>Ga0233404_10000030_pt1 | contig 28989 bp, 28 predicted proteins | sample Na_oxic_2_MG_FD_179861 | JGI IMG/M metagenome (GOLD analysis project Ga0233404, IMG submission 179861) | Seawater microbial communities from Saanich Inlet, British Columbia, Canada - Na_oxic_2_MG | ecosystem: Environmental > Aquatic > Marine > Inlet | place: Canada: British Columbia | collected...
CATATTTCCAGACCCTGCGCAAGCTCTTTCGATGCCTTTTTTAAAGTTTTTTAGAGACCCCTTTCACAACCCTCTGTCAGTTCAATAAATTGGCGTTGATATTTATTGCTCAAACAATGCCAAACTCGTATCACAACCACGCACTCTGCACGGTTATGAATCATAATTTAAGAGTTTCTCGGTTCGAAATCGTTTGTTAGTCTATATTTATGATGCACCTCCCTAAATTTACAAACCCCTGGTTACGACGCTTTGTCGCCGCTGGTTATATGTGGAGAAAGCGAAACCACGCAAATGAAGCTGCAGCGCTCGCATTCTACTCCTTGTTCTCTTTAATCCCTATATTACTCATCGGTTTATTTGTTGCCGCTATACTAGTAGGTAAAGACACGGCAACCTCCAGCTTATTGGAGCAAACCAACAATGTGACCGGATTTAGCACGAGCGACTATCTTCACCAAGCTCTCAACCGAGACCTCAAGTGGGTTGGCAGCAAATATTCACCCCTTATAGGCGGTCTGGTACTCGCATTCTCAGCAACCAAAGTCATCAATGAGCTACGGAGAGCTCTAAGCGATATCTTCGGTAACCCTAAATACAAAAAGCGTAGTCATGCGGCTCTATCAAACCTACTTGGTCGATTCATATCGTTAATCATCATCCTCAGCCTAGGGGTGGTCATTGCTAGCTCCGTGATTGGGGAATCCATTCTTAATGCTATTAGAGAACAGCTGATCGATTACACCTATCTTTTGTGGTTCATCAACTATTTATCCCCCTTGGCGACCTTCACGGCGATGACATTTCTTGCCACTATGATAATGAGGTGGCTGCCAAAGCGCCCACCGCGCCTGAAAGAAGCTATCATTGGAGGGATTGTTTGCTCACTACTTATCGTTGCCCTTAAATATGGCCTCATGATTTTTTTAAGGCACGCTAACATCAGCAACATGTTCGGTGGAGCCCTAACGCTAGTACTGCTCTTGCTTTGGATCTATTTTGCTATGCAAGTAGTGCTCTATAGCGCCGAGTTCTCAGCGATCCTCGCGAAAGAGCGTAGAGAGGCTGAAGGAGTGATAGATGACTCGGAAACTATCGAGCCTGAAAACGAGTACACAAGCCAGCGCCTTGAGTAATGGCATCTAGTCGCTCAGGGTGCTTGCCGTGAGCAATAACTGTTTCAATACCAGCATCGACAGCATTTCTGACAGCTTTGAGCTTAGAAGCCATTCCTCCTATGGAAAACTTCCCTTTATCGGCTCTGATGAAACCTAAGACATCATCCACATTTTCTACATGCGCGACAACATCTGTCGAATCTGGAGCAAGCAATCCGTCTATGTTAGAAAGTAAAATAAGCTGAGACGCCCCGATAAGGCTAGCAACCCTAGCGGAGAGCATATCGTTATCACCGAAACTTAGTTCCTCTACTGCCACTGTGTCGTTCTCGTTTATGATAGGAATCACCTGAGAACACTGACTCAAGCGTTCTAAAGTGTCTTCCACACGAGCTAGTCTCGCAGGGTCACGGAAATCATCTGCAGTGAGCAACAACTGGGCAACATTCAACTCAAAGTTGTTAAATAGGTTTTCATAGGCATGCATCAAACGCGTTTGCCCGATAGCGGCACAGGCCTGTCGAGTTGGCACATCTGACGGGTACTCAGTCAAACCTAACTGGGAAACGCCAGCACCCACTGCTCCACTTGACACAAGTACACACGGTCGGCCTGAACGTACGAGATCAGCAACGGCAGTCACTAACTTTGTAAGCGCCACACGATCTAACTTACCGTCAGCTTCACGAGTCAGTACTCCTGTGCCTATTTTGATAACTATAGGCTTCATATACTTTCAAGTGAAGTTGCTGCAGCATCATGAATAGCAGCACTTACTGCTGGAAAAATTTGCTTTTTACGGCTCACTACTCCAGCTGCATCGAGTATGTTGTTTGAGATTTTTTCAAAGGGCAAAGCCTCAATCACCCGAGTGTCTCCAACAGCCACAATCTTACTATGGTGTTTGGTTATATCCGTCACAGCAAGTAGCGCAACATCGTAACCTTTATTGCTAATCAAGAGCTCTAGGCCAGCGATCATTTCATCAGAGCGCTCACTAAAGCGCTCTAGATCCATTTCTTCCACCTGTGAAATGCTGATAAACTTCCCACCTTCATTGAACTGCTTACGATCAGTACCGATCAACTCATCCACGGATCCTTTTCTCAGCAATGAACCCGAAGCAAAGAAATCGTGGGTAAATTGAGCCGCGTCTACCTCTGCAATATCAGTCAACCAAGCCAACATATCCCTATCCAACTCAGTAGTCGTAGGTGATGTTAGATTAAGTGTGTCAGAAATAAGACCAGCGCAGAGACACATGGCAACCCCCTTTGATAGAGGAATACTCATATATTTAAACTTCCGAGCAACAAGTGTGGAGGACGAGCCTACGGGTTCGTTCAAGAAACGAATGGGCTCGCGCGACATCACATCACCACCAAGCCGGTGGTGGTCTATCACTTCGATCACATTGGCCTCCTCGACCCCCCGAACGGCCTGAGCATATTCATTGTGATCAACTAACACCAAGGTAGTAGCGGGTGGATCAACAAGAGCTGACTTACGAAAAACTCCGACAAGCCTACGAGTTCCCTTCTCGACTACCGGAAAAAGATCTTGGCGCGCGGCACTGAGACGTTTGCGCATATCCGAGACTGCCTCGTCAGCATTGACGCAAAGAAATTCGTCACCCAAAGCATTGCGCACAGAGCGGGAACAGCGAACTAACTGCACGGTTGTAGCAGTATCAAAACGTGACAGAATAATCGCCACTCCTTTCTCCTTCGCTTCGGCTATAACTTCATCTTGAACCTTATAGCCACCGGTCACGACAAGCACACGGACGCTATTACTAACTGCTTCAGCATGAATATCTTCACGGTCACCACAGATAACAATTTGTTTATCGCAGAGCCCTTTCTCTCTGGCCGCATTGATACTACTGAACACAGCCTTCTTACTCGAAGCTCCCACGAACATGATAAGATCTTCCTCGTCATCGCTTAAGTCTGCACCTACCGAACGCCCTTTAAGAGTTTCTTTAATGTGCTGCTTAGACGCGTGTATCGTCTTCACGCTCTGCTGCCCCTCTAGACTATCAGGCATCAAAAGTTGCATTAGATCCGTGAATCGCAAGATTCCGCGAATCTCATTATTTGAACTCACAACAGGAACCGACTTAACTTCGGATCTCTGCATCGCTCGGTACACTGAATAGAAAGTAGCATCCTCACATACTGACACATGATCTTTGTCACAAATAAGTTCAGCTGTAGTCCTAACATCCGTGACTAGGTCAGGCGTCTGCATTCCAGCCTGCTCAAGCACCCAGGCCACGCGAGACGGCACATCGCCGCAGCGAATAGGGACGGCATCTACCTTTTCAGCTTTCCGAAGGTATTCAGCCTGACCTATGGCTGCGCAGATAGCATCGGTGTCAGGATTTAGGTGACCGACGACGTAGGTGGGTTTCTGGCTATTCAGAGTCATTTTTTAAATTACTATAGGCGGGTAAGCTCAACACATTTTCCAAGCAATGCAATAGCGAGTTGCTACATCTTCCACATCTGGCTAAAAATCGCCCCCCTCCACCACTCACTTCCTCCAATTTTCGTCATTTTATATGCAATAAACACATCGTCTGGTCTCGAAACTTTAACAAAGGGAACTCCGGCAAAGATGTGAAAGAAGCACTGCATGCAAAAAACCAGAGCTTCAGCAACACCATGCGCTCTAGAATCAAAATCACTCACTAATAAAATGCCATTAGTGTTCAAGCTTGCTGATATAGCTCCAACAAAACGTTCGCGCTGGTCTAGATCAAATCCATCAAGCACAAAGTGACAAGCAATAGCGTCGTAATATTTTTGCCCCCCTCCCTCAAACTTTTCACAGCGCCATGTCACTCGAGAGTCATGACCTATACGCTTCTTGGCAACTCGCAGCATTCCAGGGCTACAGTCTATGTAGTCGACTTTAAAGTCTTGATCGCTTTTCAAAAGTTCCGCCAAGAATCGACCATCGCCATCGCCCACAACGGCAATAGAGGGACTCTCCAGCTCGATCAGAACATCAAGCAGCGCGCCCAAGTGGCACAATCTGGCTTTTTGCAGGCTTGAGCCGAAGACCATCACTTCGAGCCCACGGTAGACTCCAGCGACACTTGAGTAATCTAGGTTAGCCACACCACGAGCGGCACAGGGATCACCAATGCCAAGTCAGCCAAAACCCTCAAAGCCGCCACGGAAAAGCGGGAGCGTAAGCGATTGATCACATGCAACAGCCCAGCTGACACCATAATAGCGTAGCACAAAGGAGCTCTATAGTCATCGACGACAAAGGCAACCGCACACACAGCCCCGACAACTAACATGAATAAGCCCATTGAAAGAGCTACCTCACTCTCTTGTTTCACCTCGGGATCACTCGACCGCCTAGAGCGCTCCCAAAGATCTATAGCATTGATATTCATGACGCACAGCAAACCAAACAACAGTACATGCACTGAGAGTAACACCATATTGAGAGTAAGTAAGACCATCCCAATGAATTGCGCTAGGGATGAAAAAAATGCGCTCACTAGCTGAAAGCCCTCAGCCCCTTGAAAGGGCTGAAATACGTCTGAAAGCACCAGCGGCAATGGCTCAGAAGCAACGACTATAGGCGCGGCAACACCATAGGCAAAAGTCAAACCAGCAACCATATTTTTGCCGTAGGCAACATCAGCTTTATCAAACAAAGAAACCAGCCAGTAACAACCGACTAGCACTGCTCCCACGACCCCCACAGTGAGCAACACACGTGACATGTGAAACAGCGCAAAAAAACTACTGTAACCAACAATTCCAGCAACCAATAGAATCAAAACCCATCGACTTTTCCAATGAAAGCTATGACGCCACGGCATCTCGCCCTCTATTGGGTGCACTCCGCGACTCACATCGCGGATACGGTCGACGACATAGATACACCAGACTGCTGCTGCTAGAAGTAAATAGGATGAGAGCTCAACGTATTGAACTCTCAATGCTTCGGCTAACATCCACATCCAAACCAAGGCCACGATGGGAGCATCGAGACTCAGTAAGTTAGGAAGCAACCAAGCTGGAGGGCGCTTATTCATAAACAGGACCTCCAGAGGAGGTATTAGTGAGCCGGGTGATTGGAATGATCATGTGCCTCCTTAGAAGGAGACTCAGCTTTGTGCTCGCCGTGTTCTTTATCTGCATGGCCGTGCTCATCGTGGCCGTGCGCATCATGAGATTCGTAAAGCTGCTTTGTTTTGTCCCATTCGTGCTTCTCACAGGAAGAAAGACCTACGAAAACGGCGAGGATGCTTGCGCTAAGGATGAAAAATTTCATTACGAGAAAAATCCATACCCGACATTAGACTAAAATCAAGACATCAATATAGCTAATGCTCAATAAGGGTTACTCGGCATCCGTTCTCCCCCCATTTTCTTCCGGTAAAAAAGGTCTAGAACCTAAAGAGATTGCCACCTTTCTTTCCAACTAGAGCAAAGGCGCCAGCGAGGGCAACACCTAGGAATATCATCGCCCAAACCCCCAAAGCTGAGGCGATTTCATGGCCATTCCCTAGAGTACTCAACAAAGCATATATCGCTTTAGTGATTGGGTAGTGCTCGGCTTGCTGTGCCAGAATCAGGCTATCAGAGACCTCTAACATAGCGAAAGCAAATGCTAGAATAGCTCCAGCAATCAAACTAGTCCCAATCAATGGTAAGCCCACACGCCAGAATGCGCGCGTTGGAGAAGCTCCCATAGACATTGCCGCCTCCTCGAGTTCGACATTACTTTGTTGGAGTCCTGACACAGCCGCCCTCACCACGAAAGGTAATCGTCGAACAGCGTATGCCACAATCAAAAGTAAAGCTGGGCTACCATTCGGCCCAATCAAAAAGCTAAATACTCCACCATTCTCACTCATAGACAAATAACCAAAGGCTAACACAAGACCAGGAACAGCTAGGGGTAACATCATTAGCGCATCTAGGACGTTTCGCCCCCACATTTTACTCCGAACAATTACCCAAGCAATAGCCACCCCAAGAATCACATCCAAAAACGTAGCACCTGAGGCGTACAGCAAACTATTCTTTATAGAGCCTAACACCAATGGATGGCCTAGACCTTCACCATAGTGCTGAAGCGTGAGTGATTCAGGAAAGATCGTGCCATACCAATCCGAAGAGACAGACAAGAAGAAGACTCCGAAATGAGGAACAGTGGCCAAGATGAATACGAAAGCAAAGCAAAGTGAAATGAGCCATCCCTTTAGCCCTTTAAGCTTTCTTTCTTGGATGATCGATTTTGGTTTGGTGGACAAGCCCAACTTATTACGTCCTAAAATCACTTTCGAGACCGCATAAACCAGCACTGAAACAGTCAACATCACCGCCACCAATGCGTAGGGAATAGGATTGCTACTCAAATCCTTGATCCCATCAAAGATCTGCACTGGCGCAACACGGGTGTAATCAAACACCAGAGGCACCCCGAGTTCGGTAAACGACCAGATAAAGACGATCGCCGCACCCGCAAATATCCCAGGCATGCACAAAGGCAATGTAATGCGCTTAAAGCGAGTCCAAGGCGAAGCTCCTAAGTTCTGTGCCGCTTGCTCCATCGCAGGATCCAGATTCCCTAGAGCAGCCAAGATATTCATATACAAGATGGGATAGAGGTGCAGAGCATTCAATAGAACAATCCCCCAGAATTTGCCTGCGCCTAACCAGTCCATTGGAGCAACTGCAGACATAAAGCCTAAATCTATGAGAAAAGCATTCAGGGTCCCCTCAACTCCTAACATATGACGCACACCCACGGCCCCAACAAATGGAGGCAAAACCAAGGGGGCCAGCACCAACACTGTCAGCCACTTTTTCCCAGGAAACGTCCAACGGTAGGACACCAGAGCCAAAGGCAACGCGATAAAAAAGGTGAAGATGGTACTCATAACACCTAGAGCAAAAGCATTCCAAAGTCCCTCTAGGTAGATTGGATTGGAGAAAACGATCCACAGATAAGCGATCGAGAACTGTCCATTTTGATCTAGAAAGGCCTGCTTAAGCACATCAGCCACAGGCATCAAAAAGAACACCCCAAAAAAGAAAGTCACCAAAAACGTGATCAATACAGCCTTCCCGCGCTTCATTGCTTATTAGCCTCCTCTTTTGCTAGCTCTACAGCCTCTTTGTAGTTTCTTCGAAAAATACCGGTCATACGTTTTGCCTCTTCAGCGGATTCTATTTTATCATCTGAATTCAGTTGCTCACGTATCTCACCCATCGATTTAACATAAGACACATAGGACACGTCATGAAAACGAGACAGCGTCATCTCAGGCATATCGTATTTCACTAGCGCTACCCATGCGGCCCGCAACTCATGGTGAGCATCGATACACATGCTCTTGATGATATAGCGCAGCGCGCCAAAGACCGGGCCTGTGATTTCTGGCTGATAGATAAACAAAGGAGTTTCAGCATAAGGCCTCACCTCTGGATCCGTAAAATCAGCTAAATTCTCAGGGCTGTAGACTGAGGGACGGATTGGCAATCGCCGTAAAGCTCGCCTTTTTGGCCCCCCTTCAGAACCCACTCGCTTGTTCCAGAGTACCTGTCCTTCCTCACTCAACAAGAACTCCACAAACCCCTGCGCCAATTTTGCGTTTGGAGCTCCCTTGAAAACGGCCACGGGATCAACACTCAGTGAGGAGCCTCCAGCTGGAGCTATCCACTGGAGACGCGAGGAGCCGTCGGCCTTCTTCAGCTTTTCATTGTAGGCTCTACCGTAGAAATCGATACACATTCCTGCAGCGGCATCCCCCTGAGAAACATCATGAGGTATCTTGGTTGCCGCATCGGTAAAGTAGCGAGCATTCGCTGCTATTTTTTGAATCAAGTTGAGCCCGTCCGCCCACCCGTAACCGATAGCTCGCTGCCGGCGCATCTCCTCAGTTTCACCTGGCTGCCTCCGGGTACTCGCCAGAGACTGGTGAATTTTTTGTTGCACTAACATCTCGAATGCGCGTGCGACTGAGCCGCTTTTAGTTGGGTCAGCCATTGCTACTGATCCAAGATACTTGGGATCACTAAGGTCATCCCAAGTCTTTGGTGGCTCAATGCGTAATCGCGCTAGAGTATCCACATTATAACAAATACCAAATTGAGAGAGGCACACTCCCACCCAATATTTTTTCTTATTGTAATAGGTTTCTCCAGTATGAATTCTGGGTATCCCAAACTCACCTTCGAACCAATCCTCGTGAGTTCTAAAGACATCAAGTTCCTCAAAGCGTCCCGCTTTCGCCATTTTCTCAAAGATGTAGTCACCACCACCAAAAAACACATCTATCCCCACTCCACCACCTTTGGCATTGGCAAATTTGCTATCGAGCACCAGACGAATTTCAGATGTACCACCCGGGGTTCTCCAATCAACATACACCTTCTTCCCCGTTTTCTTCTGCCAGTAGGCATTGAAAGCTTCAGTAAATTCACTGCGAATTGTTTCATTGTGCGGAGTAATCACCACCAATACCTCATCAGCCTCAGATCGACTAACCGCCTCTGGCCTCTGTAACATGAGTGGTGAAACAGCCACCAACACAAGGGCGGCGATCACTCCAATTCGTTTATTCCAGAATTTTTTCATCTCTGATTACGGCTTCAACATCACCACATCTAGTTGGCGGGCGGTTAGAGCCACATGCTCGTTTGGCTCACGCAAATGACGAGGATTTAACTCAGAGACCTGAATATAGACACCTTCGTCGCTTTGGACTAGATATTGGATTGTAGCCCCTTGATACACTCTCTCAATCACCTTGCCATACACTTGATTGATCACGTCTCCAGAATCGTCAAATCGTAATGCCTCAGGCCGCACGGATACCACAACTGAGTCCTCCACTTCTGGCCTCCATCCTGGCTCAGTCACATGACCTTGAAAAATCTCACCGGCTGCAGAAATCACGCGCACACAATAGCCGCGGTGGTCGTCATGCACGATCCAGTCAACTTTTCCCGTTAGGAAGTTCGTCTCCCCCATGAACTGAGCTACGTGTTTACTCCGCGGAGACCTATACACATCTTCAGGAGTACCCACCTGTGCAATGTGTCCATCCCGCATCACAGCGATTTTATCTGCCACGGAAAGCGCCTCCTCTTGGTCGTGCGTCACATAGACAGCAGTGAGGCCAAACTCTTTCACTATCCGGCGAATTTCCGTACGCATCTCAAGCCGCAACTGAGCATCAAGATTAGAAAGAGGTTCATCCAACAACAAACATTTAGGGCGCACCACTAGAGCCCTAGCCAGAGCCACACGTTGCTGTTGCCCGCCAGAAAGCTGGTCCACTCTACGGTCTTCATAGCCCTCGAGGCGTACACCTTTAAGCGCTTCCAGAGTGCGATCCACCAGTTCATCGCCTTGAATCCCCCGTTCCTGCAGGCCAAAGGCCACATTTTCCCCCACCGACATATGTGGCCAGAGCGCATACGATTGAAACACCATGGCGGCCTCTCGCTTGTGGGTTGGCACATCAGTGACCTCGCGCTCGCCAAAAAATATTTTCCCCTCATCAGGATCTTCAAGCCCAGCGATAGTTCTCAACAAGGTAGTTTTACCACACCCGCTAGAGCCTAACAAAAAGAACAATTCACCTTCACCAACATGAAGATTCACCCCCTTGAGCGCAACGACATCTTTGCCGTAGCTCTTTTTCACACCTTCTATCTGAATCGCATTCATTGCTTCGTCCGTATACTTCCTTATGTCTGGGGTAATGCAAGAATAGAGATACTCTAATCTAGGGTAACCGGGTGGAGTGGATACTCTGCCACTTGCTCAAGTTTGATCCCATAGACTTTCGCGATCTCTGGTGCATCAGACTTCTTATACACATCTCTGTAGTAAATTTCCTTTACTCCATAGGCACAAAGTGTCTGCATGCAGGCGGTGCAAGGCATTGTCGTTGTAGCGATCACTTTGGCCTCTCCTCGTTTGAACAGACTGCATAGATTCACTTCGGCGTGCAGCATAAACTTCTGCCGGCTATCGCGGTCATCCCAAAAGCCCTCAGGCGCATCAAAGCCCGGTGCGAGCCCATTGTAAGCAGTACCAATGACACGGTTATCAAAATCTAACGCGGCCGCTCCTACTTTACGGAATGGGTCTTCACTGCGCAGACTCGCCACGTGGGCCAGTGCCATTGCATATTGAGGGATAGATAGTCGTTCCGAATTCATAGGGCAGACTTCAACACAGCCACCACCACTAGCTCAATACTTTTTCTCATTCACGGAGCACAGTCCACAACGATCTATCCACGAGAAACTCCTCAATGCATCACAAAGCCTCCATTTACTGCAAGTTTTTCACATTGGCTTCATCCTCTCTTCACAGTATTCTGATTCTCTAGCCGCATGTTTAAACTCACTCGCCGACAGACCATCCAGACTTTGCTCGCAGCCGCTCCTGTCGCTGCGGTAATCGATGCATTCCTCATTGAGCCAAACCTTCTCAGTGTCACGCGCCGAGAGATCACCCTGCCACAACTTCCACCTGAACTAGACGGATTCACCATCGCACAACTCAGCGACTTTCATTACAAGCCAGAGAAAGATCACGATCTTATGGTCAAAGCCGTGAATGCAGTGAATGCCGAAAATGTCGATTTTATAGCCCTCACTGGCGACTATGTAACTGAGGACTCAGCGGTGATCACCCCATTGATGGGGCACCTTAGTCAGCTTCAGTCAAAACATGGCATAGCCGCCACCATGGGCAATCACGATGGGTGGACACACTCGGGAGATTATTACCGTAAAATCTTCACCAAAGCCGGCATCGCCTTTCTCATCAACCAGAATACCGAACTCAACATCAAAGGCACCCGGCTTCATATAGCGGGTACCGACTACGTATGGTTAGGCTCACCAGATCCGGCAAAAACCCTCAAGGGCATCCCCGCTAATTCCCCAGTGATTGCTCTCGTCCACGAACCAGACTACTTCGACACGATGCGTGCAATCCGCGACATCGACCTGCAGCTCTCTGGCCACACCCATGGTGGGCAATGCCGAGTCCCTCTCATTGGCTATGCTCCAGTGAAGGTGAAATATGGAGAAAACTACGTGTATGGGCATTATCAAGAAGCCAATTCCCAACTCTTCATCTCGCGTGGTATAGGGACCTCGGGCATGCGAGTTCGCTTTGCTTGTGCACCGGAAATCGCCATACTCACCCTCCGTTGCGCCGACTAATCCTACCAAAACCCATCCGAGTTCGCCCACTACTCGTTAGTAATCAATAAGGCACAACCATATGCCAAACCAGAGTATTGACGTACTGGTATTCTCCCCCATACTCGCCGCCCGCATTCAGCGGGCAAAAAATTGATCGGCTTTCCACACTGGAGAGTTCCTTCCTATTTCACCACAAATTCTTATGGCTAATTACGCAATCAACGGATTCGGGCGCATCGGACGTAACGTCCTTCGTGCACTCATTGAAAAAGGCGAACTTGAAAAAGTTGTCGCTATCAACGACCTCACTGACAACAAGACTCTTGCTCACCTTCTTAAGTATGACTCTTCACAGGGCAAGCTCGACGCAGACGTTTCATTCGACGAGAAGCACCTCATCGTAAACGGTCACAAGATCGTAGCACTCGCTCAGCGCGACCCTGCACAACTCCCATGGGCTGAGCTCAAGGTTGACGTTGTTCTTGAGTCCACAGGATTCTTCGCATCACAGGCTGGTTCACAGAAGCACATCGACGCAGGCGCTAAGAAAGTTCTTATCTCCGCTCCAGCTCCTGATCCAGATCTCATGATGTGTATCGGTATCAACGATGACCAGTACGACGCAGCTAAGCACAACATCGTGTCTAACGCTTCATGCACAACTAACTGCCTCGCACCAATGGTGAAGGTACTCAACGATTCCTTCGGTCTCGTGCAGGGAATGATGGCGACCATCCACTCCTACACAAACGACCAGCGCATCCTTGACCTTCCACACAGTGACCTTCGTCGCTCCCGTGCAGCAGCTGTGAACATCATCCCAACTTCTACTGGAGCAGCTAAAGCAATCGGTAAAGTCATCCCAGAACTCGCAGGTAAGCTCAACGGTAACTCTTACCGTGTGCCAACTCCTACAGGTTCTATCACTGACCTCGTTTGTACCCTCAAGCGTGAAGTGACACTTGAAGAAGTGAACGCAGCATTCAAAGCAGCAGCGGACGGCCCAATGAAAGGCATTCTCGCATACACTGACGAGCCAATCGTTCTCCAAGACGTCGTTTCTGACCCACACAGCTCAGTCTACGACTCAGGCTGCACAATGGTTGACGGCGCAATGGTGAAGCTCGCTTCATGGTACGACAACGAGTGGGGCTACTCCAGCCGCGCAGCAGAAGGCCTAGCCCTTCTCAGCAAAGGTCTCTAATCTTTAGAGGTTCCAACTTCAAACAGGGGAGGCTTTCATAGAGTCTCCCCTGTTTTGTTTTACATTTCCCACTCCATATGGCAACACAGCGCCACCCACTTCCCCCACAACAGTTAACCACTAACCGAAAATAATTCACTATGGCTAAACTCACTATCCGCGACATCGACGTACAGGACAAAGAAGTCCTCATGCGTGTGGACTTCAACGTCCCTCTCGACGACAACTTTGAAATCACTGACGAGACTCGTATCCTCGGTGCTCTTCCATCTATCAAACACCTCCTCGCAGGCGGTGCTAAACTTATTCTCTGCTCCCACCTCGGCCGTCCAAAGGGCGAGCCACAGGCTAAGTACTCACTACGCCCAGTAGCTAAGCGTCTCTCGGAGCACCTCGGAGCAGCAGTAGCATTTGCTGATGACACCATCGGCGATCACGCCACCACACTTCGCGCCACTCTCCAAGCTGGTCACGTAATGGTTCTCGAGAACACACGCTTCGACAACCGCGAGACAGCTAACGATACCGAATTCTCCAAAGCTCTCGCAGGCAATGCTGAGATCTTCGTCAACGACGCATTCGGCACAGCGCACCGCGCGCACTCTTCCACAGAAGGCGTGACTCACTTTGTTTCCCAGTCAGTCTCTGGCTTCCTCATCGAGAAGGAGCTCGAGTTCCTCCAGGACAAGCTCAAGTCACCTGAGAAGCCATTCGTGGCAATCATGGGTGGAGCAAAAGTTTCTGACAAGATCCAGGTCATCAAAGCAATGATGGCGAAGGCTGACACCTTCATCATCGGCGGCGCAATGGCTTACACATTCCGTAAAGCTCAAGGCTACAAGATCGGCATGTCACTCGTCGAAGACGACTTCCTTGGACTAGCTAAAGAGATTCTCGAAGAAACTGAAGCAAAGGGCATCAAGTTCCACCTTCCAGCTGACACACGCATCACACAAGAGTTCAAGCCAACAGCAGTTACTAAGGTAACTGCTCCTTACTCAGACGGCGGAGAAATCCCTGACGACTGGGAAGGCATCGACATCGGCGACGTCGCTATCGGCGACTTCGAAAAAGTAGTTGCAGGTGCTAAGACAATCCTTTGGAACGGCCCAATGGGCGTGTTCGAACTAGACAACTTCGCAGCTGGCACCAAGGCGCTCACAGCGGCAGTTGCTAAAGCTGACGCACTCACCATCGTTGGTGGTGGTGATTCAGTCACAGCAGCAAACAAGTTCTCAGACGCATCTAACTTCAGTTTCCTCTCCACTGGCGGCGGCGCTTCCCTCGAGCTTCTCGAAGGCAAGACCCTCCCAGGTGTAGCAGCACTCACTGACAAGTAACGTAGAGGAGGCTTCCAACCTCTTTTCCCAAATCACAAATAACCAATCAAAATAACTAAAATTATGTCACGTAATCTAATTATCGCAGCAAACTGGAAGCTCAACAAAGGCCCAGCAGACGCAGCAGCATTCCTCGACGCATTCTGCGTAGTAGCCAAAGACTTCAAAGGCACTGCAGACATCGTGCTCGCACCATCATTCCTCACCATCCCATCCGTTGTAACTAAGCTCGACGGTTGCGATCGTATTGCAGTGGCTTCTCAGAACGTTTCTGAGCAAGAGTCCGGCGCATTCACTGGTGAAGTAAGCACAACAATGCTCAAAGAAGTTGGCGTTCAGTACGTCATCCTCGGCCACTCCGAGCGTCGTTCTATCTACGGCGAATCTGATGCCCTCATCAACGCTAAGGTAAAGAAAACTCTCGCAGCTGGGCTCAAGCCAATCTTCTGTATCGGTGAAACTCTCGAAGAGCGCGAAGGCGGCAAGCTCGAGTCAGTTCTTACTACTCAGATCACTGACGGCCTCAAGGACGTTGCTGACCTCTCCGACGTAGTTATCGCATATGAGCCAGTTTGGGCAATCGGCACAGGCGTAACAGCTTCTGCTGAGCAAGCACAGGACACCCACAAGTTCGTGCGTTCAGTTATCGCTAACCTCTACGGCCAGTCCGCAGCTGACGCAGTACGCATCCAGTACGGCGGTTCTGTAAAGCCAGCAAACGCAGCTGAGCTCCTCGGCCAGCCAGACATCGACGGTGCACTCGTCGGCGGTGCAGCTCTCGAAGCCGAGTCCTTCTTCGGTATCCTCGAGAACTCAGCTAGCTAAGCCGTAGAAGAGGCTTCCAGCCTCTTTATCCACAACAGTATCAAACAAATCCCCGCACTTCACAGTGCGGGGATTTTTTCATCTCAGCCACAACCGTGAACTACTCCATCACTTTCACACAAGCATTTTGTAACCTAGTATGATAAAATGCCGTATACATCACTGAACCCTAAACCAGAAACCCCAGCTATGTCAGTACACGTAAAATACGGCCCCATCGATATCACCCTCGAAAAAGACTCTGAAGGCTTCGCCTTTTCCTGTCCACTTTGCCACAGCATGTTCTTCTCCACCGGAGATCAAGCATCCCGCAGCAATGTCGTTCAAAACCACCTGCAACAGTTCCACCGAATCAGTCTGCCAGCGGCGACTATCTCTGAGGACAATATTGAGCCACCAAAAGTTCAGCTCAAAAAAGCGCTCAATTTAAAATAACTCCTCTTGGCTTAAGTTGCCTGAGAGTTTTTCGAGAATCGCGCCACGATTACTCTCGCCGAACTCTAACCAAGCAGTTGGCTCTTGTTGATTGGCGCAGAGAACCTGGACTCCTGTTAGTCCGCCGTCTACTAACAATCCACTCACGGTTTTACTGGCTACCTTCGGGCAATTGCAGTCACCGCTGAGGTGACCTAAGACCACATGCGCAAGTCGCTCGCAACCAACGTCGGCAATCAACTCTCCCGCTTGAGTGTTAGATAAATGCCCATGGCGCGATGCAATACGTTGCTTCGTTGACCACGGCCGTTTAGTGTCAGCCTCAAGCAATTCTTCATCGTAATTAGCTTCAACAAACAATGCCTGGGCTTCACGTAAATGCATCCGCATTGCCTGGGTGACATAACCCACGTCGGTAACGAGCCCAAACTTGGTAGAGCCGTTGTGCACGGTGAACCCGACGGGCTCCGCAGCATCGTGTGGGATTGGAAATGGGTGAATGGTCACCCCATCTAACTGGAAGTCCTGGCCCGTATTGAAAACCTTCCACAGCACCTCACTTTTCATCCCCCACTGCAGCGCTTCCTTTGTCATCGCATTTACGTAGACTGGGATTTTGCGCTTTCGCAGCAATACATCTAGTCCACGCGCGTGATCGCTGTGCTCGTGTGTGAGTAAAACTCCAGTCAAAGTGTCGGGATCAATGCCGATGGCTTCCATCCGTATGGTCAATTGTTTGGCACTAAGTCCAGCGTCGAGCAACAAGCGGGTGTTTCCACACTCCAGAATTGTTGCATTTCCACCACTACCACTACCTAAAACTGCCATCCGCATTCTCACGAGCGGGATCGTAAGCCGAATCGGGCCGCACTCAAGCCAGATTCTTTGATTCTAGAAAATCTAGAACTTTTGCCTTCCGTCCCCCGAGAATTACTCTACATCTTGCCCCATGAATGTCATGAACGTGATTATTGGATCCACATTCGCACTTCTTGTTGCTGGTTTTTTCATCTCCTACAGCAGCATGAACAATAGCGAAATAAGCGACCCTAAAGCTCTCGAAGCAGCACGCTTGGAAAAACGCATAGCTCAACTAGAATCTGCTAGGCTCAAAGGGACCAATGCCAACCAAGGTTTCTCCAATACCTTTAACACCCATTCACCACTTCAGCGCGCTGCCAACCAGCAGGCAGATGCCACTGAACTTGAGCGCCTTCGTACGGATCTCAGCGTCCTCAAGGATGAGCGTGACAAAATCGAAGATCAAGCAGCAGCCGTCATCGAAGCAGCCCTCGGCACTCAACCCGCTAAGAACGATCGTCGAGCTAACCTCATCAAGTCAGCCCTCGTCATGGCCCACATCACAGAGTATGACAACGTCAACAAAATCGCTGGAATCGAGATCGAGCGCGTAGGCAACGTCAACACTGGTGACACCCTCGGCATCCGCCGTAATTCCGGCATCATCGGCCGCCTCACGATCGGCATGATCGACCGTAACCAAGGCGTGGCCGACCCACTGCCAGCTTCCTTCATGGGTGGCAGCATCGATATCCAAGCTGGCGACGAGCTCATTCTCCCGCCTAACTAGTACCCAATTCTTGATGGGTTTGGTGCCCACTTGGTAAAAAGCGAGCATTTGCTCGCTTTTTTTATTGCCCAAGCACCAAGGGTTACGACTACACTCACGGTGTGGATCAGCTTACTATCACTCACCTCAAACAATCCGCTGGCGATTCCCCCATCAGCGCCAGCGTGGACGCCCAACTTCAGTCCTGTGTCACCAAAACGACGAAGTCCGGAAAGCCCTACCTAGAGCTCGTCCTCGCTGATTCGATTGACCAATTTACTCTCAAAATCTGGGAAAACCTCCCCCAGTTCAAATCCGCTCAGAAACTTCCACCTGAGTCGTTCCTACGCCTCGCTGGCGACTGGACTCAAAACCAATACGGGCTCGACGCCCAACGCTGGGACTTCAGACCACTCAATGCCGGTGAAACCGCTGACCTCCTCACAGGCGACCCAGAGACCAGCGTCAAGCAAAGACAAGACTGGCAGACCATCACGCAGCTTTGTCAGGACATTTCTGACCCACGCCTCCACGCACTTTGCCAGCTCTTCACCGACCGCTACGGACTCAGATTCCAACGCACTGCGGCTGCGAGAAAAAATCACCATGCCCGCCGCGGTGGTCTAGTAGAGCACGTCGCACAGATGATGCGCTCAGCCATGGCGCTCACCACGGTCTACACCGATCTCAACACCGACCTTCTCATCACTGGCATTCTTTTCCACGATTGCGGGAAAATGTGGGAAAACACCTATCCTGAAACTGGCTTTGCCCAACCCTTCGACCTGCAAGGCGAAATGCTCGGACACATCCCACTCGGCATCGATCTCGCCAGCCGACTCTGGTCAGAGATGATTGGCGACAGTCCGAAGGTATGGAACGACCTCTTCCCGCTCACCTCCGATGTGCGCATTCACCTGCTCCACTTGATTGCCAGCCACCACGGCACTTACGAATTTGGTTCCCCCACATTGCCACGCACCCCAGAGGCTATCCTGCTACACCACATCGACAACATCGACGCCAAGTACGAGATGTTCAAGCAGGCCTACAGCATCGCCCCAGAGTTAGCACCAGGGATTCAGCAAAAGCAATTCCCGCTCCCAGCCAACCTAGTCACCCCGCTAGCCCATTTTCCTAAGGACGCCGAGACTCCGCGCTCAGCCGCTCCAGCCGCTCCAGCAGAGGTAGCAGAGGTAGCAGAGGTAGCAGAGGTAGCAGAGGTAGCAGAGGTAGCAGAGGTAGCGGAGACAGCACCTGAACCAGTGGTCGAAACTCCAAAGCCTAAGCCAGCTCCAAAAAAGTCACCAAAGCCGACAACTCCTGTAGCCGATACTCCTCCGCAGCCAAAGCTAAAAGAGGAACCCGTGAAAACGGCCCCAAAGAAAGCTAAAGAACCTGAAGATGCTCCAGAATTAGAGGACGAATTTCAGGCGCAGCCATTCACCGGCGAGCTCTTTTAGCCAATCCCAGCCTAAAAAATCACAAAAATGCTCCAGCAACCTATGGTCACTGGAGCATTTTTAGTTACAAATTTCGAATTTTTTCTCCTAGCGTTTTAGCACAATGCGGTAATGTGCCTTACCGTCGCGCAGGTGCTTGATGGCGGCGTTGACATCTTCCATAGCGAACTCCTCGACCACTGGCTCTATCTTGTGGAGCTTGGCAAATTCTAACATCTGGCCAATCGTTACAGGGCTCCCTACTTGCGATCCCGAGACCGAACGCTGGCCACCGATGAGACTAAAAGCTCCTATATCGAGCGGCTCAAGGGCTGCCCCGACAAAATGAAGTCGTCCTCTCACAGCGAGAGTATTCAGATAAAGATTCCAATCCAACTTCACGTTGACTGTAGAAATCAGGAGGTCGAACTGACCTGCAGCAGCCTCTAGCTCAGCTCCATCGCGTGAGTTGAGTGTGTGATGCGCCCCCAGCTTCAAAGCCTCGGTGCGCTTTGACTCAGTCGATGTGAAAGCAGTCACCTCACACCCCCAAGCATTGAGAAACTGGACAGCCATGCTGCCTAACCCACCAATACCGATCACTCCTACTTTGGAGGTCGGTTTTATATCAAACTGGACAAGCGGATTGAAAACTGTGATCCCGCCACAGAAAAGTGGGCCAGCTTTTGCTAGATCCACACCATTAGGTATAGCCACAACGCTATTTGCCGTGGCACGCACTTTGTCAGCAAACCCACCATGCCGCACGATGGTGGGAGTCGCAGTCGCGCAGAGGTTTTGATCTCCGGACTCACACTCATTACAGTGACCACAATAACCAGCATGCCAGCCAAGACCTACAGCTTGTCCCACTTTGAACCCAACTACCTCATCACCGACTTGGGCTATCCGCCCAGCCACCTCGTGTCCAGGTACCAACGGGTACTCAGAAAACTCCCATTCGTTATCAATCATACTCAGGTCCGAATGACAGATTCCACAGTAGAGCACATCGATCTCTACATCATTTTCCCCAAGCACACCTGGATCATATTGAAATGGCTCGAGCTCCCCCCCTTGTTCGTTTGCTGCAAATGCGTTTATCATAGTAAGCCACTATTACCTCATAAACTAACATTCAGCTAGAAGAGTTCTCAGAAATGCCAGACATCCGATTTCCTAGAAGCCCTCTAGCTGTGTCTCAGCTCTCAGGCCTATAGTAAAAAAAGCCATGCTGAATCTTCAGCACGGCTTTTGAAAAATTGATTTGTTGAGAAAAATTACTCTTCCCACTCAACAACCTCGGCGTCTGGCCAGAGGTTCTCTAGGTCGTAGAGCGAACGTGAGTCTATGTGCATGATGTGGACCATTACATCGAAGTAGTCGAGCACCACCCACTTTGTCTCAGCACGGCCTTCACCGCTGTAGGGCTTCACACCATGCTTTTCTTGAACGATCACTTCGGTATCGCGCATGAGAGCTTTGAGATGCGGCATGGAATTGCCTGAGCAAATTACCATATAGTCTGTAATAGACGAGAGTCCTTTGACGTCGAGAACGCAAATGTCCTCAGCCTTATTTTCGCCAACTGCGCGTGCGCAAGCAATTGCGAGTTCTTTACCTTCTACTTTCATCTATTCTGCTAGTTTGGTTACCACTCGGAGTGCAAAAAAAAAGCCCCCTTAGGGCTATTCTTTACCAAGCTTCTAGTGTTTCTACCAGAACGATTTGGAAATCCTGCCATCACATTCATAAGATAAATGGATGGTGGAGCATAACGGAATCGAACCGTTGACCTTCTGCATGCCATGCAGACGCTCTACCAATTGAGCTAATGCCCCGTAATCCTTCGAGTGCGCGGAGGATTTACCCTCCGTTTCTTATCCTTGCAAGCCTTTTTTATATATCGCTACGAAAGAGCTTCAATAATTCCCCTACTCTTGGCGCCTGGCAAGACGGAGAGATCCATTTGATTCATAATGTAAGCGTAAGATATACCAGTGTCCGGATCTCCGAACGCGTGACTACCGCCAGCTCCAGGATGACCGAATGCATGCATGCCATTACCGTAGTTATGACGAATCTTGTCGCCATTTTCATCGAGTGGATCGAGCTGGAATCCACAACTGAAGCGAGTCGGAGTCATTAGAATGCGATCATCGCCGGTGACCACTGGGCTGCGCATCCAGTTCAACACATCATCCGAAAAAAATGAAATCGCTCCGATAGCGGCTTGATAAAACTTGGCGAGCCCCTGGGCTGAACCAACACCCCCCATCGCAGGGAGGCCCGCTTGCCAAGCCTTGGCAGTATTCATCTCGTGCACGCCTTGGAGCCCGCTTGGCGAGCTAAATGCCTGACGCACGAGCGTGCCAGATTGGTTAAATTCTATATAGAAACCACTTGTCAGATCGCTCTTGTCCATTTTTCCAGGATAGAGTGTGGCTACGCGGCTGAACTCGGAGTCAGGTAGGCCGATCCAGAGTTCTAATCCGAGCGGTTCAGCTATTCGCTCGCGGAACACCTCACCGAGACGTTTCCCCGTGAGTATCCGAACTGGCTCATCCACTAGAAACCCAAAGGTCCTGGGATGGTAGCCATGGCCGTCGCCCAACTCCCAATTAGGTTCTTGGGCCTCAATGGCGGCAATCACCTCCTCGTGGTTAAACACGCTGGATTTTTGGTCGAGCGCCGCTAGCCCACATTGGTGGCTGAGAAGCTCGGCAAATGTCGCTGAGCTATTCGGGAAGTTAGCCCAAACCCGACACACTAGGTCATCTGGCGACAAACCATTTTCCTCTAGCAACATCAATAAAGTAGCGGAGGCCAGTGCCTTGGTCGCCGAATAAAAGGGCACTATCGTGGCTGAGATCCACGGGTTCATCTTCTCACGCTCGCACCAGCCATCAGCCAGATTGAGAACTTCGACCCCCTCTTTCCAAATCGACACGGAGGCTCCTAGCTCTCCGTGCTCTTCGAAGTTTTTACGGAATGCCAATTCTACTGCGTCCAAATCCATGACCACACCCCACTCCGAGAGCCCTGAGGAATCAACTGAAAAATGACTAAGCACCGAGTTGTCGGGCCCACTTTCGCCTTCTCACTAGATTTCATTTACACCCAGATCCATCTATTATAGCGTGCGACCCGTGAAATGGTTCATTCTCTTCTCCCTTATCTATCTTAGCCCAGGCACTCTAAGCGCAAAGGACTATTGGAAGCACAGTGAACAGCAGGGTTCAGTCGGTGCCTGCCACGCATTTGCCACCATTGCTTTGGTCGAGGCCGAATACTGGCGTACCACTGGCAAATTTATCAACCTCTCCGAACGCGACCTTTTCCTCCGCCACTACGCAAAGGGCTTCAATTCCAGCAGTGAAATGATAAATCACCAGCTCAGATCCGCCACAAAAAAGAAGCTTCCACACGACTACAACGAGCCTGGCCACATCAACCACGATTTTGCCTTCGTCAAGAAGTACGGCATAGCGAGCGAACGTGAGCTTCCGTATGATCCTCTTTTTAGCAATGGTGTAGCAATGGCAATCAAGCGCCTCCGTCACCAACGCGATCAACTTGCGACCGAGGCATCTCAGCTAAAAAAGACCCGCCAATGGTCAGACTCCGTGGCCCAGCAGAAAATTCAGCAGTCTTATGAGCAACTCAAAGGTGTCAATAAAGCTCTAACTCCGCCCCATTCCACCCACACTAGTAACTGGACACGGAAATGGCTAGCAAACTACAAGATTAGACAACTAAAGCCCAAGACTAGCACCCAAGCTAAGTCATTGATTATCTCCCAACTCTCTCACCGTCCAGTCGCAGTCGATGTCACTAACTTCACCGAGCTCAGCAGCCATGCGCAGCATTACTCGTCCACCTACTCTCGCCACAGTCTGGTGGTAAGCCATTACAACCCAACTACTGACCATTTCACAATCCGCAGTTCGACTCATAAACGCTCCACCAACGTCTCGGCAGACGCCCTCAGCCGTGGAACCTATCAGCTTTATTATCTGGAGAAAAATATTGCCCCAGACTAGCCTTCCACCTTGACAGTTGCTAACTGAATCTACACACAAACGGGAGTCACAAATGTGACAGCCCAGACACACCCACTACATACATGCTCACTATCCTCACGATCCTCGGCGCATTAGGCATCTTCCTCTATGGTATGAAAGTCATGTCAGAGGGCATCCAAAAAGTTGCTGGAAATGGCATGCGTACGGCATTGGCCACGATGACGAAAAATCGCTTCAGCGCGATGTTGACCGGCCTTTTCACCACTGGATTAGTTCAATCCTCATCAGCCACTACCGTATTGGTGGTTAGCTTTGTCAATGTAGGCTTACTCACCTTGGTCGAATCCATCGGTGTCATCATGGGAGCGAACCTAGGAACCACCGTGACGGCGTGGATCGTGGCTTCGATTGGTAAGTTTAGTGTCACTAAAATCGCTCTCCCTATCATTGGTTGTGGCCTCCCTCTCTTCTTTGTAGGTAAAGGAAAATGGAAATCCATCGGTGAAGTTCTCATTGGCTTCGGCCTACTCTTCTTCGGTCTAGGCGAATTGAAAGAAGCAGTTCCAGACCTCAAGTCGGCTGTGAAATCTGGCGACACGCAAACGATCGATACTCTTCGTGGCATCGTCGAATGGATTCAAGCCACTGGCTTCATGTCCGTCATTCTCTTCATGTGCGCAGGAGTTGTCCTCACCCTCGTTGTTCAGAGTTCCTCTGCGGCGATGGCAATCACCATTACTTTTGCTATGCAAGGTTGGTTGGGTGATGACCCAATGGTCGCCTTCAAAAACTCCGCTGCTATCGTTCTCGGTGAGAACATTGGTACAACCGTGACAGCATGGTTAGCCTCTATCGGCGCCAGTGTTGCAGCTAAACGAGCGGCTAGAGCCCACCTACTCTTCAACGTCATCGGTGTCGTTTGGATGCTGATAGCATTCAGCGTCTTCACCGACTTTATTTGGTCATTAGCTGAGTCTCTTCCCGACAGCCTCAAGAGTGCTAAAAAGGACTTTGGAAAATCTGAGGTGGCCTTTGCAACCGCTGTTTTCCACACCCTCTTCAACCTAATCAACATCGGTGTACTCATCTGGTTCGTCCCTCAAATTGCTAATGTCGTCAAAAAGATGGTCAAGGACAAGGACGATGACAGCACCTCTGAGCCAGTGCGAATGAAGTACATTTCACAGTCACTCGTTGATCTAGGTGAACTCAACATCGTAGAAGCCGAGCAAGCAGTGGCAAACCTCAGCTCCCACTGTACCAAGATGTTTGCTGGCTACAGCGAAGTGTTCGACCACCCGGAGCGCGACATGTCGGACCAAGTCAACACCCTCAAAGCGATGGAAGATGAAGCGGACATGATGATGCACGACATCACCGAGTACCTCGTCCGTTGCACATCAAAGGAAGTCTCCCCTCATCTATCCGAGCGCATCACCGGCCTGCTACGTATGACAGCTGAGCTAGAAGAATGCTCCGATGCTATCTACCGCCTCATAAAAATTGCTGAGCGCCGATACAACAAAGGACGCCAATTCAGCGAGGAACAATTGTTGACTATCCGTGAACTTGCCGCACTCATTTCCGAGTTCCTCAGCTTCTGCGAAGACCTTATCCTTGGTCAGATCAGCCCAGCTGAAACTCAGAAAGCTGAAGACATCCGCGAGAAAATTAAGTCACTCACTAAGAGCTCTAATAAGGCAGCAATGGGCCGCATGGCCGAAGGTAACGTAAAGGTTGAAATGCTCAACATCGACACCAACAACCAGTTGAATGTGATAGCAAACCACCTGATGCATGTGGTGCAAACCTCTGCTGAAGTGAGTTAAAAATACATGTGACAGCACCGTCACCAACATAACTTCGATAAAAGCCGAGCCTGCCCCCATAGCAGTCTCGGCTTTTTAGTTTAACTAAGACTCATCACACCATGCAAAGAATTCTAATCATCGAAGACGAGGTAGACATTGCCGAGTTGATTTCCTTCAACCTCCAGCGCAACCAATTTGACACCATTCTCGCACACGATGGTTTAGAGGGCTTGAATAAAGCGCTCAGTATTGAGCCAGACCTCATCATCCTCGATATTATGCTGCCAGGGATGGATGGCATCAATGTGAACAAGGAACTCAAGCGCGACCCACGCACACGGAATATCCCCGTGATCATGCTCACAGCTAAGGCCCAAACTGAAGACCGCATCGCTGGCCTAGAAACGGGAGCAGACGACTACATCACCAAGCCATTCAGCCCAAAAGAACTCGTCCTCCGCACCCAAGCCATCCTCAAACGCACCACCACCAAAAGCAGCGGTACAGTACTCGAACTGGGACCATTCAAATTCGACAAGAACACCCTCAGCTTCTATCTCGATGGCCAACTAGAAGACCTCACTTCCACAGAGTTCAAGCTAATGATATTCCTCTGCGAACGCGTCAACGCACCACAGGACCGCAGCACTTTACTCAAAGAAGTCTGGGGCTACAGCGACGAAGTTCACTCACGCACGCTCGACACCCACATGAAGCGCTTGCGCAAAAAGCTAGAACCACACGCTGGCTACCTCGAGACAGTCCGCGGAACTGGCTACCGCATCGTCGACAAGCCATCAACTTCATAGTAATTTCTATTCGATGCCAGATTCGCTCACCATCGCCCTGATCATAGCCGTCGCTGTGCTAGTCTACCGGCTCAGGACAATTCGTGACAATTTGGCCGGGCAAATCAAAGCCGCCAGAAAACTTCGCGACAAAACGAACAACAAACTGGAGCAAGTACTCACCGACAACCAGGTCTCGCTCGATGCGATCAGCGACGCCTTTTTTATCGTCAACTCAGAGCTCGAGATCAGTCGCTTCAACACACGCGCCAGAGAGACCTTCCGAGACCAGGATCTCATCGGCAGAAGCTTACCTGAAATCATCCTACACCCAACAGTTAGCGAGCTCATCCAATCGTTGATCACATCCGCGAAGCCTGCTCAAGAACGCCTCATTCTTCCCTCTAGCTCACATAGCCTAGGCGGCAAGCCCTCCGAAGGCGAAACAGCCTGGATCATTCAGCTCACCCCGCTACCGAACCTCGACCGAGCACCACTCTTCTGCATCGTTCTCCGAGACGTCAGCACCGAGCACAGGGCTGATCAAATCCGCACCGACTTCGTCGCAAACGCATCGCACGAACTTCGGACCCCACTTGCCATCATCAATGGCTATCTGGAAAATCTGGTAGATGACGACATTCTAGAAGATCCAGCCATTTCGCGACGCATGCTCACCACCATGCGCAAACACGGCAATCGCCTCTCTAGACTCGTCGATGACATGTTAGTCGTTTCAAGGCTAGAATCAGGAGAAAACACAGCTCTCAACCGCGAACCGTTCGACCTTATAGAATGTGCCAACGACGTGATCGAACGCCTCGACCAACTCATTTCCAGTTCCGGCGCTGAGCTCGTATCCCATTTCCCAACCGAACAAACCCTACTCAATGGCGACCGATTTTATTGGACTCAGGTGATGTTCAACTTACTGGAAAATGCCATTAAGCAAAACCAGAACCGTGATCTCAAACTCACCTTCAGCATTTCAAAACTCTCTGACAACAGATTGCAGATCGTCATCAGCGACAATGGCATTGGAATCCCCTCCTCCCACTTGCCTTTCATTTTCAAACGTTTCTACCGTGTGGACAAACACCACACCCAGTCCGACATCAAAGGAACTGGCCTAGGTCTCTCCATCGTCAAACGCGCAGTCGAAGCCCACGATGGCACCATCGAAGCCACATCACAGCCTGGTATAAAAACCAGTTTCACCATCACAGTCCCCAGCGCCTAGGCTGCACAGTTTTCTAACGCCCGCACCTCATGTGTCGGTTTTGTCGCCATAGAAAATTTGAAGAATCACTTGCCATGTTGTGAAGTCACATCGTCTTCAACAAAGAAGACCCACTTCACAATAACTAAATAAGACAATGAAACTTAAAAGCATCGCAACCGTCATCGCAACCAGCGCACTAATCGCCTCCACAGCATTTGGTCAAGCCAAGCTCACCATCAAAGGTTCTGACACACTCGGGGCAAAGCTCGTCCCCCAACTCAAAGCTGACTACCTCAAGTCAAACAAGGGAGTAGACATCGAGATCCTCGCACAAGGCTCATCCCACGCATTTTCTAATCTCCTCGCTGGCACTGCTGACATCGGCATGTCTTCACGCAAGGTCAAGCAGTCTGAAGTCGACAAGTTCAACGCATCAGGCAAAAAACTCGTCGAGCACGTTGCGGCATGGGACATGATCGCAGTGATCATCAACGAAAAGAACCCAGTAAAGAAACTCAGCCTCACTCAGATCGAAGGCATCTTCACCGGCTCCATCACTGACTGGTCAGAAGTGGGCGGCAAAGCAGGAAAGATCTCCCTCTACACCCGCAACACATCATCCGGCACCTACAAAAGCTTCGCCAAACTCGCAATGTCCAAGAAGGACTACGCTTCAAATAGCCAGAAAATGGAAGGTAACCAGCCAATCTGCACTGAGGTCTCCAAGAATACCAACGGCATCGGTTACGTCGGGCTCGCCTACGCAAAAGGCAATGACTACAAGACAGTCAAGGTCGACGGCGTGTCAGCCAAGCCATCAAAAGTGTCCCAGTACCCACTCGCTCGTAAGCTTTACTACTACACAGTTGGCGAGCCAACATCAGAAATTGCCGCATTCCTCAAGTACGCTACAGCGGCTGACTCAGCTAATGCGATTGTCGAAAGAATCGGATTCGTCCCGACACCAGTTGCTAACGCCTCCATGAAAGCAAGCGCCGCTAAGTAAGCTGCACCTCGCCACCTATATGGTGGCCAATCAATTCATAACACGGCCGCTAGAGTTCACCCTCTATCGGCCATTTTTGTCCCCCCTAGTATCGCGACCACGCGATCTAGTTGAGCTTTCGACCATAGGACTTAGTGTCTGGCTGGAAACTCTCACCTCCTAGAGTTCAAAAGGCTGAGGCTCAGAACGCTCTTTGAATGTTTGAGCTCTAGAACCAAAAATCAGCGATCTTAGCCGAGAAAACGTCAAGATTCGTTCATTTCAGGCTCCATTTCCCCGTTGTTAGAGGTTATTTTTTTCGTATGCGAAAATCATTCGAAATCCAATTAGCTCTCGGCGCGGTTCCTATCGAAAAAGTAGAAATTCCGACAAAAACCCGTGATGAGCTACCTCCAACTCTTGCTGCTTTACAATGGATTTTCATCACTCCTGAAGTCAATAAGGAGGTTTTCGAGTTATTAGAAAAAGAAATAACCTCCTCCCGCAAAGCCACTGGCCGTCCAGGGATGGACCTCTGGCAGATACTCGTTCTAGGCGTTGTTCGTATGACTTTGGATGTCAACTACGACAGACTCCACTACGTTGCAAATTATGACTCACTAACACGACAACTCCTTGGTCAACCCGCCTTCGATATGACTCTGGAGTTCAAACTCAGTACCATTAAAGAGAATGTTCCATTACTCAGCGAAGAACTCTTGGCGCAAATCAATGCTGTCGTTGCTCGTCACGGCCACAACATTATTAAAAAAAAGAGGAAGACCTCGAAATCAAAATCGACAGTTACGCTTTTGAAAAAAATGTCCATTTCCCCACCGACCTCAATCTAGCATGGGACTGCGCTAGGAAATGCATCACCCTAACATCTAGAATGGCCAGGGCTCACGGTATTACTGGATGGAGAAAATGCAAAGACTGGCTCAGCTCTACCAAAGGCAGCTACCTGTATTGCTCGCGAGCCTGTCGAGGAGGAGGGAAAAACAAAGCCGATCGGGTGGTTCAGAGCGCCAACGGTTACCTCAACAAACTCCGACAGATAGAAGATAAAGTAGAGCAAAGCCTTCTAGAGTTATCCCAATGCTCACTCAGCCTAGCAGATCTAGTACTACTTGATGAAATCAAAGAATTCCATGCTCTACTCATCAAACACATCTCCCTCATTTTCAGACGCTTGATCAACGGAGAAACCATCCCGACAGAAGACAAACTTTACTCGATTTTCGAACAACAAACCGAATGGGTCAGCAAAGGGAAAAGCCGTCCTAACGTAGAACTCGGACACCGTCTGCTTATCGCCACGGATCAATACAGCCTCATCCATGACTACAAAATTATGAGCGGAGGAGATGAAGCTGCCGAAGTCATTCCACTCGTTGAGAGATTACTAGAAAAATATGGGCAGGGCTCTATCCGCAGTATCAGCAGCGATAAAGGTTTTAGCAAAATGTCAAACCGAGAGCCCCTCGAAAAGCTCATCCAGCTAGTAGTGATTCCGAAAAAAGGCAAGCTCAGCGAAAAGGACAAAGAAAGGCAATCCACCAAAGAATGGAAAAAGCTAGCGCACAAACACAGTGCTATAGAAAGCAACATCAATTGCCTTGAGCACCATGGCCTCAATCGTTGTCCAGACAAAGGTCATCAGGCCTACTGTCGCTACACGGGACTTGGCGTCCTAGCCTACAACCTGCATAAAATAGGCAACCACATTTTAGAAGGCTGGAGAGAAGCCGAGAAAAAAGAGCGTAGGCTAACAGCTTAAAGTAACCCTCGAATCTATAGCTTAAAAAGTATCCCTCCTAGTGAGTTGGAGGTCACTCCGTGTCCAGCCGTCATCAAAAACACAGATGATCAATGAAGAAGCTCGTTATTCTGTCCCCAAACACACCAAGTCGCACCGATTATCGCCAAATTAGCAGAGTCTAATAAACCTCCACCCCAATTTTTCACAAATACTGACGTTTCCAGCCAGGCACTATATAAGTTCACAGC
>Ga0233404_10000031_pt1 | contig 28968 bp, 27 predicted proteins | sample Na_oxic_2_MG_FD_179861 | JGI IMG/M metagenome (GOLD analysis project Ga0233404, IMG submission 179861) | Seawater microbial communities from Saanich Inlet, British Columbia, Canada - Na_oxic_2_MG | ecosystem: Environmental > Aquatic > Marine > Inlet | place: Canada: British Columbia | collected...
TTTTAAAAATACACAATAACTCTGTTTATCAGATTTTTTCTTATCAATTTCTATAAAAGTGGCCGAAATAAAATGTTAAAATACTTATCTCCACCTACTTATCATTAAATCGGTATAATGTCTATTATACCGATTTAATGTAACCCATTGATTTACTTAAAATTCCAATTTTGCTAAAACTACTGAAATCAAACACTTAAATTAAATCGGTATAATGTCTAATAATCGAGCCGAGTTAGTCGGTGCAAGTCGATTTTTTAACAATATTTCGGTCACAGAAGAAGTTCTGATAGAAGAAAGTGCGGAGCGCTGTCAAAAGGCTCAAGTGGGATGCCATGTTTTGGCAATCCAAGACACATCCGAAATAAATTATGAATCACATAGAGGTAAATTGAGTAATCATGACCCAGAATTGGGGCCAGTAGGCAACGACAAAGACATCGGATTTTTTATTCATCCAGTACTGGTGTTGAAACGAGAAAATGCTTTTCCATTGGGCATAGCAGACGTTCACGTTTGGAATCGAAATTGGGATAAAAAAACTAAAAAAGAGAGAAAATATCAGTCTCAGCCTATAGAAGAAAAAGAGTCTTATCGCCTCCTAGAATGTAGCGAAGCAAGTAAAAAAGTATTATCTGAATCTGCAAGCGTAACAATTGTAGCCGATTTCGATTCCGATATTTACGAAGAGTTTGTAAGAGTAGCTGATGAAAAGACCGAGCGGGTCTATCGTTCCTCATATAATAGAAAATTGCATGATAGTGATAAGAAGTTGTTCGAGCATTTTGAGCAGAAGGAAACTGCGGGAACTTACGATTTAGAGATAAAAAAGAGTCAAAGAAAACGTAAACCACGATTAACCACAATGGAGGTAAAATATGATAAGATAAAAATAGCAAGACCTTCCAATTTAAATAAAGCAGATTACCCTGAAGAATATATAGAGTTATATCCCAAAAAATTAATCCAAAAGGTTAAAGAAATACTATTTTGCTAAAAATAGTATTTATAAGTCTGTCAAAAGGTTAAAAAAATACTCTTTTTTGAAAAAATTGCATTTCTAAATCATTTTCAAAAATCTGACTTTTCAATCAACTTTAATATTATAACATAAATGATAAAGCATTTTCAATAGGGCATCTTATAAAGCATTGATTTTAAACAAAATATTTTTAATCTGTGGAATATCAAAAGCTTAAAACAAGTCAAAAAAGTTTCAATTAAATCATAGAGATAAAAAATAACTCTCCTGGAGATTCAAAAAAATGGGGCATTTATTTAAATTATTTCAATGACTTCCATGCAATTCACTGATATTAAACGTTTTTTTTTTATTTGACAAAAGCATGGTTTTTTCATTATAGTAACGCTCCTTTGATTTAAAAAATTTAAGGCTTCAAGAAATGCTATTTTTGCTAAAAATCGTATTTCTAAGAGCAACCTATAAATAGAAATTCAAAAACCTAAATCAATTTAAATTGATAATTAATAGTTGATAATTAATCATTCATGAGCGAAGAAAATAAAAGCCTAATTGATGTTGAATCATCTGTTGAGGAGTACCTTTCCCAAGCAGATTGGCGCGTCAATGCTAACGCCAATCAGGGCTATTCCCTGGGCGGGCTTATTTTAAATGTATCAGGTAAAGTGATTGCCAATTATTGGCTCAATCATATCTATGCGCCTGAAATAGGTGAAGCTCATCGTACCGGGGATTTTCATATTCATGATTTGGATATGCTGGCTGGCTATTGTGCCGGATGGTCCTTACGCACCTTATTGACGGAAGGCTTTAATGGTGTTCCTGGCAAAGTAGAAGCTAAACCCCCTAAACATCTTTCCAGTGCCGTAGGGCAAATGGTTAATTTTTTGGGAACCTTGCAAAATGAATGGGCAGGCGCTGTTGCATTTAGCTCCTTTGACACTTATATCGCTCCATTTTTGCGTAAAGATAACCTATCTTATAAACAAGTCAAACAGGGTATTCAGGAACTGATTTATAATTTGAATGTGCCTTCGCGTTGGGGATCACAAACCCCCTTTACTAACCTGACTTTTGACTGGGTATGCCCTGAAGATTTGCGCGAGCAAATTCCCTATATTGGCGGCGAAGAAATGCCATTTAGTTATGGTGATTTACAAGCTGAAATGGATATGATTAATCGTGCCTTTATTGAAGTGATGACAGAGGGCGATGCGAAGGGGCGAATATTTACATTCCCCATTCCTACATATAATATAACGCCGGATTTTCCTTGGGATAGCCCCAATACCGATTTGTTATTTAATATGACGGCACGTTATGGCTTGCCCTATTTTCAGGGCTTTATCAATTCTGATTTGAAGCCTAATATGGTTCGCTCGATGTGCTTGTTCCCGGAAGAAACTATTTTGTTCAAGAATAATGAACAAATTAGAAAAACCACTATAGGCACTTTGTTTGCTGAATATAAGGATACTCAACTTGATGATGAATGGTGGCAATGTCAATCAAATATATTGGTTTTGTCATTAAACCCCCAAAGTGGAAAACTAGAATGGGTTAAAGTCAATAAGTTTTTACGAATTACTGATAACCGGTTAGTTAACATCCGTAGTCAGGATGGAAAATTGATGCGACTTTCCGCTCATCATTTAGTCGCGGTTTTAACTCGTGATGGTATTGAAACCAAAATTGCTGAAGAGATTAAAACGGATGATTTTGTTTTGGTGATAAAAGACGCTTCTCATGTTTTGAATCAAAAAAATGTGACTGATGATGTTGAAATAGACAGTATTATTATTGATAGATGGAATTTAACCAACGAAAAAATTGAGTGGTTACGCGATAGTGATTTTGCAGCGGTGCCAGTTGCCTCTGTCAATATTGAATCTCTCAATCACCAACAGGCATTTTATGACATTGAATTAGAAAAAAATCACTATTTTGTTCATTCCGATGGGAATATATCACATAATTGTTGTCGCCTTCAGCTTGACTTAACCGAGCTACTCAAACGCGGTAATGGCTTATTCGGCTCTTCGGAAAGTACAGGAAGTTTAGGCGTCGTCACCATCAATTGCGCCCGTTTAGGTTATCTATATAAAGGTGACGAAGCGGGTTTATATCAACACTTGGATACACTATTAGAATTGGGGAGAGACAGCCTAGAAGTCAAACGTGAAGTCATCCAACAGTATATGGATAATGGGTTATTTCCCTTTACTAAGCGTTATCTCGGTACCTTGCGTAATCATTTCTCTACGCTCGGTGTTAATGGCATTAATGAAATGATTCGCAATTTTACGCATGAGCAATTTGATATTACCACAGAATGGGGGCAAGCGTTTGCAGTGCGTTTGTTAGAGCATATTCGCGCTCGTATGGTGGAGTTTCAGGAAAAAACCGGTCACATGTATAACCTGGAAGCAACGCCTGCCGAAGGAACCACTTATCGTTTTGCCAAAGAGGATAAAAAACGTTATGCCGATATCTTACAAGCGGGTACCCCTGATCGCCCTTATTATACTAATTCTTCCCAACTACCTGTTGGGTTTACGGATGATCCTTTTGAAGCCCTGGCACTTCAAGATGAGCTTCAAACCAAGTATACAGGGGGTTGCATTGAAAAAGGTATTAAGGTTATCACTGACAAAGGCACTCTTAAAATAGAGGATATTGTCACAAACTTTAAAGCACTTTCACCCATTAGGGCATTAAGTTACAACCTAAAAGCAGGGCAAAGTGAATGGGATCTCATTACTGATGCCGTTACAATTGATGTTGCTAAACATAATAAGATAAAAATAACCGCTAATAAAGCGATTAAAATCACTACCACTGATTGGCATCCTTTTTTCATCCTGGAAAAAATTCCTTTTAATAATCAATGCCCTATCTGTGAGGCACCCTTAAAAAATACAAAAGCCTTGGGCTGGCATTTAAGCAGTCAGGATAAATGCCGGGCTGCATATAGCAAACTGCCCAAACATCAAGTTGTCGAAAAAAGAGCCGATGAACTCAACACAGACGATTATATTCTGCAAAACGCACAAAATTTGCTGCCTGAAAAAAGTGAACTCAGGGCAGAATTAGCCTATCTTATTGGCTTTTTTATTGGTGATGATTCCATATTAGAAATAGTTAAAGTTGAAGATAAGCCAAGAAATTTAACGCAATATAGAATACGCTTTTCTTTAGAATACAATGCTGCCTCGCAAAAAATTGTTTCTCTCTTAAACAGTTTTTTTGATTGTAGTGTCAAATTTGAATTAGATAACAAATTTAATCAAGAACGATTTATGATTGATAGCAGTAAGCAGTCTATTTATGATTTCTTATTTAAATATCAATTGGTTAAAAATGGAAAGGCTTGTACTAAAGCGATTCCCTCAGAAGTGAAACGCCATCTTTCACAAGAAAATTTTTATAGTTTTCTAGCGGGTTTAATTGATGGAAGTGGGCATATTGATAAAAGTGATCGCAAGATCAGATATGAAACGGTTTCAGAAAAATTGGCTGAAGATATAGTTGAATTCTGTACGATAGCTGGTATATTCATTTCAAAACATAAAATGAGAAGCGATAAAATAGATTTTTACCAGATCCGCATTTCTGCTTCTGAAACCACATTTTTAAGGAAAAAACTCCCTTTAGAGAACTATCGTATTGAAGAGCCTTTACCTTACCAAAAGGAACGAGCATTCCCTGCTGTAAAGGTATTAAATACTTCCAAAATCGAAGTTCAAGATCGTGATTTTTATGATTTAACCACGCAACATAATCATAATTATCTAGCAGGAGACAATAGTTTTGTGTTTGTACACAATACCGTTCTGCACCTTTACATGAATGAACGCATTTCCAGCGCACAAGCATGTAAGAATTTAGTACGGAGAGTGCTGGAACGTTACCGTTTGCCTTATTTAACGATTACACCCACTTTTTCCATTTGCCCAGTGCATGGTTATTTGGCTGGGGAGCAGGAATTTTGTCCATTGTGTGATGAAGAAAAATTAGTTAAAAAAGGGTAGAGTTACAAAAAACCTGACAGGTTTTTAAAACCTGTCAGGTTTATATTAATAACTAAACAACAATAGGAGTCTAAAAAAATGATTGACAGTGAATCGCTTAGGGATGCGGATTTAATAAAATCCGAAACTAAACCTGACAGGTTTTTGAAACCTGTCAGGTTTGGCTCAAAAGTTTCGGAAGTTATTAAATCCTCACTCCTTATCAAGGAAGAGTCATCGCATTTCAATAACTTAACTGACTTTCAAGGACATGTTATCTTGTCTGAAAGTGAACGTACTCGAACCGAAATATGGACTCGCGTGATGGGTTATCATCGCCCTGTGTCGGCTTTTAATCCTGGTAAAAAAAGTGAACATGCTGAACGATTACATTTTAAGGAAGAATAAATACTTCCAAAGCTGAAGCTTTGGACTCCAAGATCATGAAAAATAGTATCCCCTTTTAAAAAGGGGGTTATTAGGGAAATTTATGTCTTCTAGCTTATCTATTGGTGGTTTAACGCCTTTTACTACTCTGGATTTTCCTGATCACTTAGCCGTCGTGATTTTTTGCCAAGGTTGCCCTTGGCACTGCGCTTATTGTCATAATCCCCATTTTTTAGATTTTCATAAAAAGCCAACACTGTCATGGCAACAAATAGATAGCTTTTTGCAACGTCGGCAGGGTTTATTAGATGCGGTTATTTTTAGCGGTGGGGAACCGACTTTACAGAAAGGGCTATTGGAAGCAGTGCTGCGCGTTCGCGATTTAGGTTTTAAGGTTGCACTCCACACGGCGGGGATTCATTCAAACTCGTTAGCCAAATTATTGCCCTATTTAGATTGGGTGGGTTTTGATATTAAAGCCCCGTTTGCACATTATGCCCTGATTACAGGGGTACAAAATAGTGGTGAACAACCCAAAAAAAGTGCCCAATTAATACTTGAATCTGGCATCGCCTACGAATTTCGCACTACTGTACATCCCCAATTATTAGATGAAAAGACTTTATTAGAATTGGCGACGGCATTAGCCGATTTAGGAGTACAACACTATGCTTTGCAAGATTGCCGCACAGCGCATTGCTTAGATACGGCTCTCCCAAGCTTCTCATATAATTCCGTTCTGAGTAATAAAAATCTTCTTCAAGCCATTCGTACTCTGATACCTCAAACAATCGTGCGCTGAATCACCCAAATTATTTTAAAACACGGATTATACTCAGCGCGGGAACAAATTTAACTTTTTTAATGAGGCTGGTGGGCAACAAAAAGACGTTGCCCACCCTACATAAAATCTATATAAAAGTTTAAATTATGTCCGTGTGCAGTATAAGTCAGTCCGTTAACTACAAGGAATTGTATATAATAAGAGATTAAAACCGAACATAACCCTGGTCAAATCCTATATACAACCCCTGTAGTTCTTGGTTTTTAAACTGGTTCACACTCGCTGGAATAGAAACCAGAAATTGAGTCATTTTTATGGATATTTTCAGTCATGCGTTATGGGGCGGAGGGTTATTTGGATATCGACACCATTTCTGGTGGGCAATTTTTTTTGGTGCTTTTCCTGATTTAGCATCGTTTGGTTTATTTGCCATTGTAAGTATTATCAGTGGTACATTTACACCCGGTCCGCCTCCTTTAGACATCATACCCTCCTGGGTATTTCTTTCTTATAATTTCACTCACAGTTTCATTATTGCCTTTATTACTATTGGCATCATCAGTTTATGGAAAAAAAGCTTTGCATTTGCCATGTTTGGTTGGCCATTTCACATTTGCTTAGATTTTCCCTTTCACTCGCTTCAATATTTTCCAACCCAATTATTTTGGCCCCTGTCTGATTTTGTGGTTGACGGTATACCCTGGGATAATCCTTGGATATGGTTTCCCAATTTTGCAGGCATTTTAGTCTTATTTTCGTGGCGTTGGTATACTGAACGCGGTTATAAATGAAACCTTATAAACCTGTCAGGTATCCAAGACCTGACAGGTTTTTGGAAGCAAACGTAGGGTGCGTCCTACGCACCTCTTTCAAAAACGCATTGCTCGAAATTTACCCACCAAAAAAGGGTGCGTGGGATGCACCCTACGTTTACTATTTATTAGCATGTTGGGATGTTGATAGGTTGGACCTTAAAAAGTTCCATAGGTTTCACCTATGGCTATTCACGTTTCACCCTGTTGGGGTTAAAGAATTTGCGTTGATGTGCCAACCCCGAAGGGGTTAAATGTGAATAGCCATAGGTGCAACCTATGGATAATGTAATAAAAAACGTATTTCAACCCCAACGGGGTTGAAAAAGTTCCATAGGTTTCACCTATGGCTATTCACGTTTCACCCCGTTGGGGTTAAAGAATTTGTGTTGATGTGCCAACCCAGAAGGGGTTAAATGTGAATAGCCATAGGTGCAACCTATGGATAATGTAATAAAAAACGTATTTCAACCCCAACGGGGTTGAATATGAATAACCACTGGTGTAATCTGTGAATAGTATACGATAAACAAAAAATTTAAAATGTCAACTTACACGCAAATATTGTATCAAATCGTTTTTTCGACCAAAAACCGGGAACCCTCTTTGGTTAAGGAAAGCAGAGAAAGGTTATTCCTGTATATATGGGGTATTTTAAAAAATAAAAAATGCCATCTTTATCGAATCAATGGAATGGAGGACCATATTCATATTCTCACCAGCTTGCATCCTAGTATAGCTTTGTCTGATTTGGTAAAAGACATAAAGGTGGCGAGTTCAAAATTCATCAGGGAAGAGCAAGTTTTTCCGAATTTTGGGTATTGGCAAAATGGTTATGGTGCATTTACTTATTCGTATGATGCAAAAGAGATTTTAATTGCATATATCAAGAATCAAGAAGAACATCACAAAAATATTTCTTTTCTGGATGAATACAAAACATTATTGAAGGAATTTGAGATTGAATTTGAGGAAAAGTATTTGGTTTAGATAACGTTAAATTTCATAATTCCACAATTTCAATGTTCCAATGTTCCAATATTCCAATGTTCCATAGTTCCATAGGTTTCACCTATGGCTATTTACGTTTTACCCCGTTGGGGTTAGGAATTGACGTTGATGTGCCAACCCCGAAGGGGTTAAATGTGAATAGCCACCGATGAAATCGGTGGAACGAATTTATATTGATGTGCCAACCCCGAAGGGGTTAAATGTGAATAGCCACCGATGAAATCGGTGGAATTTTTTTAATCCCGTTGAAATTGGGTGATTCATACATATTTTCATGTTTTCATAATTCCATAATTCCATAATTCCATAATTCCATAGTTCCATAGGTTTCACCTATGGCTATTTACGTTTCACCCCGTTGGGGTTAGGAATTGGTGTTGATGTGTCAACCCCAAAGGGGTTTAATGTGAATAGCCACCGATGAAATCGGTGGAACATGAATTATTGGTAACGTTGATAATACTTACAAAAGGACGTATTCCTGAAAAACTTTAGTATCATAAATGTAGGGATTGCTTAAATTTATACATAACGATGAACGCAGGCGTGTGGGAACGATGAAAATTACTTTGAAAAAATTGACCCGATGAACCAGTGAAACAACAATTTTATAATAATAATAATAAGAAAAACATAAAACAACCAACTATCGAGCCAACTATCAAAATAATTATCATAGAGTGGTATGACGACTGCGTATATTAGAAATATCATAAACAACCCAACCACAATAATACTACTAATAATACTACTAATACTACTAATAATATGAAACAAATTTTTTGATTGGGCAAATAAATGTCGTAATATTTTGGGTATCTTAACGGCTAATTTATCTTCCATGAAAGTCATAAATACATGATCATGTAAGGGACTATTTTTCGGTGCTTTTTTTGCCCACATTGGCAATAGCCGTTGTGCTAAAGTAGATAAGGTGTTTTGTTGTGCTCTCGCAATTTCCAAATTAAAATCTGATAACGGTTTATCTGAGGCTGTCATCAATAGGTTTTCTAATGCAGTGCGTATTTCATGCTCTTGAGGTAAAGATAACTCTTTTATCAACCGCTCCCGCAACCAATCAGGCATATATCCGTAACGAAACCAAGGCAAACGCGCTAATTTAGCAAGGCGTTCCTCAGTTAACGATTTCAGTTGCTCGCCTAGATAAAGCGTTAATTGCCAACGTAATTCGGGATAAATCGCACAGGCACTGAACCAATAATAGCCTTCATCTCCTAGAAAACCCTGTACCTGTTTGAGTAATTCTGTCAACACTGGGGTATCAGGTGTATGGTGTTCTAGCCAACGACGGGGACGTTCCTGAATATCTTCAGGAAATTCCTTGGAAAATGAATCGGATGGCTTGGGATAAGGTTGCCAAGTGCCTGTGTTAATTTGTTCAACCAGTCCTTTTAACCCATCCTCATTCGCTGGCAGGATAAGGAAATTAGCCTCATCCAATAGTTGCTCCCGATACCCCCATTGATCCGGTGTTTCTAAGGTAAACAATACCCGCTGTGACCATACCGAAAATTGTTCAATCCAATTAACCACTTGACAGGTGATAGGATTGACGAGTCCATTGCCATCAGAAAAAACCAGCAACCGATGATCGGGATAATGTTGGGCTAATTCCGGCAACGTGAATGGAGCCGGTTTGAGACCTGTCAGGTTTCCAAAACCTGACAGGTCTGGATAACACCGACGCGGAACCGTATCAAAATAATAGCGTGTGACTGAGACATCATCAGCAACTAATTGATTAATCAGTGAATTTATTAATTGAGTTTGATGATCATTGAAAGTCGTTCTATCTATCAAAGCTAAATATTCTGGACGAGTTTTAATCGTACCGGTGACCGGCGTAAACCAACCGCCCGCTTGGGTAGTTTTTTCGACGGTGGCAGTGATGTCCAGCAAATTTGCTGACACCGAAATATGTTGGCGTAACTGTTGTGCAGTACGTGCCAAACCCTTCGATTGAAAAAACTTATCATCAGTTTCTTTAATAAATAATTTTCTTATATCAGGCTGTGCTGTTGTGGATTGCCTTGCTAAGAAAAGTTGCGCCCGATACCGCCACCATAACTGCCACAGTAATAAAACCAAAAGTGGCGATAACAAGGTGAACCACACCTGAAATGAGGGTAATCTATCCAGGAAAGAAGGAGTGACGGGTTGTATTTTGTCTGGAAGCGTGGGTTTGGGTTTGACGATTTCATCACTGTCTAGCTGTATAGGTTGGGCGATGGCTATATCTGAGCAATAAACAAGAATACTTGAAAGAAATACTATAACGAAGATGATAAAAAACCATTTCCATAAGGTATTGCCCCTTTTTATAGTGTCTAATTCAGGAATGATCTGAGTTTCAGGCAATGTTTGAAGAAATTGACTCACCCATTGATTAAAATGCGTTTCAAATTCTGCCTGTTCTTTAGGCGAATGACACAGTATGGGTGCTAAAAACTGCCGCAGTTCGGTCAGTTCAGAAGGCAGTTTACCTTGCGCCGCTAATGTCAAAATCAAATCTTGCGCGGCAATGTGTTGTGTTGCCCCGATGTTATAGCCGGCAAAGCGCAAGCTTTCTATAAAGTTGGTTAATTCTTTAGTTAGGATTTCTGTTGTAGTCATGTGTTTATATTCAACCCTGTTGGGGTTGGTTCGTATGTTTTCCATGTTCTTTATGTTTCACATAAGGCTATTCACATTTAACCCCTTCGGGGTTGACACATTGTTTTAAAAGCTATTTTTCATTTAATGCTACTTGCTCCAGTCGTTTCAACACGCTTAAAACCGTATATAACTCATTGCCCGGATTCCGCAGTTCAAATACCTTAGATAAAGCATATTGGGGAGCCTTTCCTTTTACCAGTTTGATAAAAGCAAAACTTCCACCGGTTGTTATCATGCCAAAACAAGGTTTGTCTTGATTGTCATTAGCTAACATGTAAGCTAATATTTGTGCTAATCCAGCTTCAATCGAAAAGGCTGCCTGTTTTGATTCAATAACCATGATCCAAAATTGCTCTTTCAAAACCAAAATATCAATTTTTCCTTCAACAATCACATCACCGTCCACATTGGAAACTTTAACCGAATATTCTGATTTGGTATGAAAGGGATATGAATAAAAACCACCGAGATGTAATAATGGTCCTAGTATTGCCATTTTAACGGTATCTTCTAATAATGGGGGATACTCAAGTAAATTAAAATAATCATCCTTCATCTGATCCAAAAACCGTTTATCAAAGTCAGTTATGTCCGGTAATTCAGTTTGCCATTCTTGAAAAAATTGGCTATTCCTAGTCAATTGAAGATTAAATTTGGTTCTCAAGTCATGCAATGAAATGTCACTCGCACGAATAGTTTGGCTCATCGTATTTCCCCTGTTGTTGTGGTTAAAATATCCTTAGCCTTATCAATATCTTCTGACTTTTTTACCAAAGCACTTAGGGTATCCAAGCCACTCTCCGGATGAGCCACAAGAGGATTATCCACATCCGGATACATGTCACGCAAAACCATTAACCAATTGAGTAATTCGGCTGTCGATGGTTTTTTACGTAAGCCCCCGTTTCGCAATTGCGAAAATACTTTCAATGCTTGATTAAGAAAATCACTATTGATAAATGTCCCTAAACGTGCTTCGATAATTCTCGTCAAGCGTTTTTCTTTTTCATCTGGAAAAGGAATATTGTAATAAATACAACGACGCAAAAACGCTTCGGGTAACGGTTTCTCTGAATTACTGGTTAGCACCAATATCGGTGACCTATTTTCTGTGGCTTTGATTTCCACATTGCCCAATTCAGGAATCCGAAAATACAGATTTTCGATTTCGTTGAGAATATCATTCGGAAAATCACGCGGTGCTTTATCAATTTCATCAATCAACACCACCGAGCGGCGTGGTTCAGTGTGATCAAAATCGGCTGGTAAATAATTTTGCACTGTTTCCGATGGATTGGTTCGTATAATCGCCTCACCAAAAGCATTGTAGGTTAAGTAATCTATACTATGTTTTTGCGTACCTTGTTCACCCAATTGAGCAGCCTGTGCATCATGGAACCGTCTCAGTGCATCATAGAAATAAAATAAATCACGAGCGGTAGAAGTTGATTTGGTTTCAAATTTAAGCAACTTTCCTAAACCCAGTTGATAGGCAAGACTATACGCTAATTGGGTTTTCCCCGTTCCTGGCTCCCCGGTTAATAATAACGGTTGCCCTAATAACAATGCAACATTCACCGCCTTAACCAACCCAGTATCTGGTAAATAGGCTTCGGGGCGCGTTTGAATCTTTTGACGCGATGGCGGTAATTCGATTGGTTCATTGCGAGGGCTTTTTGGGGATTCCTCGGTGTAAAATGGAAAGTTCATATTTTATCCTTTTGGGTTTTGAACAGGATTAAACGGATTGACAGGATGAACAGGATTAAAAACACAACCGTTTACTTCATTCACAGCCGTGTAATGAGAATTTGAGACACCTCTTTTTAATTAATCCTGTTTATCCTTTAATCCGTTTAATCCTGTTCAAAAGTTTTTGTGAAGGTATTATTTTAGTATTAAGTATGTTTCTTTTTCGAGGACCAAACTTCGTGGTTCATATCCCACCACAGTATTTTGAGAATGTGATTATCTAAAATGCCCCAAAGGCGTTCTTTACCTGAAAGACGTAGCGAAAAGAGTTCATCAATGTCATCTTGATGTATTTCAGCAAGACGCTTTAACACCTCTGGATTAGGACTGTTTTGAATATCAACGTTGTGGTTATTGCCATCACTTTTGATATCTGCCCATGTTCTTGTCTCAAAATGACCTAACTTAGTCAGTATTTCTTGCCATTTGTTAGCCTCTAGCTGATGCCATCCCCAAGGGCCATTCCAGTCTATTTGACGAAATTGCCATGCTGGTTTTTCTAAGTCACTACTTAGCAATTCAATTTTATTGGTCTTTTTCTTCTGAGATGGATGCTCGCGACAAATGGTTCTTTTAGGCGGTTTGCGTTTTTTAGTCATAATGGCACATTAGTCCTCTACTGGTAACAAGCCACCATAATATTCTGCTAGAGCAGCCCAAGTGATTTCTTTATCACCACGTTCTCTGGGGTCTACTTCATTTCGAGCTTCACGCCACGGTGCTTCCAAATGTGTCAAGTCACTCAACCATTGAGACTTTTTATCGCCATAGTCTTTTAGAACGACTAACACCGTCTCCCTCTGTTCATCATTTAGCGCACCAGGATTACCAGGCAGGTCCGCCAATGCCAATTTAAATTGACCTTTATGAATATCATAAAGTTTCTTGACAACCGGCCCATTTGCCCAGGCTTCAATGCGTTCTTTAAACAAAGGTTCTTCGTCCCAAACCAATGACCACGCTTGGCAATAATATACCAGTTTGTGTAACTTCATAACCGGGATAGGTCCCAATTGGGACAAAATAAATGCAGCAACATCGAAAACGCTTATCATAAAATTTCTCCTTATTTATAGACATTCAGAAAAATGGTTTCATTACCAGGGCGAACACACAGGTTCGCCCCTACATAAATCTATTTAATATAACATACTGTAGGGGCAGACCACCGCGACTGCCCTTTGTGAAGTTATTTATCTAAAAATCTATAGTTGTTAAACCCTAAATACATCCGGTGAAAATTCTTCAAGTATTTTACTGAGTTCTCTTGCTAAATCACACATGGGTATGGTTTCATCCGGCGATGTGAAAAGATTATCAATTTTTGGTTGTACAATGTTCAAGACATTATACAAATGGTCCCTTGCCCATGCCTCAACATCTTCTTTTTCAATATTCACTAATTCCGGTAAAACAATACCATTGATACCAAATTTTTCTAGGAAGTTTTCAGTTTTCAGTTGTTCAAACTCTTTTCTGATTTGGTCATTAATGGATTTTTTCTTAAACCAACGTTTAATAATATTGGTTTGTTTGATGTCTTTGTAATTGAAATAAAGACATATCAATAACAAGTGATTGTGTGTTGATGGCAGCTCCAATTTCGCCCAAAATTCGATAAAATCATAAACAATTTTTATTCCCTCGCATCGTAACCAATTTTTAGTACACATGTCAGTGTAAAAAATGATAGGGCTTCGTTCCCTAACAATAGCATCAACAATTTCAAAATGGGGCGCAAAAGGATTGATGCCTAACTTTGAAGCTAATTGTTCTGAAATTTCTTGATGTAAATCAATACCTTCAGAAAAATTACAATGAACAAAGTAGGGTGTTATACCATCCCCTGGAACGACTTTAGGAAGATAATGGTGGACCAAACGATCCACAAACCGATCACTACATTGACATTCATCACTATGAATTAGACATAATAAAGGGTGCTGTTTGTGATTTTGTATTGCTCTACCCAATTGAGTTTCTTGTGGTCTGCGGTTGGGTAAATGAGGGCGTAAGTTATCGGTATTTACCTTGTATTTTTTACCGGATACGACTGTCTTTTTATCATTTGGTGACAACAACGCAGTTTTAGTATCTTGCGTTAATTTTTGACAAGCTCTATTTTTGCATATCTCAAATTCACTAGGAGAACCATAAGAAGTTATCCGAGGCAAAGGCAAATTTTTACTTTCCAAGCGTTCCTTCAAACAACTAAAAATATTCTGAAGCGTTAATATTTCTCCGGCACTATCAATACCCTGTTCCAAAATCTCTAACAATTCATGGGTAAAAGCAGTATAATTATTATTTTCCGGTGCTTCAGCTTTAGCGGTTTCCACCGACGAAGTAGCCGTAATCAGAAAGACATCTTTACCTTTAGTATCAATTTTTTCCCTTGCAAAACCACTAAAACAACAATCGAGAATAAAAACTATACGTTTTGCTTTACCATCATTTATAATTGTTCCCACCAAATTATCAGCCAACAAAGCACCACTACTCTCAGGGTTATTCAACTTAGTCTTTTTAGTTGCTAAATAAAGCTGTTTTAAATGAGGCAAACCATGCCCAGCATAATAAATAATATCCAAACCTTTAGCAGCAATTTCACTGATTTCCGAAGTTATTTGATTAGACCATTCCCTATCCTCTAAAATGTGAATATTGTCTATACCAATACCCACAACCTCACGTAGCAACACTCTTAATTTTACGTTATTGTCCTTAATAGCTGGGAGTGAATGCAAGTTTTTATCTTCAAACTCACTAGCCCCAATCAAAATAACTCTAGTGTCTTCCGGATTGAGCGAAAACATCATTTATGACCCTTCATTTTCTCCAACAACGCCTGAATTTGACGATTGATTTCTTCCAATTTATCATCAGGATTATCTAATTTTGGATGTACCACAAGCTTTTTCTTCTTCTGCCATTGAATGACAGCAGCTACCACTTGCCCAACTGCAATAGTAGTTGAAATAAAAGTCATTATCGTATTTGGATCAGTCCAAAAGCCCATTTCACCCTTAGCCGGCGGTAACTTTTTTCTTTTAACAGTCAAACCGTCAATATTCGCCCGTTCTAACCAATCCATCAAATCCAACAACGTCTCTTCATTAGCATCTTGCCCTTCTAGGCGCAATTCTAATTCTATGCTCATAAAAACCTCTTCTAAAATTAAAAAATATAAATCGTCTTAATCAATATTATATGAACATTTTAAATGATTTGCAAAACTATAAATGTTCATAAAAATAATTATCACACGGGCAAACACACAGGTTTGCCCCTAATGTAACGGTGTAATGGTGGGTTTCGCTTCGCTGTGAAATATATCTAACGTGGACCCATTCTGCCCAAAAATCCATCTATGATACCCCTTATCAGAAAAAAACTACTTTTCAATGGACTTTTTCCATATCGCCACAGGCGTTGTATATGTCCAAACAAATCTTGTTTGACAAAACGCGCTGCGGCTGGTTTTCCACCCAGACGGCGCAGTCCTTCAAACATATTTCGAGCCATATAATAATAACGATAGGGCTGATGTTCAATCCATAATCCATCATCCGTCATTTTTTGGAAGATTCCTAGTCGATGATAAAGTATCGCATGTTTATGCCACCAAAGTTTCCAACCCGCCTGGTGTAAACGTATATGACATTCATGATCCACAAAATCTATAAAATAATCTTCCCGAAATCCCCCAATTGCACCAAGTGCTTCCACATTATAAAGGGTGCCGGAGCTGAGCGATGAATCTATGGGAATGACTATTCCAGATGAAGACTCTATACTTTGGTGCGCCGTTACCAGTGAGTTGCCCTTCCAATAGTATGGAAAGTGAATACAATCAGGAAAGAACCAACTCTGTATATTTGCACATACCGCACCGACTGGCTTTCCCTGTTTTTCCAGCAAATTAGCTTCTTCCAACAAATGATTTAAGCAGCAATGTAAGCAAACACTATCCTGATCCAGCAAAAATAACCATTTGGCACCTAATTCTTGAGCTTTTTTTAATCCCAGATTATAGGCGGTTGCTACCCCAACATTGTGGGGCATTTGGATAATATTAAGTTGATTAAGATTAAGGGATTGGATTGCGGCGATAGTGCTATCTGTTGAGGCATTATCAATGATTAATAGGGAAAGATCAGATAGACGTTCATCCGTGAGGCATGAATTTAATGCACTGCAAATTGTTTTTTCGCCATTATAGGAAACGATTAAAGCGAGCGTTTTCATTTTTTTTAGATATTTATGTAAAGAAATACTATTTTTGGAAAAATAGTATTTCTAATACGTTAAGGTTGAGTAGTTAGGTTGAGTAGTTACGAAATATGATAGAATAAAACATAATACTTTAAAGACAATAACTTTTGCTAATGATTTCAAAAATAAGTTATTTAGAAATACTATTTTTGAAAAATCGTATTTCTTAAAAATGGGTGCGTCACTCCTATAGCTGTTCAGATAAAGATTTTGGCCTAAAGACCTGTCAGGTTTCTAAAACCTGACAGGTCTGATAGCTTTGACTTTTCTGAAAGTCTATAAAAGCTTAAAATTAAATACTAATATGAATAATACGAATGCCGTCGTTATAGAACCTACTGAACAGGCTAATGCAAGTGTGATTTGGTTGCATGGTTTAGGGGCAAATGGGCATGATTTTGAACCAATTGTTCAAGAATTGTCGCATACACTTACGCGCCACACGCGCTTTATTTTTCCACATGCACCACATCGCCCTATTACTATTAACGGTGGTATGGTGATGCCAGGTTGGTATGATGTGATTGCAATGGAACTACCTGCCCAGCAAGATACCCAAGGTATACATGATTCTGAACAAATCCTTTGTCAGCATGTATCCCAGGAGATTGAGCGCGGTATTTCAACGCAACGTATTGTTTTAGCAGGATTTTCTCAAGGTGGGGTCATTGCATTGCATACGGGCTTACGATATGCCTTTCCACTCGCTGGTATTATGGTACTTTCTGCTTATTTACCCTTAAGTGACACGGTGGAAAAAGAAATGCACACCGCTAATCGTCAAATTCCTATTTTCATGGCTCATGGACAATACGATCCGGTGATTTCTTTTAGCCATGGGGAACGTAGTCGTACACAGCTAGAAAAACTGGACTATGAGGTGGAATGGCATAGTTATAGTATGGAACATAATGTCAATGCGGCTGAAATCGTTGATATTAGTCAATGGTTAAGTGCTAGGTTGGTATGATTCAAGAATGTAGAAACCAGGTTTGATGAAAAACGGAAAAGGTTTAACCATGAAAAAATTCAGAAAAAACATCCGTAAAGCTGTTTTTCCTGTGGCTGGTTTAGGTACACGGTTTTTACCGGCGACCAAAGCCAGTCCTAAAGAGATGTTACCTATTGTTGATAAGCCTCTTATTCAATATGCTGCTGAAGAGGCTGTTGCTGCTGGTATTGAACAATTGATTTTCGTGACAAGTAGTAGTAAGCGTGCAATTGAAGATCACTTTGATAAAAATCAAGAACTAGAGGATGAATTAGAACGGCGTGGCAAATATGATTTGTTGAACCTCACGAAGCATATTGTACCCGAAGGGGTATCCTGTATTTATATTCGCCAACAAGAGGCATTAGGGCTAGGTGATGCGGTACTCTGTGCGAAGCCGGTGGTGGGTGATGAACCATTTGCTGTGATTTTGGCTGATGATTTGATTGATGGACAAGAACAATCTTGTTTATCGCAAATGGTTAATGTTTATGAAAAACAGCATTGTAGCGTGATTGCGGTTGAAAATGTTCAAAAGGCAGAAACGAACCGCTATGGTATTATCGAACCTAACTTGTTGTATGAAGGCGTGTTGAAAATCAATAATATTGTTGAAAAACCATCACCGGATAAAGCCCCTTCTACGCTGGCAGTGGTGGGACGTTATCTACTCACACCGGCGATTTTCAACCATCTGGAAAAAATCGAAAAAGGAGCAGGCGGGGAAATTCAACTAACCGATGCAATTGCCCTATTGTTAGCAGAAGAAGAAGTGTTAGCTTGTCAATTTGAAGGTGTACGTTATGATTGCGGCAATAAATTGGGCTATTTGACGGCGACAATTGATTATGCTTTACAACACCCGAATTTACGCGAAGCGTTTAAAGAACATTTGTCAAGTATTTGTAACAGGCATTTCTAGTTGGGAATGGGATAAATCATTATTGTTTCGGAGCCTCTTGCAAAACTCGCTTTTTCAAGCTTAGAAATCCGATTTTTTCAAAAATCGTATTTCTTAAACCTTATATATTCAGAATTTTGCAAGAACCTCTTTGGTTTAATAATTCAATAATTACCAATTCCTAATTCACAATTCCCTAACAACAACGTAGTTTTTACAACGATGAATATACAAACACAACTTGTTCCATCTTGGAAAAACGAATTAGCGAGCGAATTTGAAAAAGCGTATTTTCAAAAACTGCTTGCTTTTCTTGATGAAGAAGCGAAGATACAAACCCTTTATCCGCCTAACGCCTTGATTTTCAATGCGTTTTCAAAATGCCCTTTTGATGAGGTGAAAGTCGTTATTCTTGGACAGGATCCCTATCATGGTGAAGGGCAAGCAAATGGACTTTGTTTTTCCGTCAATGAGGGTGTGAAAATACCGCCCTCTTTGAAAAATATTTTTAAGGAAATTCAAAGCGATTTAGGGCAAGAAATGCCAACATCGGGCAACTTAGAACGCTGGGCTGAACAAGGCGTATTATTGCTAAATGCAATCCTGACTGTTAGAGCGAATAAAGCCGCATCGCATCGTAATAAAGGTTGGGAAGAATTTACTAATGCTGTGATTCGTTTGATTTCAGAACGAAAAGACAAAGTTGTGTTTTTACTCTGGGGCAATTATGCTCAAGAAAAGGGCAAGATTATTGATGAGGAGAAACACCTGGTTTTAAAAACGGCTCATCCCTCGCCCTTATCGGCTAAAAAATTTTTCGGTAGCAAGCATTTTAGTCAAACCAATCATTATTTGCAACAATGTGGAAAACAACCCATTAATTGGTAAATGGTTAATGGTTAATGGTTAAAAGCCAGGTAGGTTGGGTTAGATTTTTTTGCGCAGCAAAAAAACGTAACCCAACATTTACCTGCCTCATTGAAAAAAGTTAAGTTTGTTCCCGCGTTGAGTATACATACTTCAAACGATTTTTAAACCTGACAGGTTTTAAAAACCTGTCAGGTTTCTCGTTTCCTTGGAAATTATATAATATGGATGAAATTTATGAATTGTTGAATAAATCCCTAGAGCACGTTGGTGCTTTAATGTCAGCTGCAGAAACACATGGCATTTTATGTGGTTTATTATGTACATCGCAGCCTTTTTCTTCTGATATATGGCTAAAACATGTGCTGGGTGAAACGGCTGTTAATGATGGTTTAGCTTCTCAATGCCAGCAACAGTTAGTATTAGTCAAAAATTACACTTTAGAACAGTTAAATTCCTTTAACTGTGAATTTATGCCCTTATTGCCGGCTGATGAGATTTCCCTATCGGAGCGAACTCAGGCATTAGGGGGATGGTGTGAAGGATTATTGTTTGGCTTAGGGCTAATGGGCATTGAAACGGAAACTTTGACAGAGGATGCCAGAGGCTTTGTTAATGATGTCATTTCTATTTCACAAATTGCACCCGCTTCTGATGAGGAAGAGCTGGAAGAAGATTATATGCAAGTGGTTGAATATATAAAAGTGGGAGTTATAAACTTATATGAAGAGCTAACTCAAACAAGTGAAATAAATGGTGAAGTAAATGGATAAAAGTGAATTTAAACACCGTCGTCAAAAATTAATTGACATTTTAGGGAAAGAGAGTATCGCTATTTTACCGGCGGCACCCGAAAAACTCCGTAACCGTGATGTACATTATCCTTATCATCAGGATAGTTATTTTTATTATCTGACTGGTTTCCCTGAGCCAGAGGCATTGGCTGTTATTGTGCCGCACCGTGAACAAGGGCAATATTTATTATTTTGCCGCGAAAAGAATCTGGAGAAAGAAACTTGGCATGGTAACCGTGCAGGCTTGGAAGGGGCTTGTGAAATATACGGTGCTGATGATGCATTTCCCATTACTGACATTGATGATATTGTGCCTGGCATCATGGAAAGTTGTCGCCGTTTATACTATCCAATGGGTTATTATCAAGATTTTGACGATAAAATGATGGAATGGGTGAACCAACTTCGTGGGTATGTTCGCAAAGGTGTTGTTCCACCCCATGAAATGATAGCTTTAGACTATGTTTTAGATGAAATGCGTTTGCGTAAAACGGAAGTGGAAGTGGATGCCATATGTGCGGCAGCTAAAATTATCATCCACGCTCATAAACGGGCTATGCAATATTGTCGCCCTGGTTTATATGAATATGAATTGGAAGCGGAAATTGCCCATGAATTACTACGAAGTGGTTGTCGTTCTCCCGCCTTTCCAGCGATTGTGGCAGGGGGCAAGAATGCTTGTACGCTTCACTATATAGAAAATGATAATGTGCTGAATGATGGCGAATTGGTACTTATTGATGCGGGGGCGGAATTGAGTCATTATGCTTCTGATATCACACGCACTTTTCCTATCAATGGACACTTTACGGATCCGCAAAAGGCGATTTATGAACTCGTTCTCAAAGCACAACGGGCAGCCCTGAATAAAATTTACCCTGGCAATAAGTGGATTGAAGTCTATCAAGCGGCGATAAAAGTGGTCACTCAAGGGCTTTTAGAATTAGGACTATTGATGGGTAAATTAGAGCTATTAATAGAAGAAGAAGCTTACAAACGCTTTTATATGCACCGTATTGGTCATTGGTTAGGCATGGATGTCCACGATGGTGGCAATTATAAGGTGGATGAAACTTGGCGAGATTTAGAACCGGGGATGGTACTGACGGTGGAACCTGGGATTTATATTCCGGCTGCGGAGGATATATCTGACAAATGGTGGAATATAGGTATTCGCATAGAAGACGATATATTGGTTACAGAAGGAGGGCATGAAGTATTAACCGCAGATTTGCCGAAAACGGTGGCGGAGATTGAGGCGTTTATGGCGGGAGACGGGTAAAATTTGGGTGGGCAAATAAACACTTTTGCCCACCCTACCAGTAAAATAGGCCCTGCTTCGCTATTTTCGGCTATCAACTTAACCCGCGACACCTAATAAAATCAAACCTGACAGGTCTTGGAGACCTGTCAGGTTTTGTCTCGTTTTAAGTTGAAAGCCAAAGAAACAAAGAAGCCGGGTTTCGATTAGAAAGGGCACGTTCAAAATATTTCGACTCTTTTTGTAAATCCAAAAAATCTAATAAATACCCAAGCCTTTGGAGAGTAACTACCGGAACATCATTACATAAAGACTTTACTTTTTGCCCATTCCATTTTTCAACAAGTTCTTCTAAAATAGTGGCAATATTATTTAAATGTCCGCTTCTTTTTGGAAATCGAATAAGATCAAAAACTGTTAACTCGGCAGTAGAAATATTATAATATCCACCAATACCAGCCATTTTTTTTATTCCACGTTTTGGGAATGTTCCTTTCTTAGTGATAAACTCAATTCTATATTTTTTAAAGGAAACATCTGCCATGAATTTATCAACAACAACTTGGTAACTCATGTTCGATTGATGCGAAGCCCCCCAATAAGCTGCTGCTGATAGTAAACCAACATAATACCTAACAGTTACAAAAGAAGTGACTTTTTATGAAAAAAGTGACTTTTTGTGATTTCATTGATATGCCCATCTAATTTTAAAAAACTTAGGTGTAGCGCAATATAATTTGGAGCTAACAACTGTTGTTTGATTTCTATCTAAATTTATGTATATATACTCATATGAGTAGAATTTATATCAAATTAATTTTATCACTTTAAAAAATAATGAGTGATCCCAATATATGAAAATTGGGTTAGGTTAACCCAAAGGCGAGAAAAGTTTTCTCGTACTGACCCCTGGATTTAGAAGGTTGGTAAATTGGTGTTCAAACTTTTTGATTGAGTTTGAAGGTCAATTTTACCCAATGGGGACTTCCTTCCAATATTTACAGGGATTAGTTGTACAAAACGACTGACAAAGTCCGTCTTCCTTTGTACCATCGGTTGGGACTGCTCAACCAGGACTCTAGTTGCAATTCTTCTGGATTATCAACAGAGAGCGAATTACCTATGAATAGATTTGAGTAGATTTATAGGAACAGATACCTACTATGAAATCATTTTCAAAATGGAAAATTGCTGAAGTTGAGGATACATTCAATATTGTGATACGAAAACACAATAAACGCCTAACTCAATGGTTGACTGATCCTGTGGTGCCAACCCCGGCTGAAGAAAGTCTACTTGATGAATTGAAAGATAGATTACAAGATCAAGTATGGGATTGGAACGAGTGGGAATTAAAGGGCAAATTTATATTCCCATTGTTATTAGCTATTGACTTTGATGAAGAACAGTATCAATCTTTTATAGAGCGGGATATTTCAGTGGATATTGACGACGAAAAATTGTCAGGCACCGTTGATTTTCTCGTCGCCAGTGGCAAACGTTATCCCAAACATCCCTACTTTTTTATCCATGAATTTAAAAAGGAACACGAATCATCAGGGGACCCATTAGGGCAACTGTTAATCACCCTGGTAGCAGCCCAAAAATTGAATAATGATAATCAACCGATTTATGGTTGTTATGTGATGGGTAGATTTTGGTTTTTTGTTGTCTTAGAGGGGCTTGAATATTCAACCAGTTTGGCTTATGATGCGACTAAAAACGAAATTAGTGATATTTTTGGTATCTTAAAGAATACCAAAAAGATTATTTCAAAAATCATCACAGCAACGGGATAAAGAAATCAACGAAAAATGGCAAACATGGTTGAATGGAAATAGGAAAAAACCGCAAAGTGGACATTTACGATAGCTTATTCAAGGAGAATCCATCGCGCAACGTGTATTGGAGAGGGGAATGAACACATTAAAAATCCGATTTTCAAAAAATTAGTTTTTTTTGTAGGGTGGGCAAGGTCTTTTTCTTGCCCACCATCTGAGGCCAACTCATTCTGAAAATCCTAAAATCCTGAAAATCCGGATTCAGACTATTTACTTTCTACTTGTTAACCTTTTGTAAAAATGATAGTTGACTTTAGTTTAGAAGCAATGCTAAAATGATAAACTTTATTTTTCTTTGACATTTTATCAACTGTTAACTAAAGTATTCCCATTTATATAAGGTTTTATTATGGAAGAATCTATCAGAGATACTAGGCTTGTTACTATAGGCAATTCAAAGGACATTAGTTTACCTAACAGCCTTTTACAAAAATATGGTTTTTCTAATTGGCTCATTTTAGAAGAAACCGAGCGGGGTATTTTGTTGCGTAAAAAGGACGACAAAAAACTCTCTTATGAAGAAACTTATAAAGCAATAGTTCAAGCTCAAGAAGATTGGACAGATTTTGACCAAACATTACTGGATGGATTAGAAAAAAATGAATTTACTACCTCTTCGATATGATATTTATTTGGCTGACTTGAATCCAACGATTGGTGGCGAAATTCAGTGAGGTAGGGTGGTAGGAACTTCGTTGCAACCCACCGTTTTCCAACGTAATGGTACGGTGGGTTGCAGTGAAACTCCTACCCACCCTACGCTTCACTGCCATTAAGTTAAGGGCAGACACGCAGGTCTGCCCCTACCAAACATCACGTATTTAGGAATTGTAGGGGCGAACCTGCGTGTGTGTTCGCCCTGGCTTAACTTAATGGCAGTGACCCTACGCTTGCTGAGCATTCATTTCAACAATTTCTATTTTGGTGAGGTGTAACAGTTTATCAAGTTCTTTTTTTCCATTTTCACCTTTTCTAGCTTCAATCACAACACTTGTTTCTAATGCTGAAAAAGCACTAAGCAAGCGTTTGGAATCGTGAAGGATAGCTTTCGCAAATTTTTCAGCCTCAGTTTCTTTTAAAAGTATAGCGATGAGAGCTGAGGTATCTATAACCATTTATGAAAAACTCGTATCTTATCAAAAAGTGTGGGTAAACTTGCCCAAACCTGACAGGTTTTGGAAACCTGTCAGGTTTTTTCCACCGAATTTAGAGAAGATACAAAAACTCCCTATTTCGTTGTAACCCAAAATTTCGTTTTCAGAACGATAATCTTGAGTTGGTAATGCGGCACATCGTCTGGAAATTTCCATAATGGCTTGGAAATTTTCATCTGGTTTTTTCGTATTGTCTGCTTTTTTGAACAGTTTTTTACTGCTTTCTAAGGTGATTAGGGCTTTTAAAGCAGCTTTCAATAAGGTTGTTTGCTCAACGATACCTGTTAGTTATGACGCTCTTATGAAGAGATTATCTTCAATAGTCAAATTAGTGATTTTCATCGGTACTCCAAGTCAATTTGGTTTTGCTGGTTGGGGTCAAAGCTGAAGCTTTGGATTCCACTGATTACAAAAAATGCTGTTTCAGAAAAAACACCAAAATAGCCAAATAGAAATAGCCACCAATATGGTGGGCAACAAAAACACGTTGCCCACCCTACCAGGCTGACCCCTTTTATTGTAGCTGATAATTTCTGGCATGAATCACACCAGCACTATATTCAATAGTACCTATAATAAATGAATATAAGATAGTAAAATGAAAAAAAACGGCACCACAAAAGTTAGCCATTCCATATCCGGTACAAAGTAATAAACTTTGTTTCATTTTAATATTTAATTGTTTTGAAATATCAAAAAGATAAGACAAATGAGATAATCCCCCATCCATCAAAACTACTTGAGCGGTATCTGTCGCGATAGAGGTTGCTCCAAGCATGGAAACAGACACGTCTGATTTTTTCATGGCTATCGCGTCATTAATACCATCTCCAACAAAACACACGGTTTTTCCTTCTTTTTGTAGTTTTTCAATAAGCATGGCTTTATCTTGCGGCAGAAAATCATAAAAGTAATCATCCATACCTAGCGTTTTCGCTAATTTTTTTGTGGGTTGTTCCCTGTCGCCTGAAACAATAGCAATATGTTTAATACCACGTTGTCTCAATTCCTGTATCACTTGACTTGCTTCAGAACGTACTTGAGGCTGTATTTCAATAGCCCCTTTAATTTGATGTTCAACGGAAAGCATGACAAGGGAATAGCCTTCAGTATCACAATGGGCTTGCGCTTTCTTGATTTTGTCAGGAATAATGATACCTTCCATTTCCATAAAACGGGTACTACCTACTTTGATCGTTTTGTTGTTGATATCCACTGTAATGCCATAACTCATTTGGTAACTGGCATTGTCAATATCAGGTAAATACAAATTGAATTTTTCTGCTTTTGCCACAATAGCACGGGCAATAGGATGTGTCAGTTTGCGTTCTGCCGCCGCCGCATAAGCTAAAATGTCATTTTCTTGAAAATCATCACACAGAATAATTTGCCCCACTTCAGGTTCGACTGAAGTTAGAGTACCTGTTTTATCGAAAAGAACCGTGTCAACCTTCAGCAAATTTTCTAGGGCACGTCCATCTTTGACTAAAATACCTTTTTGGTAAGCTAAAGTCAGATGCTTGAGTGTCTGAAGTGATGTTAAAACTTTAATATCACTGCCGGGACTGCTATAAAGAATCGTCATCGTTGCTGGAATACCGACAATAGGCAAGAATACGCCACCGATAGCTAGTAAGGGTTTAGCCGCATTATCGGCCCATGTTTCCGCTCTTGACTGAAGATAAGTTTTAAACTCGACTGTGTGAGTTAAAATATGAGTAATTTTGGAAAGATTCGTATCAAGTCCAGTCTGTTCAACCTTGATCCATATCTTACCACTTAAAATGATTGTAGAGGCAAATACTTGCTCTTCCACCCCTTTTTCCACGGGCATGGACTCTCCTGTCAAAACCTGTTGATCAATCATCGCCATGCCATTGATGATCTCGCCATCAATGGGTATTACTTCTCCCATATCTACAACGACGATGTCATTGAGTTGCACTGTCTCTAATGGTACTTCAATTTCGACATTATCTTTTAATATCCACGTATTTTTTGGTTGTTGACCAAAGATATTTGTCAGTATTTCTTCGGAATGATTTTGAGTTTTTTTCACCATCTTGTTGCCCAACTGATAAAACCAAGCAGCAAGGCTAGCAGTAAAATACTGTCCCATTACAAAGCATCCAACGCTGACAATAGAAATGAGTAAGTCATTTTTAAGCTTGGCTTTTGAAAGCGATTTTTGTGTTTCTACTAGGATTGGAACGGTCGCATAACTCGTCGATAGAATGCCCAACAATTTAATGGGAGCATAAAAATACCCGCCAACAACCAATCCAACAGAGATTGTACTGGCTTTCAAATAATGATCAGTTTCTGTCATCGTGATATTTAGTGAGGTAATTTGAGTTGCTTTCTGGTTGAGTTTAAGAAGACCACTTTTGGGTTTTGGCTGGTTTTTTTTAACCTTAAAATGGTTAAGTACCCTTGTTCCAACATAGGTGCCAACTAATATCTCAATACCTAATAATACCATTATATGACTGCCCGTTTGCTAAGAGACTTGTCCTGAAATAAAATTAAATATAATAAAAACAATTATTTAAACCATTTAACTCCTTATTTCCGGACAACTCTAATGAAAAGCCTAACAAATTAAATTTACCCGTAGAGTTTTTCAGTTGAATACGAGACTTGATTAAGTGTTTTCTCATTGGCAAAAGATGAAGCGATCACCATGCGTTTAACAGAAGAACGAAGCAATGGTGCCACACGATGGATGGAGTCACCGGCCCCTAGTAAAACACAATCTCCGGGCTTGGGGCATATACGAACAACGTTTGGTCCATCTAGTTCTTTCTGTTCGATAGCTCTAGGAACAAGTTCTTGACAACCGCCATCTCCTTCGTTAGGTGCCTCAAGCACGGTGATCAGTGCATAAGCATAAGTATCAATGTGGGCTCCATGTGTATCGCCCTTTTGATGCAAAATGTTTAGTACATAATTTTCTCCCGGATCTTGGACAGTATAGAGACGCTCGCCAGTAATGGCAGACAGGAACTCACACAGAGGTGGATCGTTATAGAGCAAAGGTATCAAGGACGAATATTCGTCAATGACATCACCATTTACGGTATTCATTATACGAACACTATTATCAGTTTCGACCATTTTAAAATCTCGTCGTGTTGCATTTTTAGCCAACCTTTCAGCTTCATGTCTGAGAAGTTCCAACGCACTACCTTGATAAAAATTTTGCAACAACACAGCACGGTTGTCAACAAAGGTATCGTGTAGTTGTTCTCCCGCAGTTGCGGTTAATGAATACTGCTTTGAATTGACTAGCAGCGATGTTATGGATTCGCTCATTTTTTTTGCTCCTTTAGATAGTTAGCGATGTAGTTTCCATAAAGGTTCCTAATTTCATCTTCTAGGAACTTAAAGCCAAGGGTTTTCCCTCTGCAATTGTGAGCACCACAATGACATGTAGAAACCGCTATAGAAATATACTCCGTCGTATTATAATTCCAAGTAAGTTCAGTACCCGATTTTATCTCACGCAATGCATGAAATGTATAACCATCATAAGTATTGTTTCTCACACCTAAGTTTGGATCACAAGAATGGTTTGTGACGCAGGCGGGCTCATCAAGTTCAACATGCTTATCCCAATCCACTTGGAGTGAAGTCATGGTTCGGGATTTGGGAATTTCTATTGGTTGCCCTACTATAACAACCTCACCTTTTTTAAAATCCCGATTGGCGAATACGCCTCTTCCCTTGTTGAGTACATCTTTGATAATCACTTCATTGTAATTTCGTGTAATCATAAATAATACCTATAGACGTTCAGATAAATAACTTCACAAATTTAAAAATTATCGTTTATTTTTCAATAAGTTAGAATATACAATAGTGAAATTATTTATCTAAAAATCTATATTGCGTTTTTTAACCCTCATTACCAGACTATCTATAACCTTGGCACTAGGGTCGTTGAGTGGGAAAGCTTCAAATTCAAAGGCAACCACAAGGGATTGCCCTACAAATCATTTAAAGGGACCAGGGTCGAATTGTTTTTTAACGTTACAATTTGTATAAAAAATCCAAGATTAAAAATTAAATTGAGCCTGGCCCCTTTTTTTCATGTCGTCTTCGTGCATGACGACAAAATCATCGGCGTACCTTTTTATTCTAAGTTGACCATTCCTTAACCCGTTCTTGGTATTATAACCACGGAAAAATGGGCAAATTTACCTGCTATCTACATTATCCTGTCAATTTGACTTGATAAGTAGATATTATCCGCTAAATCGGGCAGAATAAAAACATTAATGAATTCTAAATCTTCAATTTTGTTATGATGTATGAAATAGAAACATTTAAGATTTTTGTACATTCTAAATCATTAGAACTCATTTGTCAAATCAAAATTCATAAAAATATAAAATATTTTTTCTAATGCGAATTAAGGATTGAGAAATTCGTTTAAAATCTTATGGTTACAATTTGTGATTTTGGGCG
>Ga0233404_10000032_pt1 | contig 28772 bp, 19 predicted proteins | sample Na_oxic_2_MG_FD_179861 | JGI IMG/M metagenome (GOLD analysis project Ga0233404, IMG submission 179861) | Seawater microbial communities from Saanich Inlet, British Columbia, Canada - Na_oxic_2_MG | ecosystem: Environmental > Aquatic > Marine > Inlet | place: Canada: British Columbia | collected...
TAAAATATACCAAGTTAGAGGACTTCATCAAACGCGACCCAAAGAGCTTTCACGCTCGCCGCCTAAAAGACTCTTCCTCCATCACCCCAGAATGCCTCGCGTTGGCTCACACATGGGGAGCGCAACAACTCAACAAAAACTACGACCTCAAATTCCTCTGGGATGATGAGAAGCTCTATTGCTCTGAACTGGTCTGGAAAATTTACAAGCACGCCGCCGACATCGAACTCTGCAAGCCACGCCCGATGGAATCCTACAATCTATCCGACCCCACCGTCGCTGCACTTGTCGAAAGACGCTTTGGTGGCATTGAAAACCTCCCTAAAGATTCCCCCACTGTCGCGCCCTCAGATCTAGCTGACTCGCCTTTGCTCATCGAAGTCCCTAGGAAATGACGCGGATCATTGATTCCCGATTTGCCACGCTCCAGATCACGGCTAGACTGCTGCCGTGCCAGAGAACATTCCAGCGATCCAAATTCGAGGTGCCCGCCAGCATAACCTGAAAAACCTCGACCTCGACATCCCTAAAAACCAGCTCACGGTCATCACCGGCCCCTCTGGATCCGGCAAGTCGTCACTCGCATTTCACACCCTCTACGCCGAGGGCCAACGCCGCTACGTCGAGACGTTCTCGCCCTACGTCCGCCAATTCCTCGACCGGATGGACAAACCCGCGGTCGATCGTATCGACAACATCCCGCCGGCAATTGCTATCGAGCAAAAAAACTCTATTCGTTCCACCCGCTCCACCGTCGGAACCCTCACCGAGCTCAATGACTACCTCAAAGTCATCTACCCAAAACTAGCCAGAGCATTTGATCCAGATACTGGAGAAGAAATCAAGCCCGACTCCCCAGCCTCAATCGTAGACTGGAGCTATTCCCAGCATGCCGGCGAGAACATTCTCGTTCTCTTTCCCATCACCATTTCTGAAAGCGCCACCACTGCAGAAGTCTTCAACTTCCTCAACCAGCAAGGCTACCTCAGAGTCCTCAAAGGGGCTGAAGTCCTTCGCACGGATGACACGGATGACAGCAGTCCATGGGGCGAAGCATCGGCCGTTATTATTCAAGATCGCATAAAACTAACAAAAGCTAACAAAACCCGGCTCCACGAAGCGCTGGAAGCCGCACTCAACTTTGGCAAAGGCCATTGCTCTATCCAATTTCAAAACTCAAATAAAAAATCTCAAATCCGCGCGTTCAGCACGGAATGGCACAACCCAAATACCGGCTTCACACTCCGCCCTCCCACAGCCTCGCTGTTCTCATTCAACTCCCCACTGGGAGCCTGCCCCGATTGCCGTGGTTTCGGTCGAATCATAGGAATCGACCTTCAAAAATCTGTCCAAGACCCCACTCTCACGATCAAAGAAGGAGTCATCAAACCCTTTGAAGGCGAACGCGGAGCTGAGTGCAAAGACGACCTCATTCGCTGCGCACGCCTGCAAGGCATCGACACTAACACCCCCTGGCACCTCTTGCCTAGAAAGGATCAAGAATGGGTGCTCAAAGGCGAAAAGGGCAATGCCGACAAACTCTGGAAAGCTGGAAAATGGTACGGAGTTCGCGGCTTCTTCGACTGGATGGAAACCAAGGCATACAAAATGCATGTTCGCGTCTTTCTCTCCCGCTACCGCGCCTACACCGAGTGCCCCGCATGCAATGCCACCCGTCTCAAGCCGGAAGCGCTCTGCTTCAAGATCGAAGGGAAATCCCTCCCCGACCTATGGCACATCCCACTGACTGATCTCAATGACTGGTTCCACAATCTCAAATCAGAAATCAAAAACCAGGAATCGAGTTCACTGAAGCACGCGATGAATGAAATCCAAGCACGCTTGTCCTACCTCAATGAAGTCGGCTTAGGCTACCTCACCCTCGACCGCCCAGCCCGCACTCTTTCAGGTGGCGAGATAGAACGCGTCAACCTAACAACCTGCCTCGGAGCGGCTCTCACCAACACTCTCTTTGTTCTGGATGAACCGACCGTTGGGCTCCACGCCCGCGATGTCAATCGCCTCATATCGATCATGCACAACCTGCGTGATAAAGGAAATACCGTCGTCGTCGTCGAGCACGAAGAGGCTGTCATGCGCCAAGCTGACAACCTCATCGATATAGGCCCAGCTGCTGGTGAACATGGAGGAAACATCACCTTCCACGGCCCTCTCTCTGACATTCAACAATCAGCAATCGACAATCAACAATCAATAACCCTCCCCTACCTCACAGGCGAGAATTCTATCAAACCTCCCTCCAATCGTCGCAAGTCACGCAAGAAGCTCAGCTTCACAGGTGCCTACAAGCACAACATTGACAACCAAAATATCGCGCTCCCCATCGGCACGTTCATTTGTCTAACAGGGGTGTCAGGCTCCGGTAAATCGACCATGGCCAATGATGTGATCTACCGTAACCTCCAAAAGGCTTTCCTCCACACCACCGATGAAGATCCGGCCTTCATCAAATCGATCAAAGGCATCGACCATATCTCCGGCGTCGAGCGTGTGGACCAGTCTGCTCTCACTAAAACACCCCGCTCCACCCCAGCTGTCTATGCTGGCGCATTCGATGCTATCCGCGAACTCTTCGCTCTCACCGATGAAGCTGATGCGCAAGACCTCAAAGCCGGCTATTTCTCCTTTAACTCTGGCGCTGGCCGATGTGAGCGCTGCTGGGGAAATGGCTTTGAAAAGGTAGAAATGCAGTTTCTCAGCGACCTCTACATCACCTGCCCAGAATGCGAAGGCTCACGCTACAACTCTGCTGCTCTTGAAATCAAACTGAGAGGTAAATCCGTCGCTGACGTACTCGCCCTCACCATCACCGAAGCCCTCGAATTCTTTAAAATTCAAGAGGGTGAGAAAAAGTCAAAGACACTCACTCTTAAATCTAAAATCCACCGCGCTCTCAAGCCGCTCCTCGACGTCGGCCTTGGCTACCTCAGACTCGGCCAACCACTCAACACCCTTTCTGGTGGCGAGTCCCAACGCATCAAGCTCTGTCAACTCCTCTCGAAAACCAAAAAAGTCACCGACAACGGCCAACTCCTCATCCTAGACGAACCAACCACTGGACTCCACTTCACCGACATTGAAAAACTCCTCAAAGTCTTCCAATCCCTCGTCAATGCCGGTCACACTCTGCTGGTGATCGAACACAACCTCGACGTCATCCGCTCCGCCGACCACCTCATCGAAATCGGACCGGGCGCTGGCACTGACGGCGGCAAAGTCGTCTTCCACGGCACTCCAGAAGAAATTCTAACGACTGACACCGAGACCGCCAAAGCACTCATCAACGACCACTCTCCCATTGCAATTGACTCCACTTCACACTCCTCACTTCGCACTCCTCACTCAAACTCCATCCAGATTTCTGGAGCCCGCGAACACAACCTCAAAAACTTCGACCTCACCATCCCGCGCGATGAACTCGTCGTCGTCACCGGCCTCTCAGGCTCAGGAAAATCCACGCTAGCCTTCGACATCATTTTTGCCGAAGGCCAACGCCGCTTCCTCGACTCCATGTCGCCCTACGCCCGCCAGTTCGCTGGTCAGTTAGAGAAGCCCGATATTGATAAAATCGAAGGCCTGCCTCCGACTGTGGCCATCGAGCAACGCGTCTCGCGCGGCGGCGGAAAATCCACAGTCGGCACAGTCACCGAGATCTTCCACTTCCTCCGCCTACTCTATGCCAAGCTCGGCACCCAACATTGCCCAGAGTCCGGCGAAGCCGTGGTCTCACAAACCCAAGATGCAATCGCTAAGCAACTCCAGGCAGCCTTCAAAACCAAGTCGCGCAACCTCCTACTTGCACCACTCATTCGCGGGCGTAAAGGCTACCATACCGACGTCGCTGCGACCGCTGGGCGCAAAGGAATTGAGCTTCTCCTAGTCGATGGGAAACTCATCGCTACAGAAGACTTCACCGCCCTCGCACGCTACAAAGAACACGATATCTTTGCGGTCATTTGCGATAATAAACCACCTAATGCCGACCAACTCACCCAGGCTCTCAGTTTAGGAAAAGGTCAATGCTCGGTTGCAAAAGAACTGCCAACTGACAACTGGGAACTCGCCACCTATTCCACTGCCCGCGTCTCGCCAGTCACTGGGGTCTCATTTCCAGAGCTCGATCCCCACCACTTCTCATTCAACTCATCCCGCGGATGGTGCACAGAATGCCGTGGCTACGGCTCTATCACCCAATCAGTCGGCAAGAAAAAGAAGAAGCGTAAAGCTAAGCCAAACGAATTCAACTCCGAAGCTGAAGCCGAAATCGCCGAAGAACTCAGTCATTCTTCCCAACCTGATGAAGACACTATTCGTATCACCTGCCCAGAATGCCAAGGTGATCGAGTCAACCACAATGCACGTTTCGTCTTCATCAATGACAACAACATCGCCCACATATCCAGACACTCGGTTACCGATGCGGCTGAGTTGTTAGAACAATGGAAGTTCAAAGGCCGCGACAAACTCATCGCACGTGACATCCTCCCAGAAATCATCCAACGCCTTCGTTTCCTAGAAAAAGTCGGCCTCAACTACCTTTCACTCGATCGCTCAGCCGACACGCTTTCCGGCGGTGAATCCCAGCGCATCAGACTCGCTGCCCAGCTAGGATCAAACCTCACTGGTGTTCTCTACGTGTTAGACGAGCCAACCATTGGACTCCACCCCCGCGACAACCAGCAACTACTCGACACCCTCGAGGCTCTCCGGACTCGTGGCAACTCCTTGCTCGTTGTCGAGCACGACGAAGAAACCATGCGTCGCGCCACCCAACTCATCGACCTCGGGCCCGGAGCTGGCGTCCTAGGAGGAAATGTCGTGGCAAATACCACGGGCAAGAAATCACAGCTCAAAAAGACACTCAAGGAGTTCCCGGATTCCCCCACCTTGGTCTCCTTCGCCGCTCCACTACAGCACCCGTTGTTAGGCAAGCGCCGTAGTATTCCAAAAATTGCGGAGAAAAACGCGTGGCTCAAACTGGCAGGCTGTTGCCACAACAACCTCAAGGACATTGACGTCCGTATCCCGCTAGAGCGTCTCACCACTATCTCAGGAGTCTCAGGTTGCGGCAAATCCTCGCTCATGCGCGGCACCCTCCCCCACGCCATCAAGAAATCCGGCGCAGCCGCTAAAAATCTCAAATCACCAATCTCAAATCACCAATTATTTTCCAAAGCCGTAGGTTTTGAAAATATAAAGTATTGTTATGAAGTAGATCAATCGCCTATCGGCAAAACCTCACGTTCTTGCCCTGCTACCTACGTCAAAGTTCTCGATGACATCCGCAAGCTTTTCGCGGTAGTCCCAGAAGCCCGCATGCGTGGCTACACTGCCTCGCGTTTCAGCTTCAACAATGCCGAGGGCCAATGCCCAGAATGCAAGGGCAATGGACGGATCAAACTGGAAATGGACTTCCTCCCCACCACTTGGGTCCCATGCCACGCCTGCTCAGAAAAACGCTACAACCATGCCACTCTAGAAATTCTCTACAACGGGAAATCGATTGGTGACGTTTTAAAAATGAACATCTCGACTGCCGCCGAGTTCTTTAAAAACCACACCAAACTCCACCGCACGCTCTCGTTGTTAGACCAAACTGGTCTCGGCTACCTCAATCTAGGGCAACCCTCGCCAAGCCTCTCTGGAGGTGAAGCCCAGCGACTCAAACTCGTTGCCGAGCTCACCAAGGGACGCAAGTCGATCCGCAACATGACGAGGCAACATACCAACCTCTATCTGATAGAAGAACCCACCATAGGACTCCACCAGGAAGACGTGCGAAAGCTCATCGAGGTTCTTCATCGCCTCGTCGATGAAGGCCACACCGTGGTGGTCATCGAGCACCATACCGCGATCATGGCCGAAGCCGACTACCTCATCGATATGGGACCAGAAGCTGGCGACCATGGCGGCACAATCGTCGCCCAAGGAACACCAGAGCGCGTTGCTAAAAATAAAAACTCCCGCACCGCCCCCTTCCTAGCCGATGCCCTCGCAGCCCACTAACAGTCAGCACTCAGCTGCGCCTTAGCCTCAGGGGTCATATATTGCGCACCAGCATCATCGAGAGCAGCCTTCATCTTTCCTAATAGGCCTTTAGCCTTAGCTGGATCCTTGGCGGCTAGGTTATCTGACTCGTATGGATCAATAACGAGATTGAACAACTCGATACGTTTGCCTTGAGGCTTGTCGTAGTGGTAAATCACCTTCCAGTCACCATCGCGATAGACTGTGAAGTTACTGCTACGATGCTTGTGAGGAAAATGCATAAGGAAGGTCTGCTGCTTCTCACCGCTATGATTTTTCAAGTAGCCTGATAGATCGACACCATCTACCACATGATCGGTGGGAATCTTGACTCCAGCCGCCGACAGAACTGTCGGCATGATGTCGCAAATGCTACCAAAATCAGACGTCACCACTCCCGGCTTGATCGGAAATTGCTTTTGAATCTGGGAACTCGCACTTGGCTTTGCCCAGCTAACAATAAAGGGCACGCGCATGCCTCCTTCGTAATGGGTTCCCTTTTTACCTTTCAATGGAGCGGATGAAGCCACTGCGTGCGTCCCACCCAAAGGGGCATCGGAACCATTGTCCCCAACAAAAATCACCAGGGTATTCTCAGCTTCACCAATCTTATTGAGATGCGCTAAGATATCGTTCAATGACTTATCCATCCCTTCCACCAGAGTCGCATAGGCCTGCGCCTTTGCTGACTTTTTTGAGCCCTTGTAATTATCTGAAAATCTTGGATCTGAATGGAAAGGTGCATGCAGTGCGTAATGACTCATCTCGACAAAAAATGGCTTCTTCGCAGCATGGACTTTATCGATAGCTTTATTCACCTCGAGCGTGAGCGCTTCTGTCAAAAATGTTTTAGTCCCGTGGTACTGTTCCAAATGAAGCACTGGGTGTGTACCACCCTTGCCGTAATTTTTTTCACCATAATAACTTCCTGGCTTACCAATCGCTGACCCAGCGATGTTGACATCAAAACCAAGATTCGTCGGGTCAACTCCCTCAGATTCGAAAGGTCCTAGGTGCGCTTTGCCGCAGAAAACCGTCCCGTAGCCTGCATCACGTAAAAGCCCGGGAAGAGTCACATCTCCTGGCTTCAACCCCTTCCAATTCCAGTCTGCTGGCCCTGCATTTTTCTTATACGGATTGATCCACTGTGTCACATGGTGACGTGCAGAATTTTGACCATTGAGGATACTCACTCTCGATGGTGAACACACGCTGTTGGCATAAAAGGAAGAGAACACCACGCCAGAGTTAGCTAAACTCTCCATCGCTGGTGTCCGATAAAATGTATTCAATGCCGTCTTTACCAGCTTGCCATTCTTGTCTGCCAAAAAGGGCTGCGAGGTATCCATTAACCCCATGTCATCGACAAGAAAGAGCAAAATATTAGGGCGGTCAGACGCCGTCGCAATACCTACTGTTAGTAAAGCTCCTACCCCAGCATGTATTGCAAGAGTCCGTAATCTAAGTCGCATGAATCTCATACTCATACATACTGCCTCAAATTAGAATTTCTTACTGGAAGCTTTCTCCTCCCTAGCCATTAAGTGTCTTGGCTATCTTTGCATCGATCACAAAATTCTGACTGCCAAAGGGCTCCACAGCGCCCCCCTCATTCACCTGATACTCAAAGATTTTGATCGGTTTAGTTCCAGGCACAGTAGACATTAGGTAGACTCTGATGCTGAGCGCCTCTTTGCCGGTGCTTCCCTCCAGGCTCTTTGTTGCAAATTGCACTTCATTGAGGCCATCCTTGCCACCACCAATCACCACCTCAGATGCCTTGGTGTCTTGAAAACGATGATCAGAGATTTTGTTCACCTTCATCTTTACCTCACGACCTGGACAAAAGACATAGACCTTCGCTATATACTTGGCTGGATTTACCGCGATTGGCATTTGCGGTGCCACACCTGACGCTTGAAAGTCCTTTTGCTCGACATACGTGAGGTCGCCCTCCTTGAGCTGCTTGCGCACCTTTGGCAAAGCCATCAAGTTGATAAAGTCCGCAGTGTCGTATTTCCAAATTCCGCGCTCATTGACAAAGTGCAAGAGTAACAAATTCTCAGCGGGAACCCCGCCGACATTGAAATTTACTTTCCCAAAATACACCGATGTCGCCGTCGCCCCTTTTTTATGGGCACTCAAGCTTTTCAACTTCTCCACCGATGGTGGTGCCGCTGGCAGTTGAAACACCGCTTTAGGGAAAGGTCTGCGCTCGGAATAGACTCGGTTGCGGATCGTAAGCTGCCGATTCTTCGCCGTCGTCGCCGCCCACCCTCTAACATCTTGATTGACCATTGCCGCTCGCCATTTTCCGTAAACCCCACTCAACTGACTCTGAAGCTGTGGGTTATTACCCTGGGCACTCACTCCAGAAACACTCAGAACGAGTAAGAGGGCGCTTAACATCAAAAAAAATCTCTTTTGGATCATGCAAAGCATTGCACTATAAACCAGCTCAGAGGTAAAACTAAAACCTCTACTAAAAACAAACCATGGATTCCTCCGATAAAACAGTCTCACCCATCGCCGTTATCCGCGATGAAGAACTCCTCAAGGACGCGGAATCTATCGTGTACAAGCGCACGGAACAAGGTGAACTCACCCTCCATTGCTTCTACCCAGAAGGTCATAGTGAAAACGACAGACGCAGCGCCGTCATCCTCTTCCATGGAGGAAAATGGGACCAGTCCATGGTCACTCAGTTCGTCCCCCAAGCCCTCAACTTCGTCGCCCTTGGCGCAGTGGGGATCGTCGTGGAGTATCGCACCTCGGAAACTCACTCCACCACCCCTCTCGAATCCATCAGCGATGCCCAAACTGCCATCCTCTGGGTCCGTAAAAATAACCGTTACCTCGGAGTCGACTCCGAAAAAGTCATTGCCGGCGGCTCGGGTTCAGGTGCGCATCTCGCCCTCTGTGCCGCCATGCATAAAAAAGTCGAACGAGACGGATTCTTCACTGGTTCGCCCAATGCCCTCGTCCTCTGGAGCGCCATAGTCGACACCACCAAACGCGGTATTGGCATGGAGAACTTCCACCTAAAGCGCGACGCACGCCGCACCAGCCCTAGTAAAAACATCCGACGAAAGCTCCCCCCCATGCTCTTTTTCCACGGCAATGAAGACCCTGTCGTTCCAGTCGCGAGTGTTGAAAAATTCGCCCAGCGCATCAGCTGCAAGCGCAACGTCGCACGCTTCGTCCCCTTCAACCGCGCAACCCATTCCTTCTTTAACTTTAATGTCAACCAACACTACTTCGTCCAAACCCTCGAGGCCGCCGAAGGATTTCTGATCGACCAAGGATTCCTGGATCCCACCTCTAGCGAGGTTATTGGATAAGCTCAAAACGGCGCGCTTCTAGGTTCTTCCAAACCTCACCGGCACGAAAAACCTGACCGTGCATTGCCACATACACCCCGCTTGGCATCGATTGTACCGCTCCCAGTGCCGTACCTAGATTGAACACTGCATCAGTCTCGCGGAAGCGCGATGGAGCTAAAGCCCCAGTGAGCACAATCGTTTTACCTTCTACTCCAATAAGAAATTCAGCAGTCGCGCACATCGTATCCGTACCATGCGTGATCACTATTTGTGATTCTTTAGACTCCTCACACCTCTTACGGATCAACTCTCTATCAACTTCAGTGACCTCAAGACTATCCTTCTTCATCAGTGACTCGCAACTGTAGGGCAGCGCAAAACCCACTTCTTCAAAAATATGCGGAACCGTTGGCTCGCCTATTTCATACTGAGATAGAGCGTCAAAATAGATTTTATCTATCGTGCCTCCTGTCGTTAACACCAACATAATTCCGGATATGATTTTTTCAGTCTACAACGCCTGAGCCAACCAAGTAGCCACTTGATTGAGCTGAGAAATTTCCTCTGAAGAAAAATCATAGGGCTCCTTTAGTCCGATGCCAAACGTCCCTTTCAGTTCGTACCCCTTGAGCATTGGAACCGCAATGGAGCCAGCTACGTTGGTCTGTTTCGCGTCTGGTCGTGCCACGCCAGAAGTATCCGTCTGAAGGTTGCACATCTCTACAGCTTCACGCTTCTCAGCGGCAGCTCCAGCGATCCCTTTCCCGATAGGAATCAAATTCACCTTATCCAGTAAAAACTCTGGGATCCCTTGCTGCGCCACAAGCTCTAGCAATTCAGTTTCCGTATTCAAAATGTGAACCGTTCCCGTGCTAAAAGAAAATGCCTCAAGTACGGCTTCAAGAATCGTCTGGTAGGCTCCTTCGGCGGAAAGGTCTGCGGGCTGGCCAATAAGTTGTTCAATAGCTTTAGTATTCATATTCATTCAATAGTTACGCTCTCTGACTAGGTAATTCTTACTCCAAATAGCCTATCCTGATCAAGCTTGGTTCTACGCTATATTTCTTCTATTCTAGTTGCTACAAGAACACCGAAATAGGTCTCACTTTTATTTTCTGCCTTTCTACCTAAATTGTGCCTAAACATGCCCATGCTAGCACGCTTCGAAGAACTCGACTTCCGCCCCACCCCACTAGGAGACCTCGTCCTGCGCCGCCGGACGATGACCACTCTGAATAACCTCGAACTCTACGAAATCCTTCTTGGCCCCGAGTTCTTGATGTCGAGCTTGTTCACCGAAGTCGAAGAACAACTCTCGCACCGTGGTCTAGAGGCAGCCTCAGCAGTATTTCCTGGTCAAAACCAGTTAGATGTGGTGGTTGGCGGACTTGGGCTCGGGTACACTGCCAGAGCAGCGCTCGAGCACGACTCGCTACGCTCGCTGGTTGTCGTAGATTACCTAGAGCCGGTTATCGAGTGGCACCAGCAAGGTCTCGTCCCACTAGGCAAAGGCCTCACTGCGGATCCTCGCTGCCGCTTCGAACACGGCGACTTCTTCAAACGCGCACACGCAAGTGACGGCGAACTCAGCTTTGACCCCAGCGATAACGACAAAAAGTTTCACGCTATCTTGTTAGACATCGACCACACTCCTGAGTTTCTCCTGCACGACAGCCATGGCTCATTCTATCAACCAGACGGTTTGAGAAAAATGGCCGAGAAAATCCACCCGGGTGGCATTTTCGCGCTCTGGTCAGACGGCTACCCGATCGAAGCATTTGAAAAGAACCTCGCCGAAGTCTTCCCACACTGCGAGTCCCACGTCGTCCATTTCCATAACCCCATCATGGGTGGCGAATCGACAGGCACTGTCTACGTGGCAAAGACACATACTTAAGAGCATTTTCATGCCTATTGAATCCAATCCTAGCGACCTCTAGGCTTGTTCATCTTGAAATTTTAGTGAAGCTTGCCGCCATGAAGCCTTACACAAATCTCGGCGAATCTAAAATGGCTGACGGCACCGTTTTCTCTCTGCACAAACACGACGGGAACTTTTACCTAAAATACAACGGCTTCGAGCTAATGAGTACAGCCCTGACCTACTCTGAGCAGATGCTGTCCGAGATCGGCTGCGCGGACATCCTCGAAGGCGTGGCTTCACGTCCAGCTCATCCGAAAGTTCTGATTGGCGGGCTTGGGCTAGGATTCACCCTCAAACGCGCGCTCGAACTCGTTGGCTCTCCAGCGACTGTGGAAGTGGCCGAACTAATGCCCCCTATCATCGAGTGGAACCGTACTTTTCTAGTCGAGCACAACGGACCGCTGCTAGAGGACCCACGTACCAAGATCACTCAAGGCGATTTCTTTGACATCCTAAACAGCAAGCCAAAGGGCAGCTATGATGCTCTACTTCTGGATATCGACAACAGTCCTGACGATTTGATCACTGAAGGCAATGACAAGATGTATTCCCCTAGTTTTCTAGCGAAAATCAAAGGCGTCCTCACTCCGAATGGTTGTGTCACCTACTGGCTTGCCGTGCCTGCTCCAAAGTTCAAGAGGCTTCTAGAAAAAACTGGATTTGAAGTCGAAGCGCACGCAGCTAAACCACACGAACAGTCAAAGAAATCGAGACATTGCATCTATCTCGCACGCAAAAGGTAGTGACTTCATAAATAGGAGGCAACACAATGCCGCTCATTAAGCTGTCATTGTAGCTTGAATGATTAGAACTGATGGAGAGTAGCGTTCCGCTGGCCGTGTACTTGCTACTTGCTACTTGCTACTTGCAAAAAAGGTCCATGCGAGGATGCGGGTGATCTTGTTTCCCTGCTTCATCTCAATCTCTTTGATCTCTGTTGCATCCAGCTTTCTCAAAAGCTTGATCGAGGGTTTGAGGTTCTCACTTTTTGAAACTAGTGTGGTGAACCAACGGCATTGCTGGGCAAAAATCGTACTCTCTTTCATCATTCTCTTGAGGAATCTAATCTCTCCTCCAGCACACCAAAGTTCCGCTTTTTGACCTCCAAAATTCAAGATCGTCTCGCCTTTTGTTGGGCTCTCTTTCCGATTACTTGCAAGATTATCGAGCTTTTTACGACTCCCTTTAAGCGCCTCCTCAAGTGAGGAATGGAAAGGTGGGTTGCACACACTCACGTCAAAGTGCTCACCCTCTTGAATAATCCCTCCGAAAATGTGACCTTTGTCAGTCTGTAACCGGAGCTCTAAAAATGCCTCTAATGAAGGGTTTCTACTTACTATTGCAGCCACATTATCGAGCGACAAAGGATCAATATCACTGGCCACACAGTGCCAGCCGTTCAGCTGAATAGCCAAAAGAGAATAGACCCCATTGGCCCCAGTGCCGATATCTAGCAATTTGACTGGAGAACCTCCAGATCGGGATTTCCTACCTAAGCCACAGCCCCTCAAAAGATCTTCAATGTAGTGAATATAGTCGACGCGCCCAGGGATGGGTGGACAGAGAAAACCCTCAGGAACATCCCAGTCCACAATACTATAATGATGCTTCAATAAGGCCGTATTCAATACTTTGACTGCCGCTGGGTCTGAAAAATCTATCGATTCGTCCCCATGCTTATTAGGTCCCACATGGCTGCCTAGAGCTGGATACGACAAGATCAACTCAGGGAAGTCATACCCTTCCTTGTGTAGATTGCGTGGATGAAGTTCCCCTCTACTCAGCTTCGCTCGTTGCCCTTTCTTTGTTACTCCTTTTTTCACTTGATCCTCTATCCTTTCATTTCCACACCACACACAAAACAATGTTAGACTAACAAAACTCAATAGTACGAGAGTAACTCAAGTGGCGGGGACTGGTAGCTCTTATCAAGAAGATTTTTTAACTACTCAAACACTCGTCCTATTATTAATAAACTGACGGATAATCACGCCCAAATTTCAGTATTGCCCAGCCCCCTTAGATTTATGTAGCATAAGAATTGTTATGGCCTCCACATCCATCCCAGACCCAAAGCGCATTCTCGTCGTCGACATAGGTGGATCTAATATCAAACTCCTAGCCACCGGCGAAGAGAAACGCATCAAGTTTCCCTCTGACCCAGATCTCACCCCAAAACGCCTGCTTAAGCAAGTCTTGGAAGCTACCAGCCACTGGAAGTACGAAGCCATCTCTGTTGGATGCCCCTGCGCCGTGAGTAATAATAGACCAATCAAAGAGCCACACAACCTAGGTTCAGGCTGGATTGGGTTCGACTTCGAGAAAGCATTCAAGCTCCCGACCAAAGTCATCAATGATGCAACCATGCAGGCCATCGGTTGCTACAATGGAGGCACCATGCTCTTCCTTGGATTCGGCACTGGGCTAGGAACCACTCTTATCAAGGATGGCACACCAGTCCCATTAGAAGGCGGTCACCTGCCCTACCGAAAAGATCGTAGTTTCGAAGAATATGTCGGTAAAGCGGGGTTTGAGCGCCTTGGAATGAAGAAATGGAATTCCCATGCCCTTCAAATCATTGAAATCCTTCGCCACGCCACTAATGCCGAAGACATCGTTCTCGGTGGCGGTAATGCTGAGCTGATCGAGAAACTTCCTAAAAACACCCGCCGTGTCGACAACCACTCAGCTTTCAAGGGGGGCTTCCGCCTGTGGCAAGAGAAATGGTAAGAGCTCTCTCCCTACAGCCCTTCTTATCCTGAATAGACGATTGCTGAGAACTGTTCTCGCTTTGGAAGAATCATCAACTAGATGATTTCAGCGCACATTCCCGCTTAAAATTCATCTTATTTGTCCGTATTTGGTTGCAGATGAGTGAAAGATGGACGAGAAGACTTGCCAAGTGAGCAAGGAAACCACCATTGATAAAGCCGAAGTCTACAAGGATGCGAAAGTCTGGCGAAAGATTGTGGTGAAGCACCAAAAGCCAGACCTTGCGAAAGCAATTTGGCAGCTCATCAACACGTTGGTACCCTTTGTGGCTGTTTGGGTGGCTATGTCTTTCGCTTATGATTACTCGATTTGGTTGACTATTCCTCTGATACTTATTGCTGGCGGACTCGGTGTCAGAGTCTTCATCATCTTCCACGACTGTGGCCACCAATCATTCTTCAAATCTCGTAAAGCCAACGATTTCCTGGGATACCTATTAGGCGTCCTAGCCTTTACCCCTTATAGATTTTGGCACTGGGAGCACAAAATCCATCACTCCACGACTGGCGACCTCGATAGACGCTCTGTCGGAGATGTCTGGACAATGACAATCAAAGAATATGAAGAATCGTCTTGGCTGATGCGTGTGTTCTACCGCTTCGTCAGGAATCCATGGATTCTATTCACCTTCTCCCCAATCGCCCTCTTTTTCATCTGGCAACGTTTCTCGACGAGAAAGGCGAGCATGAAAGACCGCCTTTCTGTGCTGTGGACCAACATTGGCATTGCCGCTATGATCGCCGCGGGTTGCTCTATTTTGGGCTGGGAAAAGTACCTCATTCTACAGTTCTCAGTGAGCTGCGTCACCAACACCGTTGGAGTTTGGCTCTTCTATGTGCAGCACCAATTCGAAGATGTCTATTGGGCGCGCAACGAGGAATGGAATTTTGCAGCGGCAGCACTTGAAGGAAGTTCATTCTACAAATTACCTAAGATCCTTCAGTGGTTCTCAGGGAACATTGGCTTCCACCACATCCACCACCTTAGCTCGCGTATTCCAAACTACCGACTAGAAGAATGCCACAATTCTGAGCCAATATTCCAAGAGGTTCCCCCGATGACATTACGCAGTAGTTTGGCATGTTTGAAGTACCGATTACACGACGAAGCGAATGGTCGCTTGGTGGGCTTCGGCTACCTCAAGCAATATCGCAAGGCTCAGGCTAAATGATCCTAATACCATCTGCTGTTAAAAAAGAGATTGGATGGAAAAACTCTATCATAGACACCTATACCCAATAGTCATTTCAGGTTAGAGCTACTCGACAAAACTACCCAGAGCACACATTGTAATGGAAGTGTGAAATCATAGTCGATGCTTCCGCTATCATCTCAAATAATTGAAACTCGATATCATTGTCGCTAACGCACCTAAACTACAGGCGATCTAATGCCGTGATCGAAAAATTGACTACAAAAGAAAAGAGCGTTACGAGTCCTACAGCTCTTCTGGAATAATATCAAGCCACTCCTCAACTCTGCGGCAGGAGCCATTCTGACCAAGGGCCTTGGGGGACTTCGGAGCCTTCTACAAATTTCCATGAAACCCGCTGGCTACTCTTTACTCCTAAAAAATCGCGGACAGCTGGGCTCACATCCAGTCCTGCATTACCATTACGATTCGGTTTTGGCCGGCTATTTTGAAACACATAGGAATGGTCATCTGTGTAAAATGGGCCGCAATCTTCCCACTGCGCATAGCACACTTTGTGGCCATAATGGATCGCCAGCCAGCGCCCCTTACATACCGATTTCCCAGGTGCTTTGGCTGATCGCCAAAACCACTTAATCAGTCTCGATGCCTCTGGCTTAAATCTCCCGCCTCCACGCGCCACATCGTTGTAGGGCAGAGCAATGTAAAATGGGTTGAGTCTAGGTTTGAACTTGGCTGGGAAGAAGCCATTCCTATCATTCGGGTCGTCAAATCCGCCAAAGTTTTGTTTCCAATTGGGGTCCCACGAACTGGCATGGTTATGAGTGGGGTTGTTTTCCGTCGCGTCCTCGCCCACCCAAAAAACCGTGACTGGAATATCGCGCTTCCAAGTGTATTGGGAGCGATTCGATGCTCCGTCAAATTCTTCCACAATGATCTTACCTTTCGGCGGGACGCGATAAGGGTCACGCAAGGAATGAAACCCCTGCCGCATCTGATTGAGGTGTTTGGTATGCGCGTTGTCAAGCCTTTCACTTGAGCTTACCTGCGCACCGACAGAGGAACTCAGCGAAAATAGAGCACTCAGCAGCCATAGTAATTTACCCCCGTGAAATAACATCGCACATTGCTAGCATCTGAGCACTCCCCTTTCAACTCGGAAAAATCAATAGTACGAGCAGTCTTAGCGGTGGAATGGTACTTTCACCACTTGCTAGACGTGCTCATCGTTGCTTTTTTAAGAATTACTTTTGGGGGGCTTTAGAAAGGTCGATCATGACGTCCTGTCCAGCTCCGAACATGGTGGTTGGAAGTTTCCCATCCCATTTCTCTGCTTTTCTGAGGTCAATCAGGTTTGGGTTATCTTTGAGTGCAGCACCTTCTAGAGCGATCGCTTTCGCACGAGCTTCACCTTCTAACTCGATAGAACGCGCCTTAGCTTTCGCTTCAGCTTCAATTTCGTAAGCCTTAGCATCGGCCTGAACAATCCGGCGTTCTTGTTCAGTTTTAGCTGCTTCTAATTCTGCTTTAGCCTGGGCCACCTTTTGTTTCTGGTCTGTCTCGAATTTGAGCAGTGTGGCTTCAGCGCGTTCAGCTTCTTGCTGCATCTCTTTTTTAGCGTTGATTCCTCGTTCGATAGAAGGTGGTAATTCGATATTACGGAACAACACCGCTTCAATGATAATCCCTTTACCTGAAAGTGCCTCTTTGAGCTTAGTCAAAATTCCATCCTGTAGAGCAATCTGAACGTCGGAGCTAAAGAAGTCTTCAGAACGTTCCACACTTTTTCCTTCTTCACGAATAAGGCTACGCGTCTTTGGGATGAGGTACTTATCGCGGAGTCCTTCTAAACCACCAGTTTCTCTGTAAGCTTCTGCGGCAAAGCCTCCGTCAACTCTCCAGTTCACTGTGATATCAACGCGGGAAGTAAGCTGATCTTTAGCCTTCAATGTGACGTCTTTAAATGATTCACTTTCAGCTTGATTCTTACAATCGATAGGAATCACTTTCGTCCATGGGGCTTTGAAGTGGAATCCCTCATCAAGCTCTTGGTCCGAGATATTTCCAAATGTGATCGCTACTCCCTTGTGACCACCTTCGACGGTAGTAAAACAGGATGTACCAGCGATGAGGGCTGAGACGACTACAATGCCGGCTGCTATAGACTTTATTTGACTTGGTTTCATAATTGAGATCACCATTAGCAACAACTCGATAATGGTCGACTATAATCCCTTGTGACGATTGTAATTTGGGGAGTTAAATAAGTTTACCATAAAGAATAAAAAAGCCCTGCAGGAAGAACCTACAGGGCTTGGTTTTCAATTGAGTCTTTATTCTTCAGGGTCGCTCTGTTCTGGAGCGTCTTCGGAGGTTTCAACAGCGTCACCGCTCTCTTCACCTTCGGCTCCTTCTTCTAGCTCGCCCTCTTCATCGTCTGGGACGACGCGAGCGATATCGAGGAGGGTGACGCCTTTCTTCATGGTGACAAGCTTCACACCTGAGGTGTTACGGCCAGCTTCACGGATGTCCGCGCAGCGGATTCTGATAGACTGGCCATCAGAAGTCATGAGCATGAGTTCGTCATCAGGAAGCACCATGACAGCACCGGCTACTTTACCAGTCTTCTCATTGCACTTCATTGTGATGATTCCCTTACCTGCTCTTGTCTGAGCACGGTAGTCAGTGAACGGCGAGCGCTTACCAATACCATTTTCAGAGGCGACTAGGAGAGTTCCCTCGTCATTGACGATTGCCATTCCGACAACGTAGTCGCCTTCGACGGGCTTGATTCCGCCAACACCAGCGGTGGCACGTCCCTGGGAACGCGCTTGATCTTCGGTGAAGCGAAGGGAAAGTCCATTGCGCGTCACTAGGATGACATTGTCATCGCCACTGGTGACACGGACATCGATGAGGCTGTTGCCTTCATCGAGCTTAATCGCAATGATTCCGTCCTTACGGTAGTTTTTGAAGTCAGCAAGTGCTGTCTTCTTGACCTTACCTGAGCGGGTTGCGAAGAGGACAAACTTGTCTTCGACTGAGAGCGTGATGTCATTTCCATCTTCATCGAGCTGACGTTCGAGCCGCTGGGTTGCAGCGACTGATTCATCGGGCTGAAGGTTCAGCACGTTCTTGATAGAACGCCCTTTTGAGGAACGAGAACCTTCTGGCAGACCATACACACGCTCCACAAAGACGCGGCCTGTGTTGGTGAAGAACATGAGGTAATCATGCGCAGCTGCTGAGAAGAGATGCTCGACGAAGTCTTTCTCATCGTCGTTCTTATTCTTCGTCTCCATACCTTTGACTCCCTTACCACCACGGGCTTGGACTCGGTATTCAGCACTTGGTGTGCGCTTGATGTAACCCTTGTTAGAAAGTGTTACGATCATTCCGTCATTGGCAATGAGGTCTTCGATAGCGATCTCACCTTCGTCTGGAAGGATTGGGCAGCGACGTGGTGTCGCGTGCTTTTCTTTGATCTCGAGGAGCTCTTCTTTGATGATAGTAAGAACGCGTACTTCTGAACCGAGGATATCAAGGTAGTCCTTAATTTCTTCGAGAAGTTTGTCGTACTCAGCCTTCACCTTGTCACGCTCCATACCAGTGAGCTGGTAGAGGCGGAGTTCTAGGATGGCGTTGACCTGACGGTCAGTGAAGACGTATCGGCCATTGATGATGCTAGCCTGATCGCGCAGTAGAATGCCGAGGCTTTCTGCTGTTTTCTCAGGGAAGTCGTAGCCCTTGAGGCGGGTACGGGCTTCATCGCGGTTTCTTGAATCGCGGATAATCTTGATGAAATCATCAAGGTGACCGAGAGCTAACAAGAAGGCTTCGAGGTTTTCAGCACGAGCTTCTGCTTTCTTCAGCAAGAAGCGCGTACGGCGCATGACCACGTCACGACGGTGTTCGATGAAGGCATCTAGACAGTCGATCACTGACATTTGCTTTGGACGACGTTCGTGGATCGCAAGCATGTTGACACCGAAGGATGTTTCCATCGATGTGAGCTTGAAGATCTGATTCATCACCACCTGCGGACGCGCTTCACGCTTGAGAGTGATCTCAATACGCGTTTGGTCATCAGACAAGTCACGCATACCTGAGATGTCAGTGAGAACTTTCTCTCTAACAAGCTCAGCAATACGCTGCTGAAGAATCGCACGGTTCACACCGTGAGGGACCTGAGTGATCGTGATGACCGAAGTACCGGAAGCCTTTTCATCAACCTCCATCGTACCACGCATTTTCACGCTGCCACGACCAGTACGGAAGTAGGAATCAATCCCTTTGAATCCACGAATCTCACAGGCAGACGCGAAGTCTGGGCCTTTGATGATCTGCTTCATGTCTTCCATCGAAATCTTAGGATCTTCGATACGCGCACAGACACCATCGATCACCTCACCCATGTTGTGGGCTGGGATGTTCGTTGCCATACCCACCGCAATCCCCGTACCACCATTGATTAGGAGGTTTGGAATAGCTGCTGGGAGAACGACTGGCTCATCGCGAGTTTCATCGTAGGTTGGTCTGAGGTCGACAGTTTCCTTTTCCAGGTCAGTCATCATCGCCGTACCCATGTGGGTAAGACGGGCCTCAGTGTATCGCATTGCCGCAGCGGCATCACCTTCCACAGAACCGAAGTTACCTTGGCCGTCGACCAAAGTTTCACGCATGGTCCATGGCTGAGCCATGTTTACCAGGGTGCTGTAGATAGAACTATCTCCGTGCGGGTGGTACTTACCCATTGTGTCACCCACAATACGCGCACACTTGAGGTGCGCCTTGCTTGGTGAGAGCGATAGGTCATTGAGCATCGCGTAAAGAATGCGGCGCTGAGATGGCTTGAGGCCGTCACGCGCATCGGGCAATGCTCGGGAAATGATCACTGACATTGAGTACTCCAAAAATGAATTGGACATCTCCTCCGCCACGTTGATCGGCTTAATATTTTCAATCATTGTTTAAATTATTTGTATTAGTGCCGGTGGTTAAACATCTAAGTTTCTAACATTCAGAGCATTATCTTCAATGAAACGCTTTCGCGGTTCAACGATATCTCCCATCAGAACATCGAACATTTTGTCTGCTTCGATCGCATTTTCTTCATCAAGTCTAACACGAAGAAGTTGGCGCGTACTTGGATCCATTGTAGTGCTATAAAGCTCTTTAGCATTCATCTCACCAAGACCCTTGAATCGCTGGATACGCATTCCGCGTCGACCAATTTCAAGAACCGTTGAGAGTAGATCGAAGAGGTTAAACACTGGGACTGACTCTACGTCATCTCCCTTGCCTTCAACTAGTTCGAAAAGTGGTTTATCCTCTGAGAAGAACGGATGAGTCGGAACTCCGAGCTCTTCGATACGTGCTAGAATCTTCTGGATAGCCGTTGCTTCGTGAAGTTCATGCTTAGTCGCACGACGCTGGACGCCTTCGAATTTCTCTTTGTATTCCGCTTCTTCTTCCTCAGTGAGTTCCTCACCAAACAGTCGGAGATCACGGTTTTCATGAGCAAACTCTAGAAGTTCTTTCTCTGTGTCGTAGTAGTTGATCGACTCGTCGTTTCCTTGGCGCACTCGCACGAGGAAGTCTGGTAGGTGGCCATCTTTTTCGGCTGCTAACAGAGCCTTAAAACTACCGCCGTGACCTTCGAGAGCACTGGTGAATCGTCTGAGCTGCGCAAGCGAGTCTAACACACTTCGGAGCACGTCAGAATCAGTCACAGCATCCTTGCCGTCTTTGACTAACCGTACATCTTCAGAACCAAGCTCGATGAGGATGGTATTCAGAGCAGCATCATCCGCCACGTATTCTTCACGTTTTTTACGCGTGATTTTATACAAGGGAGGTTGCGCGATGTAGAGGTAGCCAGTTTTCACGAGCTCTGCCATGTGGCGGCAGAAGAATGTAAGGAGAAGCGTACGAATGTGAGATCCATCGACGTCGGCATCGGTCATGATGATGACTTTATGGTAACGGACTTTTTCGACATTGAAGGAACCTTCTTGTTCCCCCTCGCCGATACCCGCACCGATCGCTGTGATCATCGCCTGAATCTCTCGATTCTGGAGCGCTCTGTGAAGTCTTGCTTTCTCAACGTTGATCACTTTACCTCGCAGAGGAAGGATCGCTTGAGTGAGGCGATTTCGACCAGATTTGGCCGAACCACCAGCGGAGTCACCCTCCACAATATAGATCTCGGATTTAGCAGGGTCGCGCTCGGAACAATCCGCGAGCTTTCCCGGTAGTCCACCGCCAGACATCACCGACTTGCGGACTGTCTCGCGTGCTTTGCGGGCTGCATCACGTGCGCGTGCAGCATTCACTGCTTTGTCGATGATTTGCTTTGCTAGATTTGGGTTCTCGTCGAAGTAAGCTTGAAGGCCTTCGTAGACGATAGAGCCAACAACACCTTCGATCTCAGCATTGACCAACTTGTCCTTAGTTTGAGAACTAAAGCGTGGGTTAGGCATTTTCACACTAATCACACAGATAATACCTTCACGGACATCATCACCAGTCAGTGCTGGATCCTTGTCCTTTAGGATCTTATTTGCTTTAGCGTAGAGGTTGATGGAGCGTGTTAGAGCTCCGCGGAAACCTGTGAGGTGAGCACCACCATCGGCGTTAGGAATAGAGTTAGCGTAACAAAGAATGTTATCCTGATAGCTGTCATTGTATTGGAATACGATGTCAGCGAAGACGTCATCTTCCACAACTTTACCATCGTAGTCGATTTCGACCTTACGTTTACCAGTAAGGATCACTGGAGATTCGTGGACAGTGGTTTTATTCTCACCGAGCTGAGTGACGAATTCCTCAATCCCTTTCGCGTAGAAGAATGTTTCTTTCTTACGGCTTTCCGGACGCTCGTCTTCCAGGACGATTGTGAGGCCTGGGTTTAGGAATGTCAGTTCGCGCAGGCGTGTTGCCAAGCGATCGAATTCAAATTGGATCGTATCAACAAAGATAGTCGCGTCCGGGAAGAAGGTGACTTTAGTGCCAGTCTTATCGGAAGGAGCGTCACCAATGACTTCGAGTTGCTGGACAGTCTTGCCTCGCTCGAATGTGATTTGGTGCACTTTACTTTCGCGAGTGATCTCAGCTTTGAACCAATCGGAAAGTGCGTTGACACATTTGGCACCCACACCGTGGAGTCCGCCTGAGTATTTATAAGCACCTTGGCCGAATTTACCACCAGCGTGCAGACTTGTGAGAACAAGCTCCACTGCGGGGATTCCGAACTTCGGGTGGACATCGACTGGGATACCTCGACCATCATCTGTGATGGAAATAGATCCATCAACGTGGATAGAAACCTCGATCGTGCCACAATAGCCCGCGAGGTGTTCGTCGATCGAGTTATCTAGAACTTCGAAAACACAGTGGTGGAGGCCTCTTATATCGGGGTCACCGATATACATACCGGGACGCTTACGGACGGCTTCTAAGCCCTCCAGTTTATCGATCTGAGCGGCGCCGTATTCCTGGTCTCCGGAAACATTTGTATCAGCCTCTTCGGGCTCAATAGGCGTATCTGACATGAGTTTGAAGAAGATATGATTTTCACCCCACAAGACAAGGAATAAGGCGCCATCCTTGGAAGTTTTTTCAGAGTTCGCCAAAGCCAACAAAAAAGCCTCCAGCACAAGGGTGCAGGAGGCCTCAAAAAATCACTGTAGATGACTACAGATCAAGCAGTTCAAGCTGCCAACGCATCAGCACTGAAGCGGGCTCTACTTCGTTCGCTGAAATAGACTCTATCGACGCTTTTGAAATCACCAAGGAAGCTTCAATATCCAACTCCGCAGCCACGGCATCCCGCTTCGCTGAAAGGGCATCACAGCGACCCTCAAAAGCGTCATCTTTCACGCGGCGCTTCTCGCCACGCACACGCTTCGGCCACATGTTTTCAGGAACTTTTTTCGCTTCCTCAATGGCTGTATAAAAGTTCTTTCTACGTGAGCTTCTAAAGTACTTAGGCAAGGTGATTTCTTTACCAGTAGAGGCATCACTGACCCATGAGACGATCTGCTTATTACCGCAAACCATGAATGGAGGTTTATTCCACTCACTAGCCTCAGCATCCCGCCAGTACCACAGAGCTCTGAGGTACAAAAGTCCTTGTGGATTGAGCTTACCAGCGCCTTGAATGCGCCATGGGTCTTCTTTGACCTGTGGACGGTCCAACACCTTAGCCTGCGCTTGGTGGCAGCTTTCAACGAACCACTCATAGCGGCCTTTTTCCTGGAGCTGCTCAAGTAGCATATCCACCATCGGTTTGAGGTAGAACACGTCATTGATCGCGTACTCAGCCATTTTTTCAGTGAGCGGACGCTTTGACCAGTCGGCCTTTTGCGAAGCCTTTGATAGCTCGACTCCGAGGAAGTGTTCCACCAGGTTGGCGTAGCCGAATTTACGCACGCCGAGCAACCGGGCCGCAATCTGCGTGTCCCAGACTACTGGAGGGATGGTATCGAGATCACGACGCATCAGCGTGATGTCGTAGTCCGCTCCATGCATCCAGAGCTCAGAGGTTTTGAGTAAATCTGTCAGCGGGCTAAGATCTTCAATGGCGAGTGGATCTATCAGCACATGCTTTTCTCCATCACTGTACTGAAGCAAGCAGAGCTTTTCATGGTAACAGTGCAGGCTATCAGCCTCTGTATCTAGCCCATGGAATTCTCCATTACAGCTTTCTAAGAATTCTGCTAATTCTTGAGTGGTTTGAATCATATGATTTTTTCTATTTTTTCAAGAGCGTTTGGATCTATTGAGCAGATTATAACCCCTTCAACAACAACTCGGTATTATTTTGGGTCTTATCAAGAGCCTTCAATAAGGTCATGATTGAGTCTCCCACTGGCAGTGCTGCCACGACTCGACGAATTTCTAACACGGCACGCATTTCATCTGGGTGATAGAGTCGGTCATCATTTCGAGTCCCACTCTGCGGGATATGAATTGCTGGGTAGATGCGGCGCTCAGCCAGATCCTGATCCAGTCTAATCTCCATATTTCCAGTTCCTTTAAATTCTTCAAAAATAACCTCGTCCATACGGCTTTCGGTCTCGATGAGAGCCGTTGCTAGGATCGTTAGACTTCCGCCCTCAGAAACATTCCGAGCTGCTCCGAAGAACTTACGGGACTTTTGTAGCGCTGCTGGGTTTACTCCTCCACTCCCGATAGGGCCACTGCCCTGGGCGTTGTTGTGGCCACGTGCAAGTCGCGTGAGGGAGTCGAGCAAAAGGACAACATCCTTGCCGAGCTCAACCAATCGCTTGGCTCGTTCTAACACGAGGTCAGCCACTTGAGCATGACGGCGAGCTGGCTCGTCAAATGTGGAGCTGAAGATATGTGCATCCACAGTCTCTTCGAAGTCAGTCACCTCTTCAGGACGTTCATCGAGAAGGAGAATAATCAATTCGATTTCAGGGTGGTTTGCTTTAACGGATTTAGCAATCTGCTTGAGCAAAATAGTTTTACCTCCACGCGGAGGAGCAACGATCAAGCCACGCTGACCTTTACCTAGAGGAGCAACGAGATCGACTAAGCGCACACCCAACCCACCTTCTTTGCCATTTTCTAGAATGATTCGCTCATTCGGGAACATCGGGGTCAACTTGTCGAAGTCTTTTGGTTTTGCATAATCACCTACAGCAAGGCCTTCAATCTCGAGAATCTCCATTGCTGAGAGATATTTATCACGACCGCGGGGAGCACGCATGCGCACTTTGATACGCTGGCCCACTAGGAGTCCATGGTTACGGATAAGATCGCCACTAATATAGAGATCGTCCGGCGAGGTTTTAAAAGAACGAATAGGATCACGCAACATCGCGTAGTTATCCTTAGCCTGCTCCATGTACCCTTCACCTTCTAGCACTGAACCATGCTTGGCATAGAAGCTCAGAATATCAAAAATGAGTTGGCTTTTCGACGCTGTCGCCTGTGAGCGTACGGGCAAGGATTCAATTATATCGTGGAGCTCAGCCAAGGGCTTCTCACGGAATTCGTTAACACAAATAAATTCAGGAACCACAATTGGTTCTTCTTTTGCCACCTCTGGGGTCGGCTGTTTTTCTGGTGATTGATTTTCTTCACTCATCGGTAATTATTTTCTATAAATCGTTTTAGCTGTGCTTCTAACACAGATTTAGGGCCCTCATTCCAGAACACAACGTCGGCACACTTCTCCTTATGAGAAATGGGAAGTTGTGCCTCAAGAATGGCATGGACAGTCGCGACATCGAATCCGCTTCTCATTATCAGCCGCTGCTCTTGCGTCTCGCGCGATACAGCGACCACCAGATTTGCATCCTGACCGAAGTCAAAGCCGCCTTCAAACAAAAGGGGCACGTCTGCAATGAACGATGTCGTCCCACCCTTTTTAGACGCGATTTCCAAACTGACAAGACATTCTTTTCTCACCAAGGGGTGAATCAAATCCTGAATCTCTCGTCTGAGTGCAGGATCGGCAAAGACTCGGTCGCGTAAATAGGCTCTATTCAGCTCTCTATTTTCCAAATATGCAGACTCCCCCACTAGCTTTACCAAAGCCAGCTCCACATCTTTCCTCTGATAGAGGTCGGCGACACATTGGTCCGCATCAAAAACAACAAGCTGCGGATCGAGCTTGCGCAGCATTTCCACGCAAGTTGACTTGCCAGTAGCGATTCCGCCCGTCAACCCGAGTACACGCATAGTCTTACATAAAAGAAGCGGGGTAGCCACATCGTGCTACCCCGCCTGTAAATCAATCAATGGATTTTACTGAATTAATTCATTGGTGGAAGTAAACCACCGCTATCCTTTGCTCCAACAGGGTCAGAAAGCTCACCCATTGGGTTACGCACTGACCTACCGGTAGCGTCAATGATATTCACTGACACAAAGACGATAAGGTTACTCTTGATGTGATTCTCTGCATTAGACTGGAACAGACGTCCGATGAGAGGAAGGTCACCAAGTATAGGTACTTTGTCTTCTACTGTCTGCACTTCTTCACGCATCAATCCACCAACTGCCACTGTGTGACCGTCATAGATGGTGAGACCTGTATTCACACGACGTGTGGAGAAGACTGGCATCTCGATACGGTTTTCAGTGATTGTAATAGTAACTGGGTTACCAAGAGCATCTGTAGCCGAAGTCTGGATCGGTGATCCGTAGTTGATGAAACCTTCAAAATCAACAATTTCAGGAGCGAAACGCAGATCGATGGTGTAACCATCGTCACCTAGAGTAGGCTCTACTTCTAGAGTCACACCAGTGTTACGAGTTTCGAACGCAGTCGGAGTAGCTGGAGTGACTGGGAATACATTTCCATTGCCACCACCGCCACCGCCGCCATTATTATTATTACCACCACCACCTGTTGAACTCGGAAGCTCAGGTGGCTCGTACTCGGTTGGGTAAATAAATTCACGGATAATCTCGATAGTTGCCTTCTCACCAGAGCGAGCAACAATGCTAGGAGCGGTCATCACGTCAGCACCTTTCTTCTGAGATAGACCACGCATGATCATTTGCACCTGACCGTCTGTAAAGAGACCAGTCAAGGACATGATACCTGGCGCTGCCGAGGTATCTTGTGAGCCACGGTTAGGATTATTAAGGAATGCACTGATACTATCACGTGTGATCGCATAGTCACCAGTACGATTACCACCAGAGATAATATTATTCACCCCTTGTGAAGGATCGGATGGGATACCGGGAATACCAAATCCATTCACCGGACTAATAAAGTCACCACCTGTACGTGGAGCCCCGTTGCCGTTAGTTCCACCACCTAGGAAGGTATTGGCAGCACTATTCAGTGGTGTGGGTGTAAGAATCCAGTCAAAGCTAAGCTCTTCTGTGTTTTCTTGGTTGATCTCCACAAACTTTGTGGACATACGAATCTGTTTTGGCTTCTGATCTTTTAAATCGGCAACCAACTGTTCGATGATATCGAGATTGTTGGCAGTGTTACGCACAGTCAGCACTGAACGCGCTCTGGAGAAACTAGCTGTCGCCCCTTCAGTGAATACAACACCAGTTTCTGACAGTAGATCCTTCACTGGAGGTGTAGCACCAAGTCCGGTATCACTACCTGTATCGTCTGCAAATGGATCGTCGCTAGCAGCACCACCGCCACCGCCGCCAGTACTGATGAGTGTGATGAAATCTGGTGGAACATTGAACGAACGCGTGTAGAGCTCCGTGTCGTCAAAGTCTGTCGCAGGGAGGAGAACCACTGCGTAGTCTTCCACCTTGTAACGGAGTTGAGTCACATCACAGATCTGTTTTACAACAACCTCGAGAGGCACATTGCGCAACTGAAGCGAACTAATAGTTTTAGAACCCGGCTTTGCTGCACCACCAAACTCAGAAACGTCTTCATCCTCAACGGCTGCACCGACTACAGTTGGAGTACGGACAACAAAGTTGACACCTTTCTTACTTGGGTCTAGCTCCAGAGTGTCGAGCTCACGTGCACGTTGGCGCAGAATATCAATCGCCTGATCCACAGTGACATCCTCAAAGTCGACTACCGGCAACACAATATTCTGCAACTTACGGCGAATATAAAGGGCTCCAGAGACATCCTCTCCCGTTGGGGAGGCAATAGTGTCTGAGAAGTTGACATTAGGTGCGACCGCGATCTCCCACGCTCTGTCAACTTCCATTAGAAGCTCAGCACGTGTTTGGTCATAGGCAGCACGATAGTAGTCAGACTTCATGCTGGCTATTTTTTCCATGCCACGGCGAGCCGCTTTATTGTAACGGTCAACGCGGAGAATTTCTTTGTACTCTTCGTCAGCTTCATCGTACTTACCAAGGTTATGGTAACCTTCTGCACGGTAGAGATGCTTACGCACCTTCTCAGCATCCTGAGTGTGCTCGTAAGTGAGAACTGGGTTAGTACGGATTGGGTCATCTAGATACTCTAGCTGCTGCTTAGCTGCTGCATTGAGCGGGTCTAGTGAGAGAACATCTGAAAGAACCTGACGCGCTTCAGCGTATCTACCGACACGGCGGTAGGTCTGACTGAGTGCAATGGATCCATCAACAAGATGGCCAGTGTAGGCATGACGTCGGTCAGCTACCGCTGGACCCTTAGGTAACTTGTCGATTGCCTTGCGGTACTCCGCGACAGCATTTTCGTATTTGCCTTCAGCGTAGAGCTTTCGGCCGTCAAGTAGTGCGGCATCCGCTTCTTGCACCTGTGCAGCACGTCGTGCGATCTCTTGCTGAACAAGAGATTGCGCCTGAGCTACGTGAGATGCTAGCGGCATAACAGCAGCCGCGGCCATAAGAATGGCTGCAGTGCGACTGGAACGATGCGTAGGTATTTTTTCCATGATTGGTGTGTAGGTTCTTCTAATGTAGGGGGGCTTGTGAAGCTCTTTTTTCAGAAAACTTCAATTTCTGAAAAACTTTATAGTAACTTTTTCTTAATTTTTACCGATAAAACTAACAGCTAATGCTGTTATTTCTTACGAACAGTAAGGATTGTGGACTCTAACTTACCGTCGTGAGTCCCAACAATTTCGAC
>Ga0233404_10000033_pt1 | contig 28388 bp, 23 predicted proteins | sample Na_oxic_2_MG_FD_179861 | JGI IMG/M metagenome (GOLD analysis project Ga0233404, IMG submission 179861) | Seawater microbial communities from Saanich Inlet, British Columbia, Canada - Na_oxic_2_MG | ecosystem: Environmental > Aquatic > Marine > Inlet | place: Canada: British Columbia | collected...
TAAACGAAAAAATGCTTCCCACAAGGAAGAACAAAGAAGTTTCGAAAACGACATACAAATCATTCAAATTGCTTAACAAAATTTCATTCACGGGTATTGATTCAACATAGTCATCAATTTCAGGTAAAATACTAAAGCAGTAAGAGTTATTATTTATGTAATCACCTTTATTCCCAAATAGTTTTATTCCCATTTTTATAATATAAATCTCTTCCCAACTATCAGTAATCAAATCTTCATATTCTGGTTCGTATTTGTCAAAGCTACCAAATTTATCTCTACAATCTTTTGAAAGCCTTTTTGAAAACGCTTCAAGTAATTTTAACCGGTTTTCGGTTTTACTTATAAATTCAAATGAGTAATTTAGTCCCATATTTGCATTATTTTATTTAAAATTAAGGTGGGCAAAAAAAACCTTGCCCACCCTACATTATTAATTCGATTTATAATGTTAGAAAACTTTTGGCGAAAGTACTTACTAAACCTAAGCAGAGCCATGGTTTTGGTTATGTAACATTTCAATAAAAATGTGAAATTAGTTTGGATGGCTTGGTTAGAAATCCGATTTTGGGGAAAAATCGGATTTCTTTGGAGCTATTTTTCTGAAAGTCTATAAGTACTGAAGCATAAGTTTTCTAACATTATAAACCAAATAATAATGTAGGGTGGGCAAGGTATTTTTCTTGCCCACCTTAATTTTTAAAGAGCTACAAAATATTCGATAACTTGTGGTTCAGTACTTAGGACTACCTAATAACTAACATTCAAAACGGTATATCCTCATCAAATTTTTTATTAACGGGGGATGGGTATGGTATGGATGGCAATTCATAAGGTGATTGTGCGTGTGGTATTGCCGGCAGGTAACCCGAATTCCTCTTTTCAAAAAAGGGGCTTCTCAAACGGCCTTGGGTAATAAGTTGTAGCGGAACTAATTCTGTCATCAGAAAGCGAAAGGTACCAAAATAGTCTAGGATTTGAGGGCCGTATGTGTATAGTATCCAACGCCAATAAATCGTGAGATTTTGCTGCCTTCCACTGCTCAATTTGGAACCTCGTTCAATAAAATCATTCACTAAGGTTTCCATCACTGGCGTTGGTATTGGCTTAGTTGCCTCAATTTCCGTTTGAAGCCTAGCATAGAAAGTTGCCCATTTGTTTTTGCGACTCTGCCAATCGTTAGAACGTTGATTGGGTGCTGGGGGGCCTTGTTTTAATGCCTTCTCTTCTGGCGATAATTCCGGCAAAGGAGGCTGATGTTTGTAAGCCTCATTGTAACGAATCACCAACATCAGGGCTTGTTTTAAACCAATGCCTCCAGCGGTGATGGGCCAATAGAGCCATGCGTCAGGAATATAGACAGTTTTTTCAAAAAAGCGTTCTTGGATCAGTTGTCGTATAAAAGCAACAATGCCTTCACCTAAAAAATCATAATGAAATTGAGCGATGGCTTGGTTGATGCTTTCTCGGTGTACCTTACCTAGTGACAATTTAATCCCTAACCCTCTGACGAGATAGGAAAGATTAGCATTGTATAACGTGACGCGAGAAATAATAGCGTTGGATTTTGAAACGTACTGGACGGCTTGTTTTAAATGGGCTTGAAATGCCGTTTGGTTAACGCTCCAATCACCGTTATTATCTAACTGTAGTAATAACCATTGAGGTAAGGCAGTGGGCAAAGAAGTAGGACAATCGCTACCACCAATGCACACCGCACCACACTTTTTTAATGGCCAAACCGAAAGCATCACAAAACGTTTGCACCGCTTGCCAAGCAGTAACGGCCCCTTCAGCAGAGGGTGTCAACAGGCATATATCATCAATTAACCGAATCACTTGTACTTGAGCGGCTTGTTGAATATGTTGATCAAGCAAACGTAGCACTAATTCACCTAAAAAATGAGACAAGCGACGCGCATTTGGAACACCTCGTTGCATAATTTGTACGTTGTCATCTTGAATTGGAATCCTCAGAAAGCGTTTAAAGAAATCCAATTCCCTTTCTTGAACCCCAAAACGGGCGAGCGTTGTCAACAAAACTTCGTGTGAAAGGCTGGGGTAAAAGTCTTTTAAATCAATTTTGACCACATAGAGCGGTTGTTTTGGAAAGGCAGCACGAGCGATTTGAATTTCAGCATGAATAAGCATTAAGGCCGTTTCCATTATACTTATTGTCTGATATTCTTCATTTGAATAGCCATTAAGTTGGTTTAAATCACGCAATTTTTGCAAGATTGAGGCTCGTTGGTCAAGAATAGAACCCCGTTCTTGTCCACGACTGGTAAGCGGATTGTGGTTTTTAGCGGTTTTTTTGGAAATGTTCCAATTAAAGAGATTTTGCCAACGGTTACCAATGATTTCTAACAAGCAAGCTGTTGGCAATTCATCTTGAATAAAAAGTCGCCATTTCTGGCGTGTCCAAAACGCTTGCGCTGGCAGTCCAGTCGAAGTCCATGCCCAATCTTCTAACGAGTTAAGCATAATGGTTAAAGTATCTGTCATTTCTCTTAACAAAGTTTTGTTGAGTAAAACACGTTGGGCTTGATTACGCAGTACAACAGTGCGGTAATTGTCGTTGCTCAACTGCTGTAATATCGGTTCCAATTCATGAAACTCAACTGGAATACGCAGTTTACTTTTTATGGCTTTCTGCCGTTGAATCTTAGGAAACTCTAAATTGTCCAATATTGTTTCGTAAGCACCCACCTCAGCAACATGACCGGCTTGTTGTACGAACTTGTCACGCACAGCTTTGGAATCGGGTGGCGTATTATCTTCGTTTTGTAAAGCCCACTCTTCCAATAAAGCACCAAATAGATAAACAAATTCAGAGCGTAATCGCCCACGGGCTAATTCTTGCTCAAGCTGTGTATGCCAAAATGTCAGTATTTCTGGCGAAATTCGGTGAGTATCTATTTCATGGAGGATAACTTCTAAGTTTGCCACATCAGGATGTAATGGTTGTTTAGCAAACGTGAGAGCCCGCAAGCCATGATATAAGAGACGTAAACGGTTTTCGTCATCTTCTGCCTCTTGGATTTTGTGGCTTAAATTGTCATAAGATTCCAGCAATTGATGATGTTGCTTTCGCAACTCACGTAATTTCGTCTGGGTGATAAAGCGTTCGATTTCGTCAAACATAAGTTACCTTTGAATGGAATATTTTATTTAGAGAATCACATAACGAGCCCACTTGAGTGCTAAACGTGATAGTGAATCTAATTCACGTAAAGGCATTGGTATTTCACTCGGTATTCTTTAGGCGTATCGTCTTCAAAGTAATTAATTATCAGTTAATCTTTAGAATTTGGTACTTGTAGGGGCGAACATAAGTGTTCGCCCTAAAATCCGTTACAATCAGCGATTTTTTAATACATTATTCACACGCCTCTATCAGAACGATTCTTATGGAGGGAATGGAAAGAGTAAATCTTTGATATAGGAACAAAACACACCGTTTACGTTTACCAGTTTGGTGGGTTTTGCTCTATCCTACACTTGCTTATGATGCGACACGAATTCCCGAAGCATCTGTACTTAACTGTTTTACTTGACTACCCAAACTTCCTTCACCTTCTCATCAATCTCCAATGCTGCCCAATTATCGCCACATGACCAAAGTATTCCATTTGGCAAAGTGCGTTGACGTAATGGTTGTCCACAATAATCCGGCAAATGTTTGATATGATCAAGTTTTTTCAGCACTACCATTTCTATTTGTTTTCCCAATTTTAAAATTTCTGCTATATCACTTTGATAAATAGTTTCTTTGAAAGCATACAGTCGTTTAAGCCGACTTTTTTTCCAATCATCCTGATTTAGTTTTAGATGATTGCTAGTTCCTAGCAATTTCCCAAGTGAATTTGAATCTAGTGAATTCCAGTTTTGCCGAGGTTCTTGCTTTGGTAATTGTAGGCATTTGGAATTTTTACAGACAATGTTACGAATACGCTCTGGTAATTCAATGGCCCGTTGGGATAATTCTAACCAAAGCATATCATATCCATCTTTGTTCATGGTTCTTAAAAGTTGTGCTGTGTTATAAACCACACTAAGTGGTGCATTTGACGAAGCTGATAATTTATCCAAATATTCTCTGACATAATCATATAAACCGGCTTGGATTGCATGGGGTTTCATTTCCTGTACATAGGGCCATCGCTTACCCTCTTCGTACAAAATTATGGTACGCAAACATTGAATGTCCAAATTTTTCGGAGCTAACTTATATGCTTTTTCTATAGCAGCCCGCGCTTCGTAAATTTCATCAAGATAAAGCCGGGTACTCGCTAAATTAATGTAAGCCGGCACGTAAAAAGAATCCATCTCCAACGCCAACTTAAAATACTTTTTTGCTCTAGTTAAAAACTCGTTTGCTTTCTTCTCACTTTCATCTTTATTTGGGACAGAAAGAATCGTGAATTGTGTTTCAAGCCGGGTAACGATATCAAGCATGGTTGGTAGCCAATAATGATCAGCTTTTTTTCCTAAGGATTTTCGCGCTTGTTGTAATTCACAAATTCCTAAACTGTTATAAACTTCTCGTGCCGGAAAATGTTTTAAAAATTCTTTCAAAAAATCCACCGCCTTATCGCATCGTCCAAAGTGACTCAGACGCACTCCAAAATGAAAATAAGGCAAAATATCTAATAATTCTTTCAAACGTTTCTCCAAAGCCGCTGCCCGTTCTTCGGGTTGGGGATGAGTCTCATTAGCTGTCCGAAAAGTTTGCTGTTCCCAATATTTAAAGAAGTTCTGTTCTTCTCCGACAAGCTTATTCACTGGATATCCGGCCATAGCAGCATAAATAAAACCACGATCATCGGATTTACTCTCCTTCTCTTTGCCATTGTTGTTTCGATAGCTTTCGACTAATTCTTGTAGCACTGGGCTTCCTTCAGCTAAAGTCAAAAATTCCCGATGCCAAAAACCATCATTGGCAAGATGTGCTAACTCATGTCCTAACACAAAAGCCGCACGAGTATCCCCATATTCTGGTGATACATCTTTATAAATAAGATCAAGAGCCCGTTTAAATAAAACCACGGAACCATCGGGTAAAGCGAATACTAAAGGTTCCCTGGGATCGTCAAAACCCTTAATCACTGCCAATTGTGGCAATCGATAGTGTCTTTTATCTGCTACCGAACTGACTCTTTCAAAGACTTTACTAACACGGCGAACTAACTTATCTTGAGAGTCAGCATATCCACCGTAGTGTTTAAGGTAATATTGCAGGTTATTTTTATTGTCGTTTGCCAAAGTATTGACGGGCAAAATAATTAGCCACAACAAAATTGGCAACAGAAGTGTGCTGGACAGCCAGCGTTTTTGACTTTGCTTCATTTATACCCCCTTAAGAGAGATTAATTAGGTGCTAAAAATTCTATGGTTTCCTTCAAATCAGCTATTTCAGAATTGACTTCCAATCTATCAGATGTTGGTAATTTTTCCAAAAGTGGTTCAACAAACTTTTCAAGCTGATATATCACTTTGCGTGCTTCAGCCGCTCTGATTTTTTTCGTTTGTTGTGTTTCAAACTTCCCTTTCAACTGCATCAAGATAACCCTTTGTTCATCCCAAAATGTCTTGGGCATATCCGGCTGAAATTGAGAAGTTGTCCACAACAAGAACATCCATTGTCCTAATTCAAAATTACTTGCCCACTTGGTTTGTAGCCAACTCTTTTTATCTTCGGGTGGCAAAAGTAGCGGTGGTAACGTGATTGGCTTTCTTAGCAAACCGTTTCTACTTACCAACAAACCGGCACCAAAAGCCTTTTGGGCTAGATAAGGTGATATGGTGGGAGTTAATCCTAACACATTTTCCGTTTTCCCACCTTCCCACGGAAATTTAAAATCACGTAACCATCCTTCCATTTCAGGCGTTTTCTTGTTTGCGAGAATGGTTTGATAAATTGGGCTAATCGAATTGTTAGGTAAATCAATCGCATTGTTAGGCGAATACCAAAATACGGTCAAGCTCACAACAAACACGAAAACACTCGCTGTTGCCCAACCAACTTGCCAACGTGCCCCAAAAAATGCTGTTTTTAAAGTATCAAAAATACTGTTGAGCCAAGAAATTTTAACGGTTTTTTTAGAGGTGGTTACGGTGCCTTCAGCCTTAAAACCGCTTTGCTGTTGTTGGATTTCAATATTTTCTAGTTTTTTCTTTAGTTCTTCACATTGTTTGCTTACAAAACTAATCCATTCCTCATACTCTGAATCATCATCAGTTATTTCTTGTAAAACTGAGCGGTTCAACTTGCCTTTATTAATTTGCTCAACTTGGTTTAAAGCCCGGTACCAGTGCCATTTTTCTAATAACCCTATTCTTTGTTCAATATTAAATGTGTCTTTATGAACTAATAGCCCGTGTTGACATCGAAGTGTCAATGGGCTACACAAAGCACTGTCTGGAAGATCAACATCAGCAGAACCTACCATTGGATTATCGTCGGCTGGTATGGTTAAGAAAAAATCCGGATTCTTGGTATCTTGACGGAGTATTACCCATTCAAAATCTATGGTTTCTGGATAATCGAACATAAATATATCACGTTCTTGTGGACAATCAGGACGTTTGGTTAGTTTTTCTTCAAGTCGCCTTTGCTTATCTATTCTTGTTAATTTTGCTTGGTGTAATTTTTCTAAAAAACTGGTTTCATTCATAATATTTTCCTCTTTTGGTTACTAATAACTGATGTTAAGAAAAATCATTCATTTTTAGAGCGAGTTTAAAAGGTATTTTAGCGTAACATTTCCCCTACAAAGCGATTAAATATTTGTAATTCTTCACAATCATTTGGTTTTCCAACTTCCTTAGCAAGTTGGCGAATTTTTTTCATCGCATTATTGACGGAACCGGTAGAAATATTTAACATGCTTGCCAATTTATTCTGTGAAGAAGGCAACTCAAACTTTTCTATTGCTTGCATTCTTTCTATAAAAATTTGACGAAGTTTGTCACGAGTACGTTCTTGCACATTAGTTTTATCAATAGCTTCTATCATGTTGTCACGCCATTGATGCCAACAGTTCCAGTTATCTTTTGAAATTTCATCGGGATCAAATTCAAACACCTCGTCATTTGAATCATCTCCAAATGGTTCCTCCTCTACTTGGGGATTAATAGCCCTAACATCTTCTTTGAACACTTGTAAAAAATCTTTAAAATGACAAGTTTCAATCTTCAAGTTTTTCAATTGACAAGCCATATCACATACTATTTTTTCACAGAAAATCTGTTGGGATTTTTCCCTTATTCTTTCTAGTCTCGCCAATTTATACTGAATATTTTCTGTCCATTCTTTGTTGTTATGGAGAATTTTTTTGGCGTTCTCTAAACAATTTTTAGACTCTATATCTGAAGAAGATAAGGCATCCGGTGTTATTGCATTTGGAGAAACAAAAACAAGTAATGTATTATTATCAATTTTACATTCTGCGTTCTTCGAGCCATAAAGTTTAATGCTACAAATATTAATAGCACAACAGATTGCCTCTTTTAATTTAGTAAAAACTTTATAGCCAATTGGATCATTCTTTTTTTGTTTTTCAAACAAAAAATTCTTAATATTTATATAAATATATCCATCAATGCTATCATAGACTTTTAACTTTTTGGTCAAATTTTTAAAGCGCATATAGTTAAACATATAGCAGTCATCTAATAAATCGCCAAAGGTTTGTTCATCTTTCCAATTACCGGTATATCCCAACAATTCCGCTGCTTCATTCCATAGCCCCCTTTTTCTCATATTTCCACGCAAAACCCCAGCCATTTTTTTCCTAAAATTCTCGTATGCATCAACCGGATTCATACATGACTCATCTTGCAATTGTTTGAAAAGTTCAGTGAATGTTGGTCCTTGAGGCTGTTGGTCACGCTGTTCAGGCATTATTTTTCCTCCCTAAATAGGATTATTTTTAAGTAATTATAAATTAACTATTTTTGATTTCTTGCTTGATAAAAATTAAATTTTTATAAATAGCTTCTAAATCAGTGGTTTTGGACGAATCAAAATCTTCTGAGACGAAATAGACATACTTATTATTCATTTTTTTTAAGATCACAAAGTTCCAATATTTTCCAATGATAAAAGCACCTCTTATTGTTTTATGTTGATTTAAATTTAAAGCCACCAACAGTTGGGCGACCAACTGATATTTGGGATTGGATGGCGTTAATAATTTTTTAAATTCTTGGATAAAAAAGTAGGGGACAACGGGTTTGCTGCGGCCCTTCGCCACCATAAAATCAACATTTCCAGATAACTCATAATTATTAAGTTTTATCTTCAATGGCCTTTCATACCAATCACGACACTCACCAGTAACAAAATCTATTCGGTTTAAAATGGGGATCAGAAATTTAGCCTTTAGTTCTTCTTCTAAATAGTCATCAAAAAACAATCTGTTTTTATCAATTAATTGATTTAAAAACTTTTTCGTATCATTGGAAATATTGTATTGAAAGTTAAACCAATCGTTAAACAGACTAAAATTTATTTTCTCTTCTATATCAACAACTTGTTGCAAATCTTCAAAAGATAGACTCTTTTTTGAGAATGAAATTTTTTTCATATGTTTATATTTTAGTTTTACTCAATATAAGTAAATGGTAATGCTTATATATTAAATAAGATTAGAATTTTTAGCTATTAAATTTAATTTTAATGTCACAAAGATTGAAGACAATCGATCTAAGTTTTATATGGCAGGTAAGATTTTGCCTTTAAACAAAATGAGTGGATATTATCTTAATTATTTTTTTAAATCAAGTTCTACTACCAAAGCCAGACAATACTTTGACCTTCCCGGCTTTGTCTTGCTTTATCTTATTAAGGGTATATTTAAAGGAGGATTCAATTATACCAAGCAAACGTGGGCTGACCATTATCCGGTGTTTGCTAATCAGTAGCAACAATTCTAAATCATGTTATTCAATTTAAAGAAAGTTTGTACATAACTAACAAGCGACGTATGTCAGTGATGCAACTGGTGTCTTTGATAATGAGCTTTTATTTTATGGGCCTTATGGCTTCTTTAAATAAGCTTTGCAATTCCATTTGAAAAAAGAAAAATGAATACTTGTTCTTAAACCAAGTTAATAGTTTGTATAGATTTTAACAGTAGACTAAGTTTCACACACCTCAATAGGAACGATATAAAAGTAAATCTTTTTCTTGCGGAAAAAGGGATATATACCTTTTGATACACTGGTGCGCGTCATCAATTGGGGTGGAATCATATTGCGGAAATTAGGAATGGGGCTTTAATAATTTCCGAAACTTTCAAGCCAAACCTGACAGGTTTAGTTTTGGGTTTTATTGAATTCTTATTCCTTAGGATAATCACCCAGTTCATAATATGCTCAAAATCATTGAAGGTAATGCTTTGCAAATTATGAATGATTGTTCTGCGATGATGATACATAAATTGTCAATTTTTGACAATATTATTTAAACACCGTTAATTATCTTATGTGGATTAAACAATTTTTCTGCTAATGGCAATTCTAAAAAGTGAATGGATTTGTTCAACCACAGTTATGTTATCTATGTAGATTAAATTTATCCACTTGCAAGTTCTTTAACAATTTAAAATTCAAAGGGCCAGTTGCTGGCTTTAACAACGTGTGGTTATTTTAGGGTGTTACTGAGTTATTCATTTTAAAAACTGAATGGATTTATTTAAACACCGTTAGTTATCTTATGTGGATTAAACAATTTTTCTGCTAATGGCAATTCTAAAAAGTGAATGGATTTGTTTAACCACAGTTATGTTATCTATGTAGATTAAATTTATCTACTTGCAAGTTCTTTAACAATTTGAAATTCAAATTGGTAGTTGCTGGCTTTAACAACGTGTGGTTGTTTAAGTTTTGTTACAGCATGTTACCAAGTTATTTAGCCTAAAATCTGAATGCTTGGTTTCAAACGCCGTTATCTTAAAAGTAGGTTTTAATTTGTTTTTAGAGTCTGCATTTTATCTAAACGGTAGATTGGTTCATTTTACTAACTTTCAGAGGAGATGTAAAAATTATGACCAACAAACGATGCTGGCTAATACCAGTTTTAGCAACTCTGACCAAGGAGGTTACACATGAATAAATGGCACATACCAGTACAAAAGCTGGTGGCTTTACTTATGGGCGTTTTTTTGAGCCTTGTTGTTTCTTTGCCTGTTTTAGCAATTCCATTCGTAGATAATAAAGATGGTACTGGTACACTCAATAAGGGTACAACAGAGGCAAAAACGTATAAAATTTGTCTTCATTGTAACAATCCTTTAGTTGGGGCTGAACCAGTTTGTAAGATGTTAGGTACGTGGAAGGTTGCTGGTACAGGAGCTCCCGGATTTTATGATGGAAAGCCTTGTGTTTGTTCTTGTTCGTGCGTATCCGGGGATACTTTAATCACTATGGCAGACGGTAGCCAAAAGCGGGCTGACCAACTAGCAGATGGTGATATTGTCGCGATAATGGGATTAAATGGGTTCAGAACCGCAACCATTTATTTGGTTACTAAGAGTGTTGTAACTAATTACCTCGCACACCAAGCAAAGTTCAGCGATGGTACTGTGTTGACTGCTAGTGAAAACCACACTTTACTTAATGAGGATGAGAAATTCGTTCCTTTAGAATCCTTGTCAGCAGGTGATAAAATTCAACGTTCTGATGGTAAATTGATTTCCCTAATTTCTACAGAATTAGTGAAACGTGACAAGCTAGAACTTATCAATATCATCATCAATGTTGATTCTGAATTAGCTAGTGACCACACTTATTTTACCAATGATTTAATCAGTGGTACATGGCTCCTGCAAACCACTAGAGATAGCCGTAATGAGCCAATTGAACTTTGGGAAGGTACTGTAGATATTTCTAATATTCCTCAACGTGATTCATCTGACAACTAACAAAAATAATCAATGTAGGTTTTATAGCCTGCATTGATACTAGGAGAAATTTATGCGATTGTTTTATATTTTGGTTATTTCTAGTGTTCTTAGTTTGAACATTCAAGCTAATGAAAATTGGCTACCCAAATGTGATAACAACATTTGTGGAAAATTGGATTCTGAACTTTACAGAGTCTGTGAAGACCGTAAAGAAGCTCAAATTCCAGTGGTTGCTGATGTTGCTTGTGTTTGTGACTGTACCGTTTTCCATGAACGGAATTTGGAACATGCAGACACTAGTATCATTGGCAAAAACCTTGATTTAGGTATTCTACCTGTATATTCGGTTAAAACAACCAAGTCTCGTTGGACTCATGAATGTGTGAATACTCAAGAATCCTTTAGCTACACAGCAGCCGATGGCTGGTTTATTGAAACAGTTCGTTTTAATACACAAGCTAAGATTGGCAATGCCGACGCTAATTGGGAGTTAAATGGTCCAGCTAAGATACTTACTCATCAAGAAATTGGGGCAGCTTATGATTATGCAAGAAATATACTGCAACAAGAGCAGCGTCGTGTTAATAAAACAGAAATAGAGCGTCTCTTAGACGACTTGCAGAAAAAGCATACTGCCTCTCGCCGGATAGCTGGGAAAGTTGGTCGAAAACACAAAACTTCTGGAAAAAATACTGTAAAATCAATTGGTAAAGGCTATCAAGCAGTTGAGGGTGAAGTATACGCTAACTGTACGAGAAATAGTAGTTATTCTGAAATCAGAACTAATCCAGTAGTGACTATGCACTATATCGGTTATGATTTAAAGTCGCTCAAACGAATTTTAAAGAATTTCGTGAAAGTAGAAGTCGATAAACGCACTCGGATAACCCGTCCTTCTAAATTGAAGTAAATTGTTAGGCAATTAAACCTGTTAGGTTTTTAAAACTTGGCAGGTTTGGTTTCTAAAGGAGCAAATTCAATGCGGTTATTTTATCTTCTTATGGTTTTATTTTCGGCAACTTATGTAAATGGATATTCACAAGATATTTATGATTGTCCAAATACTACTTGTTACTTAGCTTCTAATAGTGTTGTCAAACCTTTATGTCGTGCTAATAATCTTCGCGCTATACCTATAGTTACCGAAAAACGAGCTTGCACTTGTCCCTGTATAGTAAGTTGCCAAGATTCTACTTGTAATTTAGCCTATGATAGTATTGTTGATCCACTATGCCATGCTAATAAGTCACTTTCTTCTATACCTATAATTGTTGATGGAGAAGCTTGTACTTGCGCTTGTTATAATTCGCTATCGGTAGTTTATGATGCTATCCCTTGGTTTAGAAAAATTTCATCTACTTTTGGTGAAGCCAAATCTATGCGATTGTTAGTGACTAAGTTTAGAACTAAAATGAATGCCTCAAGTGTCAAAGGTTTATTAATTGACATGAAGGAAGATTTAACGTTGATTCAACAAGCAACAACAGAAAGCATTAAAAATACACCATCCAAAAAAGTTATCAATGATGCTTGGGAAGAGATACACGAATATATTGATATTACTATCAAAATTAACCCAGCAGCAGATAATAAAATTCATGATGAAGCAGAGCATGTGCTACAATTAATCGAGTCATTAGCTAAAAAAATTCCCAATGCACTTTCTGAACTTGAGACAGAACTTTTTATTGAAATTCATGAATATTTGAAACGTGCTTCTGAATCTACTCGTAACAAATATTTAGCAGATATAAAGAAGTTACATGATGCTAATCAAGAATTACTGAAATTGAACTAACCTCGTGAGGTATTTTTAATTATGACTAAAAAACTGTTGATTTTAATGATGAGAGTTATTTTGAGTTTTACGGTTTCTTTGCCTGTTTTTTCTGCTGGATTTATTTTGCCATATGAAGAGGTAAATGGTAAAGCCACGTTAGCTGGTGTTACTTTTACTAAATGTCCTCGTATTCACTGTAACTTTAAAAAAAATGAAATAGATGCATTATGTGGTGGTTTTGGTGATGATTTTGGTATTCTAGTTATTGAAAACGGAAACTCTTGTGTTTGTTCTTGTTCCGGTGTATTTAGTCATCTAATCATCTTGTTAGAACAAATTTCATTAACTTTCCAACAAACTAAATCTTTACGGAGGTTAACAACCACACTAAGAAAGAACATCAACACTTTGGATTTGAATACACTTAAAACCATGTTCACCAACATGAAACAAGATTTTAGTGACATCCAAAAAATGATGACAGCAAGCAATCAAGGTACAGCAGAAAGTTGGCAAGAAATATATGAATACATTGATAATGTCATCAAGCTAAATCCTTCAGTGGATAGCAAGTCAAATATTCATCAACAGATAGAAACGACTTTAAAACTCATTGAGTTAAAGTCTGCTTCTATATCCAAATCACTTGCTCAGATTGAAGCCGAAATTTACAGCAAAACTCTTGAAAAGTTAAATGATGCTTCTGAGACTGCTAAAAAATATTTTTTACCACAATTGGAGGCAATACACGAAGCCAATCAAGAATTACTGAGATTGAACTAACCCTGTGAGGTGTTTTTAATTATGACTAAAAAACTGCTGGTTTTAATGATGGGTTTTTTTTTGAGTTTTATTGTTTCTTTGCCTGTTTTGGCAATTCCATTCGTAGATAATGGAAATAATACTGCTACACTCAATAAGGGTACAACAAAAGAAAAAACGTATAAATTTTGTCCTCACTGTAACAATCCTTTAGTTGGAGCTGAACCAGTTTGTAAGATATTAGGTACGTGGATGGTTGCTGGTACAGGAGTTACTGGATTTTATAATGGACAGCCTTGTGCTTGTTCTTGTTCCGGTGTATCTAGTCATCTAATCACCTTGTTAGAACAAATTTCATTAATTCTCCAACAAGCGAAATCTTCACAAAGTCTAACAACCATACTAAGAAAAAACATCAACACTTTGGATTTGGATACACTTAAAACCATGTTTACCAGCATGAAACTAGATTTAAGTGAAATTCAAAAGGTAACAAGCAATCAAGTTTCAACAGAAGGTTGGCAAGAAATATATGAATATATTGATAATATTATCAAGCTAAATCCTTCAGTGGATAGCAAGTCAAATATTCATCAACAAGTAGAAACAACTTTAAAACTCATTGAGTCAAAGTCCGTTTCTATATCCAAATCACTTGCCCAGCTTGAAGCCGAAATTTACAGCAAAACTCTTGAAAAGTTAAATGATGCTTCTGAGACTGCTAAAAAATATTTTTTACCACAATTGGAGGCAATACACGAAGCTAATAAAGAATTACTGAAATTGAACTAACCCAGTGAGGTATTTTTAATTATGACTAAAAAACTGCTGGTTTTAATGATAGGGAGTTTCTTGAATTTTTTCGTTTCTCTGCCTATTTATGCCTTTGAGTTTATAGGGGAAAATAAGTACATGCCCTGTTGCAATATTGATTGTGCAAAGATTTGTGAAAAAGAATTCTATTACAACAATCATCAAACTACCCGTTTGAGTATTGATGATGTTAATTGTGTTGATTGTTTTTGTGACTGTATTGCTTTTCATGAACGCAAATTAGCAGAGCAAACTTTTAGTTATAAAATTACTCTGTTAGAACAAATTTCATTAGTTTTCCAACAAGCAAAATCTTCACAGAGGTTAATAACCACACTAAGAAAGAATATCAACACTTTGGATTTGGATACACTAAAAACCATGTTTACCAACATGAAACAAGATTTTAGTGAAATCCAAAAAATGATGACGGCAAACAATCAAGGTACAGCAGAAAGTTGGCAAGAAGTATATGAATATATTGATAATGTTATCAGGCTAAATCCTTCAGTGGATAGCAAGTCAAATATTCATCAACAGGTAGAAACAACTTTAAAACTCATTGAGTCAAAGTCCGTTTCTATATCCAAATCACTTGCCCAGCTTGAAGGCGAAATTTACCTTGAAACTAGTGAAATGTTAAACAAAGTTTCAGAAACCGAACGCAATTATTTTCTGCCCCAATTAGAAAAGATACACAACGCTAATCAACAGCTAATCAACCACTAACATTAGGAGAAACAATGCAAAAACTAATCCTCATCTTCTTAGCTATGTGCTGCTTATCAGGCCCACTAGCTGCTGAAGAAAACCAATACATGGCAGAAGCCCAAAAGCTAGTAGAAAGTAGTAAACAATATGCCCATACTTTAATAGAAAAAAAGTATGTCCAAGACTTGTTCAAAGAACAGAGCTATCAAGTTAAACTCGCCGAACAAATCAATGCAGATTTAAGGCAATTGGCTAAACCTATTTCTGATATCTATCAGATACAAGAAACCATCAGCCAACTTTTATCAAAGATTGATGTGGAAAACTACTTAGCGGCTATCAAAAAACGCTATGAATACGACAATGCCCTCTCACCGGTAATTCATAAAGTTGATGCAATTTTATCCAACATCAAAGAATTCAGTTCACGTTCCAGTTTTTACGCAAACTTCTGTGGACGCACTGTGCCAATGTTAAATGCTAATACCATTATCCTATCTCCAATGAACAACCAACCAGATAGTGGTCTTGATTACACCAAATACAGCACACTTTTATTCTTATCCGAAGACAAAGCTATTGAGAAAGTTGCCGTTACTGCAACCCTAATTGGTAGTATTGGAGTATTAATATGGAATGGTGCTGCATTAAGTTTAACAGCCACCGGAGTTGCACTAACAACAACCGCAGTAGCTTCTAGTTTAACCGGAATAGGTATTTTAGTAGGAGTTGTATCATTAATCACTTGGGGAGTTACAGCACATCGCAATAAAAAACGGAAAAAAGAAGCCATTAGAAAACATAACCATCAAAAACAATTATGGCAATCGGCTGTCGATTGGTACAAAAGCCAACAAATAACTGACCAACAATACCAAGCAATGGCAAGCAATTTTTGTCAATCAGAACAATGGACAAATAAATTTCAAAACCGCAAACAAGAATTTGAAAACACACTGGCACAACTTTCGGTTCATTCCCAGAACTTACCTAAACAACGTACTGAATTAGCTCAAGTTTCAGCAAATTTAAAAGCAGCAGAAACTGAATACCGCAAGCAACTTGTTACTATCATTACCGAAGAAAATCTCGCTCAGTTAAGACAAGCAGTTAAAGCAGAACAACAAGTCGCCTCTGCTTGGGAATACTACAACCGCGAAATTAAACCAAAAAGTCGGGAATTTTTCCACACTTACATCAGAAATAGAAGCGACTGCGTTTTGTTACAACGTGAACAACAAACCCTAACTCAAGACATCCAAATTAAAATGTCTATGATTGAAAGCCATAAAAATACTATCAATCAACACCAGAGTGATTTTACTGATATTAACAAACGTTCCCAAAGTATCATTGACGATGCCAACCGTAAAGTGCAGCGTTGTCAACAAAAAAATCCCGTTCCACATAACTTGACAGAGGTGCAACCAATCTATGTTTTTTAATCAACGTATACAATGGCTTTTATGCCTAACTATTTTTTTCCTAATCACTGAGTTTACTTATGCTAATCAACAAATTAGTGCTGTTTGCAAACTTGGTGGCGGGACTAAATACGAACTGTATTTAAAACTGAATGCCAATAACATTGATTCAACAGAACAGGCTATTATGAAAGGTAGTTATATAGGCTTAATTTCTGATAGCCCAGTTGATAACCTCAAAGAACCTCCAAAGGAAATGGCTATTAGAGGTACTGAATTAGCCAAAAATATTCGGTGTCTAAATGACAAACTATCTGCTATACAATTGCCAACGGAATTTTTCCAGTTACCGACACAGCAGATTAAAATACCCAATTATGGAAATCCAGAAAATAATCTTGCAACTCAAAAAGTTGCCAACATTAATCTTGATTTTTTGCAGAATGAACTCGTTGCAATAGCAAAACTGTTTCAACAGAATGAGAAGAAAGTAGCGTTTCATAAATTGGGAAAATTAACCGTCACAATTAACAATATCAAAAGCGATGACAAAACCATTTTTCAAGGCAAAGAAGAATTGGTAAATCGCCACAATTCTATCATCACGCAATATTTTGAGGATGGTATGTTAAGATGCGAAAATAATCGTTCCTTAATAAAACTGGAAACATCAAAGGATTTACCGGCGGGCAAAGTTCTAAGACATATACTCAACTTGCTTTGTGTTGAAAACATGACTTGGAATCAACCCTTTATTGCTTATGCTTTATTGCTTGATATTACCAAACCAGTAGCAAATAGCCAAATACTTGCATTGTTTGAAAGAGCTATTCATACATCCAACTATTCTGGAGCGGAACAAAAACTTTCAGCGCGTGTTTTTTCATTACTTGACGAATCAAAAACATTTACTTTCCTTAAAAACACTTATACAGATTTACTTCAAGTAGAGGAAACCGACGGTATAGATGTTAGAGAAGCATTACTTTCTAACACGGTGGAAGTGATGTTTGCTACTCACCAAGTTTCTCAATCTGATTACAAAACCACAATGAAGGAGATTTTAAAACAATGGCTTCAATAAAAATTTGTATTTTAGTGCTGTTAGGTATGTTGCACATTGTTGGCTATGCAGAGCCAGCTACAGAAGAAATACTGGTTACTTCACCAGAAACAGCTACAGTAGAGGTTGAAACTTATCCTGATGGTTCACTTAAACACACAACCATAACTTTTGGTGAAGAGCCACCAATACAAGCTGAAGAGCCAAAAAGTGATACTACAGTTTCTCCTGATGATGAACAAAATGGTCCTATCGGTGACAATATTTCTCCTAATGATAAAGATGAACAAAAGGCTCCTACTGATGACACTCAGGTAAGTGGCAATACTACCAATGTCGGTGGTGTTGTACTGCCTATAGAAAATTCTCCAAACAGTGATGAAGAAACGGCTACGATTGTACAAGGAGGAGTGACGGTTATTGAACTAGTTAAGTCAAAAGATAAGTTGAAAAAAACCGGAAATAGCATTGTTGAAAGTTGGAAAGCTATTATTCATGGACATGTAGCTGATCCAAAAGCAGAAGCCGCTCTTTTAAAATTCAAACAAGAGCGAATTAATCTGATTAGGAACGCAATTAACCAAGTGTACAAACAAAAGCAAACTGTAGAAGCCCAAACAAAAGATTATCAAGTTCAAATTGAAGTTTTTGAACATAAACTTCATGGTACAGTGGCTGAAATTGTTCCTAAAATCAAGTCATTTCGTCATAAAGTTAAAAATATAAGTACGCTTTCATTAAAGTTACAACCACAGATTATCAAGATGACAATCCCGGTCATAGCGAGCTATCGTGCTGTAGAAACGGAAATCGAATCACTCCAACAAGGGCATTTACCCAAACCGGTTACAAACAACCTACAAACTGAACTAACGGATAAACTAACCAATGCCAGTGTAATAGAAACCGCCAAACATATTGCCGGAATAATGCGAATGGCCAATGCCGAAACTAATCCTGTACGTCAACAACAATTGCGTGAAGTACTCAGTACAGTAGTTGACGAACAAGGCATTATCAAACAATGGCAGGGTAACAAAAACATTACTTTTCACGCACCCAAGGATACCCCACTTGGTATCGCAATTCGCCAAAATTATAACGAAGCATTAGGCTATTTCGCAACTCAAACGACTACCCGCCTAAAAGCCAAGCTTGGTATGCAAATGGTACAAGATGCTGACACCTACTTTGCCAGCGGTAATTCGCTATGGGGCAATCGTTTGTTAAACAGAGCCAGAGTAGTGCTAGATTTCATAGGCGGTGACACCAATGCCTATCAAAATATAAAAAGCACTCCAGCCGCCCAAGATATGTTTGGGTTTTCTGTTACAGGTGATGATTTTGAAGGTTATGAACTAGCGGCAATATCAAACAAATTAGCAAATGTAAAAAACCGCTTATCTGCTGAAATGCACTTTTTAGGAGTTCTTGCAGTCAAACAAGCTAACAATTATCAGCATTTTAGTGAACCAACACTATTCACCACCATGCTTGACAATGCTTATGCGGTTTTTGATATGGCAAATGGTTTTATGAAAGGCATTTGGCGCGGCTTTGATGAAACTGCCGCCGGTATTTTAAATACCATAAATCACCCAATTGATTCAGCGTCAGCCATTTATTCCGCTATCGCTAATTATGAAAAAACCTATAAGATAATTGCAACCGAAGCCAAGAAATTTTTAAAACAATTCCCCAACTCCACAGCTAAACAATATGGAGAACTAGCCGGACGCATTACCTTTGAAATAGGCACATACTTTTCAGGTATAGGCGCGATTAAAAAACTGAAAAAAGTATCCAAAGTTGCTTTACAGATCCAAAAAATTGCAAAGGAAACAAGTATATTAGCCAATGCTGCAAAAACTGCATTTAAAGCAGCAGACAACATTGCTTCTTGGAAAGCCTCAAAATTGAAAATACATATGCCGGGTACTCCACAAAAACAAAAAAGCACATTTTTGATAAATGATGTTGACGAAGTACGTAGCATAGTTGTTGAAGCACTAAAATCTCCTAATGCTGTGTTTATGCCAAATAAGGATCATCGTGCTTTTCGGGTTGTAACTGATCTTGGACGCAAAATCGGCACCAAAGGACAAACCAGAATACGGGTTACCGTAGATCATGAAGGCAATATCTGGAACGCTTTTCCGGTTAAAGTGAAATAAACAGCGCAGAAGAATGTTTAATCTGCGGTGGGGGCAAGCTTAAAGCGGTAACCGTTATGGCCGAATCTGGTTATGACTTCGATCTGTTTGGTTATCTTTGGCCCATTAAAAAGAAAGTCATCACTTCCACCACCATCAGTAATGTATGCGTTTAAACTTGCGCGGTTCAGTTCCGGCAATGGCAATTCCATCATAGCCCGTAACAGACGAAAAAAATCAATAAAGTTACTTTTTCCGGCCCCGTTTCCTCCTATGAGAACATTCAGGTTTGTTAGTTCAAAATCTTCAAGTACTTGAATTGACTTGAAGCCCTTCATCGTTAGTTTATCTAATGCTTGTGCCATATTAATATGCATCCAAGTTCAACATTGTGGAAATTTATGAAAGCAAGCGTAGATGATAGTGGTGCGTAAGACGCACACTACGCTGGTTAATGGGGCAGTTTTTAAGTTGCGTGGTATAACTCGACTGTCAAGTTTTCCACCGATTTCATCGGTGGCTATTCATGTTTAACTCACTTTAATTCATCGCGTATACAAATGTCACCAAAAAAAACGGATTCAGAAAATATTAACCGTTGCTCTTTGGTAAAATTTCCGATATTATTTTTACAGATATCACCCAATGGGCAATCACCACTCCAATGCCCATAATTTTTTCTCATGTTGTTGAGATCATCATTGGTTATAGTGGATAACCCCCAACTATCGACTGGCATAATGCCAATAAATAATAACAATAACATTATTCCTAATATTTGTTTCATTTTTCCTCCATTAAGGAAATGGGAATTTAATGATATACTGCACGCGGACACAAATTAAACTTTTATGTAGGGTGGGTAAAGCGATAGCGAAACCCACCAAAATCAAAGAAAACTACATTGGTAATTTTTGAACGCGCTGAGTATACCCAAAACTAAACCTGACAGGTTTTTAAAACCTGTCAGGTTTGGCTAAAGTAAAAGTTACCGATTTAAATGTAGACACTACGAAACGGCGTTCATTCTACACCTATTACCGGCTTTTAATCAATTTTTATTTAAAAACTTCCGGCTAGTTTAAGTAACGGAGATGATTTTCATGCGTGAATTCAATACCTCAGGGCCATGTAATCCAGCCCTCCATTATACCGTGATGCGTGAAGGATTAATTGCCATTGGCTTGGAAAAAGTCCGCAAAGGGCGATATTTTACCCTATTTGCCCCCCGTCAAACCGGCAAAACTACCTATTTCCAATTGTTATTGGAAGCAGTTAAGGAGGAAGGGTTTATTCCCATTTGGATTAGTTTTGAAAAATTGAAGACGGTGACAGAAGAATTATTTTACCGGGATTTGAATAATCAATTGCATAAGGAATTGGCCGAATATCAGCTTAAAAAGATCATTACAAGTCCGGTCAGTCAGTCTGAATTTTTTGAAGATATTCAAGTAGATAAGTCTCTAGTTCTCGTTATTGATGAATTTGAAGGCATACCCGATTCCGTTTTAAGTGAGGTAATGCATACCTTTCGGCAAATGTATCATAAAAAACAATATCATGCCCTTCATTCTTTGATTCTAGTGGGTGTCAGTACCATTGCTGAATTGGTTACATCTGGTGCTTCACCTTTCAATGTGGCTGAAGAGTTGAAAGTGTCCTATTTTACGTTTGCAGAAGTCCAGCTCTTAATTGAACAATATTTGGTTGAGTCGGAACAAAGATTTGAAGAAGGAGTAATCAAAGCGATTTATGAGAATACCAAAGGGCAGCCCGGGCTAGTCTGTGCGTTGGCGGCGGATTTAGTTGAGAAGGTTCCTCAAGTTCAAACGGTGACGATGGATGATTTTTTCCAGACGTTGAATTATTTTTTGAAGTCAAAATATGATAAAAACATCATAAATATTGTCCAAAAAGCCAAAGAAAAAAAAGCGTTTATGTATCGTTTACTCTTTGGGGAAGAGCCAATTGATTTCAGTGTTCATATTGAAGACATTGCTTATTTACATGCCAACGGAGTCATTGATAAAATAAATGATTGTGTTGGAGTGCTAGTACCATTATATAGTAAGTGCATCATCACCGCATTTCGCCCAATTTTCAATGGTGAAAGAAAGTATTATGGACTCAAAGCCAGTGACAATTTTGAGGATTATCTGCAAAGCAATGGCTTAAATATTCATGCGATTCTCAATAAATATCGGCAATATGTACATCGGCGTGGCTTTAAAGCCTTTGATACTGACAACTTGAAAGAAGCGGCTTGGCATTATTCTTTAGATGGCTTTTTAAACTTTTTTGTCGAAGCGTTAGAAGGACATACTTTTATCGAAGTGCCTTCTGGGGCGGGACGCACTGATATTTTAATTGTTTATCAACAACACCGCTATCTTATTGAAGTAAAAGTCTTTAGTAATAATACTTTGCTAAAAAAGGGCAAAGGGCAGTTAGCGCAATATCTCAAATCTGAGGGCTTGGATGAAGGTTACTGCGTGGTATTTAGCCATGTACATACGGATGACGATGTTCTTTATTTTGAAGAACAAATCAAAGGGAAAAAAATCTATACTTATGTTATCTGTACTCACTTTCCAACCCCCAGTCGTCTTCCGGTTCCCGAAGAGTTGAAACTGCCCACTGCTGAAGTCATCACACGTCGTCGAGATATTTTAGATGTGTTAGTTTTGCGTTTTGATCCGCCCTCTTCCCGGTATCGAAAAGTTGAACAGGACTTATTGATTTTTACTAACGAAGCGATATTGAAAAAATTATTAGCGCTGGCAGTTCAGTCGGAGAATATAGAGGCTTTTCAAAATATGATGGCGAATTTTCAGATTGCGAGACCGGATTTGTAACTGTGCGGTTAAATTGGTGTCACAACCGGATTGGGTGCATTCCCATTTTCACGGCTAAATAAGTTTGGAATAATTGCTCAAGCCCAAGTTCCATAGGTTTCACCTATGGCTATTAACGTTTCACCCCCTTCGGGGTTAGATTATCAAAGCTCAAATTCCTAACCCTGAAGGGGTTAAATGTGAATAGCCATAGGTGAAACCTATGGAACATTAAAGCACCGTGAAAATGGGAATGCACCCACCGGATTAACAAATACAGCTATCAGACCTGACAGGTTTTGAAAACCTGTCAGGTCTTAAGTAGTAGGGTGGGCAAAGTCTTTTTTTGCCCACCTTAATTTTTATAGTCACTAATCAGTATTTGTAAATCATGTTGGCAAACCACAAAATACCCTAGAAATTTTTTCTAATCATAATATTAATGAATTGAGACCATGCGTGAATTCAATACCTCAGGGCCATGTAATCCGGCCCTCCATTATACCGTGATGCGTGAAGGATTAATTGCCATTGGTTTGGAAAAAGTCCGCAAAGGGCGATATTTTACGCTGTTTGCGCCTCGCCAAACTGGCAAAACCACCTATTTTCAACTGTTATTGGAAGCGGTTAAAAAGGAAGGGTTTATTCCCATTTGGATTAGTTTTGAAAAATTGAAGACGGTGACAGAAGAATTATTTTACCGGGATTTGAATAATCAATTGCATAAGGAACTGGCCAAATATCAGCTTAACAAAGTTATTACAACTCCGGTCAGCCTGTCTGAATTTTTTGAAGATATTCAAGTAGATAAGTCTCTAGTTCTCGTTATTGATGAATTTGAAGGCATACCAGATTCAGTTTTAAGTGAGGTAATGCATACCTTTCGGCAAATGTATCATCAAAAACAATATCATGCCCTTCATTCTTTGATTCTAGTGGGTGTCAGTACCATTGCTGAATTGGTAACCTCTGGTGCTTCACCTTTCAATGTGGCTGAAGAGTTGAAAGTGTCCTATTTTACGTTTGCAGAAGTTCAGCTCTTAATTGAACAATATCAGGTTGAATCAGGACAGAGATTTGAAGAAGGAGTGATCAAAGCGATTTATGAGAATACCAAAGGGCAGCCGGGGCTAGTCTGTGCATTAGCGGCTGATTTAGTTGAAAAGGTTCCTCAAGATCAAACCGTGACGATGGATGATTTTTTCAAGACTTTGAACTATTTTTTGAAGTCAAAATATGATAAAAACATCATAAACATTGTCCAAAAAGCCAAAGAAAAAAAGGCGTTTATGTATCGTTTACTCTTTGGAGAAGAACCGATTGATTTTAGTGTTGATGTCGAAGATATTGCCTATTTGCATGCTAATGGTGTCATAGATAACATAGAAAATCAGGTTGGAATCTTGGTGCCATTATATAGTAAGCGTATCATAACCGCATTTCGCCCCATCTACAACGGTGAAAGAAAGTATTATGGGCTCAAAGCGAGTGACAATTTTGAGGATTATCTGCAAAGCAACGGCTTAAATATTCATGCGATTCTCAATAAATATCGGCAATATGTACATCGGCGTGGTTTTAAAGCCTTTGATACTGACAACTTGAAAGAAGCCGCGTGGCATTATTCTTTAGATGGTTTTCTAAACTTTTTTGTCGAAGCGTTAGAAGGACATACCTTTATCGAAGTGCCTTCTGGGGCGGGACGCACAGATATTTTAATTGTTTATCAACAACACCGTTATCTGATTGAAGTAAAAGTATTTAGTAATAATACGTTGCTAAAAAAAGGCAAAGGGCAATTAGCGCAATATCTTAAATCGGAAGGCTTAGAGGAAGGTTATTGTGTGGTGTTTAGCCATGTACATACTGATGACGATGTTCTTTATTTTGAAGAACAAATTAAAGGTAAAAAAATCTATACTTATGTTATCTGTACTCACTTTCCAACCCCTAGTCGTCTTCCGGTTCCCGAAGAGTTGAAACTGCCCACTGCTGAAGTCATCACACGTCGTCGAGATATTTTAGATGTGTTAGTTTTGCGTTTTGATCCGCCTTCTTCCCGGTATCGAAAAGTTGAACAGGACTTATTGATTTTTACCAACGAAGCGACATTGAAAAAATTATTAGCGCTGGCAGTTCAGTCAGAAAATATGGAGGCTTTTCAAAATATGATGGAGAATTTTCAGATTGCGAGACCGGATTAGTTGTTGTTAAAATTGATATAGTTTTTTAGATAAATAATTTCATACATCAAACCTGACAGGTTTTGGAAACCTGTCAGGTTTTTTTCAGGTTATTTTTCAGCAATGTCTATAGTCAAATAATAGCGTAGAGTATTAAGAAATTTTAAAATCACCAATCATCTCAAGAACCAGATTTAGATTGGGATGAGTATCCCAAAAAACTGAGCCAATGTGATTATCTTTGGGAATTATTTACCCAGTTTGAGCAAGATGACTCGACGAGGCAACAAGTGTATCAATGGTTGCAACAAAAATGCTTAGGAAAATCACAACCTTACATCATGAATAATCTATTACGCAAGTTGTATTGGGAAAATCTGTTGGTGGAGCGCAATATAAATGGTACCAAACAATTATGTTGGCGGTGTTTGGCATTGCTTCTGTGTGGCAAAGAAATTTTGAAACCACAACAATAAATTTAAACTGATAACATGTTAAGTCTAAAAAAATTTCAAAGTTAATGGAGCAGTTTTTAAGTTGCGCTGTATAAAGCGTTTGTTCATTAGGCTTGATAGCCATGCTTATTTTTAGTTTGTAAAAATTACGTTTGCAAACAATGAATTAAAGCATTCCACTCTGGTAAAAGCGCACACACCTCTTTCGGATTACGCCGCAACCATTCAATTAAATGGTTGGCTAAAGTTTCTCGGAAAGCAGCAGCGTTTTGATATTCTTTTGTTATGCACCAAGGTTCTAAAGCCGCCAAAATATCTTTGCCTGAAAACCAGACTAATATTTTATTGACATCAATACAAAAAGACTTATCAAACTGATTTACATAATGCCAATATTCTTGTTTAATCGCCTCCTCTGTTAAGGTATTAGAGACTTTTTTATAAAAAGCCATTGTTGTATTTATTAACCATGTTTCTGTGGCATCGCCGGAACAATCGTGAGGAATGGCTATTGGCTTGTCGAGAATTTCTATGGGGCGGGCATACAATTCCTGTTTAGGAGGTAAACAGAGCTTTGCTTTGCCTATTGCCCATCTGGCTGCTTCATAAAAACGAATTTTTTCGGCTGCCTTTGTTAATACTTCTTGATATTCAGTTATCTTAAAACTATAGCCATATTTTTTCCGATAGCTGGCCCTGTTCACAATTTCTGGCGTGAGCAAGTAGTTTTCAATTTCATGCCGACACCAATGCCATCCTTTGACTTTCCGGTTAACTTTCTGATTGTTAGGGAGTTTTGTTGTGACGATTTCCGCTTTGATTAGCTTAGGTTGTAATAAATCGTCTGGGGGAAGATAGTCAAAGTCTCTATCTCTCACAAAATAAACATCGTTTTCTCCTTCTTTCGCAATCGTCTTAGCTTCCATTGCTAGGGTATTCTTATAACCACGCCTTTGTACTATAAATCGTTCTCCAGCCACAGTCATTTGTGTGCCTACTAGGGCAACTAAAATTTCTTTATCTATTTGGCCCTCAACAAATACGAGCCTACCGGTTGGCATTATAAAATCTCCATCAAAAATCTTTCTTTTCTAAGGAAAACATCTTCTAAATAGTGAGAATGTGTCGTCGTAATAAATTGACAATCTGGACCAAACTTATACAAAGATGTATAGAAAGCTTGTTGCTGTGGGGGATGTAAGTGTAATTCTAATTCATCCAGAAGAATAATTGAACGTGCAATCCTCAAAGACACAAATTGATAAAGAATCGAAAAAATAGTTTGTTCACCAGACGACATTTCTTCAATATCATACGGTTTAGAATCGCCTCGTTGTAACAACAAATAAAAATTTACTTGGTTAACAGAATCTTTAAACTTCATCGGTTCGATACCAACAAATTGAGTGTTTGGAAATATTATTTTGAAAGCATTTTCTAATTCAACCAATAAATCTTCGCCATTTTTATGATTTTGATGATGATAAGCCCACCAATTTACGAGTTCTTGACGGATAGAGGTAACGGCTTCTTCTGAAGATGTTATCAGATGACGGGATTGTTCAAACCAAAAGACATCACCCATTCTTACTAAAAAATTTCGTACTTCAGAAAAAGACAAAACTTCCGCCACAGTTTTTACTAAAAATCGCCCCCACAGTTCAAATAAAGCCGCCTCACCTTCCAGACATTTGATTTGTCCAAATTCGTAAAGTAAGTTGATATCAGTTTGTTCATCCGGCTTGGTTAGACGGAACGAGTGGTTTGGATAATAATGTTTCCATATTTCAAAGATTTCTTGAACGGCCATTATTTCGTCTGGTTCAAGTTCTAATGCCAATTTGATTTTGGTAGAACGCGATACCCCACGTTCATAAATAAAACCTTTCCACGATAAAGATGAAAATCCGCTATTTTGAAGCGAAGCAATATCCTCATTTGTTCGCGTGGCTGCTGATAAAACTAATGCGATGGCTTGCAAAACGGTAGTTTTTCCAGAGCCATTATTGCCAAGCAAACAATTTAAAGAGTTAGGCGTATCATCTTCTGGACATAAATCCAGTTCAAAGTGCTTTACACCTCTGAAATGATTGATCTCTAATTTTTTCAATTTCATTTTTGTCTCAATATATTCATTAAATGCCTATTCACTTTATATCATTATTAAATATTCATCAATTATTAATTCTAAAACCAAATTCCGCAGGTTAGATATTTTTGTAGGGTGCCTATTGCGGGGCGTTTCCACCAAACAAAATTAGCGTCCATGAATAAATAGAAATCAAGAATAGTAATAACAAAACCATTTGCACGAGCAAATTGGCATTAAGCACTCACGGCTCAAATGATAAATCGGTCATTTTCAGTTATCGGTTATTTGTTATCAGTTATAGATTAATGTTTTTAGGATGGTGGGAATGGTGTACTTGAGGCAAAGTACCTCCATTTATTTGCTTGAATTTAACCTCAATTTGATTTATTTTATTGTTCCATATTAACGAGCCGTGATTTGTGATTGATATGATTTCTATGATGATAATTATGAGCGGATTAAAAAAATCTTTACCCGATGGTGATTATTATACAGCAATCATAAACATTCTCGATCCTTGGTGTGCCATGAAAATTTTTGGGTAGAATATGAACATGCAACTCAATCAATTTATTTTTATTGTCATTTTCATGTTGGTTATTGTTACGGCTTGTGCGCCGTTCTCAGCCAATAAACCAATCCATCAACAATCATCAATCAATATAAACATTAAAAGTGAAACCGATCCTAGATTAGATGAAATTACGGTAACCTATTTGGATGAGACAACACCCTTTCCAATTCATACCACTGTAAGCTTAGTTAATTATGCTTCTCCAAGTATTTCATACTCTAAAAAAATTGTGGTTCCACATCGTCGTATTGCAGAAGTAAAAAAAAGGTTGGGAGACCACGTATTTCAGAAAATTGAAAATTTTTGGCAAACTGATTTACGATCCCAAGATTTTGTTGACATCGAAAATATTTGTAGAAAAATTGATATTTTTACCCAAACCAATGTTGATTTTCCAATTGATGTTAATCCAGCACAACGTTGTGTAGGTGTGGGTGGTGCCAAGTTTTATGTTAGAACCAAAAATGGACAAGAAAATACTTTGACGGTTTCTGGTAATGTTTTCTGTCAGGAAAAATACATCCCGGTAGGTATTAGAAGATTAATGGGGAAAATTAATGCGTTAGTCCCAAAATATCAACCCTTTGAAGAAACAGTCATTGCCATATTAAGGAATGAGGCTTTAATAACTTGA
>Ga0233404_10000034_pt1 | contig 28084 bp, 26 predicted proteins | sample Na_oxic_2_MG_FD_179861 | JGI IMG/M metagenome (GOLD analysis project Ga0233404, IMG submission 179861) | Seawater microbial communities from Saanich Inlet, British Columbia, Canada - Na_oxic_2_MG | ecosystem: Environmental > Aquatic > Marine > Inlet | place: Canada: British Columbia | collected...
CGCCGACACTATTTTCCAGCAAGCCGAAAACCGCCTCCACGCGCAGAAGGCTGTGCTAGCAGCTATTGCCCGCTAAGGTTTCGAGCAATCATTTTTCATAATTGCCCCAAGTGGCTTTACCGTCGCTTGGGTCTTTTTTGTTTCCAGACTCATTTGTCCGTTTACTCACTGCTCTCCACATCCACCTCGGTGATCGTCTGTGGGCGCTGCCCTTCCACTAGCTCTGCGGCGTGGTAGTCGATGAAAGTTTGCTCTAGGTGGGCGTAAAGATCGGAAATTGTCTGCTTTTTACTCACGCGATACTCGATCATCTCCTTATGTGTCGTTGTGGGATAGCTCTTGATCACCGCATTGGCGCGTTGCCCGGCATCACCCAAACCCGCGGCTTGAACATCGCTGGCTCTTTCAGTGAAGTTTTCCACCACATCATTGAGGTATCCGCTCGGAGAATTGCGCGGTTCCACATGGTAGATCCTCACGAAATTGCGGGACTTGAGCGAGATTGTTAACTCACGCACGTAGGCAACATTATCGACAGCGTATTCCTGAATACCGAAGCTCTCAACGTCAGCCATAGACACAAAAGCAATTTGATTATCGACCGTGGCTTTCCAGAAGAGAGTCTTCACCTTTCCCGTCACAGTCCGGTGGCTCGGGCTAGTTACCGTCTTTTCCTGCCCAATAATGACTTGGGCATGAAGTATCGAACTAACAGATAGGAGACTCAGTAGGCATAGGATTGATCGCATGGGTAGAGTCCTAGCAGGATGCTAAACGCAGGTGAAGCGCCTACTTCAAAAAACTTTGAACCTCCCCATCATCGAGCTCGTAAAACTCACCTGGCTCAAGATCTCTCAGAGTAACGGCACCAATATTCTCACGCTTAAGTTCAAGCACCTTGTTACCGATGGCTCCGAACATGCGCTTCACTTGGTGGTACTTTCCTTCAGTGATTGTCAGGCGCCCTTCTCGCTCACCGAGTAACTCTAACTTGGCTGGAAGCGTGCGCTTTTCTTCGCCTCTTAGATACAAACCCTCAGCAAAAATTTCGACAATTTCCTCGTCGATAGGATCAATTAGAATGACATGGTAAACCTTTTCACACGAAAATTTTGGTGAGGTGACTCGGTGGCTCCATTTGCCATCGCTGGTGAGAAGCACAAGGCCGGTAGCATCTTTATCGAGGCGTCCAGCGACGTGGAGTTCTTTGTGGGTGAAACCGTCAACCAGATCGATCACAGTGTCATCTTCCTCGTCATCGCCAGTGGATGAAAGCACGTCTTCAGGTTTATAGAGAGCAATGTAAACCTCACCAGATTCGGTGATCAGCTGGCCATTGACAATGATTTCGTCCTCAGGCTTCAGCTTGAGTCCTTGGTCTTTCACAACCACACCATTCACCTTAGCTCTACCCGACAGGATAGCTACTTTGGCCAGTGAACGTGATGCTTCAGAATGGGTTGCTATGAATTTATCGAGCCGCATGGCGCGACGCTACGCAGCAGATTTAAAAATTGCAAGCAAGGCTAGAGAGCTTCTCCACGCTGCGTTCCTTCATTAGCATTGCTGCGCCCTTCCCCACGTCGCTTCCCAATAACTTGTCTACGTCCACGACGCGACAAAGTGATCGGTTTTGTGACATCCTCAGCAAGCACCACATTCCGGTGAATCCAAACACTCTGGATCAATCCCAACATGAACATGCACATAAGCAAGAATGTCCCCGAATAAGAAATCAACGGCAGAGGAATACCCGTGATTGGCATTATCCGAATATGCATTCCTATGTTCTCAAAAATGTGTGCGAAGAAAAGTGCCACCACTGAGCAGACAATGACCTGACCTGATAGATCTCGACTATAGTAAGAAATGAACAATGCCTGAATCAGTAAAACTCCATAGATTGTCACCAACACCATGCTCCCTCGGAATCCTTGCTCCTCGGCTATCACGGCGAATATGAAATCGTTGTGGGCGGTCTTCCATGGGATGTACCTTTTATCGTGGATCGACCCTTTATTGGCATCGGCCAAATGGCCAACGCCTTTCCACCCCGCTTTACCTACCGCCATACCTATATAGTGGGGTGCGTAAGCGTCCCCTTGAATATCGACCTCACGGTCATTGAGCATGTCGAGATAGAGTTCGATCCGCTGCGTTCCTCGCTCGGAAGCACTGGGAAGCACGATGAAAAATAAAGGCGGAATCAGCGCCAGGCCGATGAGCAAAATAAAGCTGAGATAACGAAAGGGAATTCCTCCCGTCAGCATGACCACTCCCACAACAGGAAGCCACACCAAGGCCGAGCCCATATCCCCCATTATAGCGACCAACGTAAAAGGAACCAGAGACATGAGAGCAATCATCCCAATTTTGACCATCGGCAAGCCTAACAGCGGGTGAAGCCGTGGCATTTGCTGGAGCATCATGGCCATCGCAATGAAGCCAGTTACCACCATAAACTGAGCTGGCTGGAAGCTCACTCCTGCGAAATTCAACTGGTGAACCTCATTGTCAACAAACATAGCAGCTATCATCAGCCCCAATCCTAAAAGATACATGGGCAATGCCAGATACTTGATCCACCTATAATCGGTCAACGCTGTTACCAAATAGACAACTCCACCGATGATTGCCCACATTTTCTGGCGATCAGCATAGTATTCACCACCCTGTGGTAGGTGACGAGCCGCGCTCTCGATCGAGAAAACCCCGAACACAATGAGCCCCACCATGGTGAGTAATAACACCCAGTTGAGTCCTAAAAATTTGCGCAAGAGCGGAGTCATCGTACCAAAATCCTACGCACGATAATCACCGACCCTTGCATAGCAAGCACAGTTAACGAACAATTCTTTACCCTCCTCTATAAATACGACTCATTGACCGATATCAGCATTTACAAAACGGCACCTAGCTCTAGAGTGACACCCTCCGTGACAATACTGAACATCACTACCATTCTCATCAGCTTTTGCTTCGCTTTCTCTGCGATGGCTCAATCCCAGTTGACCCCAGCAGATTCAGATAAAGCTGTAGTCGATGCCACAAGCCTTCCCACCCTAGTTAAATCAACCGACGATCACTCACTAGTCTCAGTTCTAGGTTACCACGACTTCACTAAAGACGGCGAAGCAACCGAAATGCTCCTGCCCGTCGACACATTTCGCAAGCAACTCCAAGCCATTAAAGACCTAAATCTCAAAGTCCTCACACTGGAGGAATTTATGGCGTGGAAGACCGGGAATTTCAAACTGCCCGAGCGCTCGATATTGATCACCATCGATGATGGTTGGAAATCCGTCTACACTCACGCCTACCCCATCCTTAAAGAGTTCGAATTCCCTTTTACTTTATTCCTCTACAAGAACTATGTCGATGGCGGCGGTAAGGCCCTCACCTCCAAGATGGTCAAAGAAATGAAAGCCAACGGCGCCAGCATTGGCTCCCACTCGGTCTCCCACCCCTACCCCAGTACCGTCAAAAAGAAGATCAAATCCGGACCGGAAAAATACACTCAATTCCTCAACACTGAACTAGGTGACTCAAAGCAATTCCTTGAAGCGAAATTTGGTAAAGAAGTCACCACTTACGCCTACCCTGGCGGTTTCCACACCCCTGAAATGTTCGATATCGCCAAAAGAAAAGGTTACGAATGCTTATTCACCGTCCACCCCGCCAAGGTGTCCAAGAGATCTGCTAACATAACTCTACCTCGCTATATCATCCTCGGCACCCACGATAGCGTTTTTGAAATGGCTACCAGCTTCCCCGCCACAGCAACCAGCACAGCCAGCTTAGGCGCCATTCTTCAAACCACCGCCTATCCAGTCACCCCCGTAGCAGGCTCCACCATCGGTGATCGCCTCCCTGAAATCTCCACCGATTTCAGCAGCCTAGAGCAACTCGACCCGGCCTCATTAGTCATGCGCGTCTCGGGCTTTGGTAAAGTTCCAGCAACTTTTGACCCAGAAAGCAAAAAATTCTCTTGGAAAGTCAACCGACGCCTGCGCAAACCTACCTGCAACATCACTGTGAGCTGGAAGCTACTAGAAGCTGAGAAGTACGAAAAGCCAATGAGCTGGACATTCATCGTCAACCGACGCGCAGCCTATCTCCCGACCACAGCCCCATCACTGCCACTAGGCCAGTGAAGCCACACCCTTTCTACCTTTAAAATTACCATGTTCAATTCACTCTCAGACTCACTAGACAACGCCTTCAAAAACCTCCGAGGTCAGGGCAAAATTTCTGAAAAGAACATCAGCGATGCCCTGCGCGAAGTTCGCCTCGCTCTGCTCGAAGCTGACGTCGATTTCTCAGTAGCCAAGCTCTTCATCAAGAATGTAAAGGAACAAGCACTCGGTGAAAAGGTGATGAAAGCGGTCAAGCCTAGTGAACAAATCGTCAAGATTTTCCACGACGAGCTCACCGCACTCCTCGGTGGCGACAACGAGCCGCTCGATCTCACACCGCCAGCCCGCATCATGATGGTCGGCCTCAACGGTGCTGGTAAAACAACTACCTCTGCAAAGCTTGCCGCACGTCTCAAGAAAGAAGGGCGCCGACCACTCCTCGTCGCCTGTGACCTTTACCGTCCAGCCGCAATCGACCAACTTGCGACACTCGCTAAGCAAATCGATGTGCCAGTCTACACTCCAGACCCGTCAGAGACTGACTTGGTTAAAGTCGCCAAAGACGCACTCAAATGGGCAGACGGCCAGAATGGCACTTTGATGATTTTCGATACTGCTGGACGCCAGGAGGTCGATGACAAACTCATTGAGGAACTCAAAGAGCTCCACACATTCCTCGCCCCTAAAGAAACTCTTCTCGTAGCTGACGCTGCGACTGGTCAGCAAGCAGTCTCAGTTGCTAGCCACTTCGATGAAGCTGTCGGAATAACAGGAATCATCCTTTCAAAGCTCGATGGTGACGCACGCGGTGGCGCAGCACTCTCGATGCGCACCATCACCGGTAAACCAATCAAGTATTCTGGTGACGGTGAAAAGATCGAAGACTTCACGGAGTTCCACCCAGAGCGCATGGCAGGCCGCATCCTCGACATGGGTGACGTTGTCTCCATGGTCGAGCACGTAGCCGGCAAGATCGACGAAAAGGAAGCCATGGTTGCTGCCGAGCGTATGCAGTCCGGCAAGTTCGACTTCAACGACTTTCGCAGTCAGATGAAAATGATCCGCTCGCTCGGACCACTCGACGGCTTACTCAACATGCTTCCTGGCATGAAAAAGCTCAAGAAACAGATTCCAGCGGACGCACTCAACTCCAACAAGATGAAGCACATGGAAGCCATCGTTCTTTCCATGACTCCCAAAGAGCGCGAGCGTCCAGAAATAATCAAAGGCACCCGCCGCAAGCGTATCGCTAAAGGATCAGGAACTTCAGTTCTTGAGGTGAATCGTCTACTCAAGCAGTTCGGAGAAATGCGCAAGATGATGCGCTCCAAAGGCAAAATGAAGCAGATGATGCAGCAAATGGGCGGCATGGAAGGCATGGGCGACATGCTCGGTGGTGGCAAAGGCGGCGAACTCAACATGGATGACCTCGACATGAGCAAACTCGGAGACATGAGCAAGAAATTCGGCGGCAAAGGCGGCGGACTCCCATTCTAGACGCACAGTGCTCTACGTGTTCCGGATTCGGTGCTCCGTTTTCTGACTAGCACGATGAAGCCCAAACTAGTTGAATCTCTGAGCACAGATTTAGCTAATTAATCAGATTATTTATAGAGCCACCTATGGGTGGCTCTTTTTCTTTGATTGCCTTTCAAACGGGAAATAAACACGACCACCTCTAGCCTTGATGATTGCTCTCTTTTAGTGAAGCCTCTGGCCATGAAGCCTTACATAGATCTCGGTGAGTCAATAATGGCAGACGGAACAGTGTTCTCTCTGCACAAGCATGATAACGATTTTTATCTCAAGTTCAACGGCTTCGAACTGATGAGTACGATCCAGACCTACTCTGAGGAAATGCTAGCCGACATTGGCTGCAAGCACATTCTTCCTGACAAAAAAACAAGACCCGAGCACCCATCAGTGTTGATTGGTGGACTGGGCTTGGGCTTCACACTCAAGCGTGCTCTGCAGCTGGTGGGTAAGCCTGCTACTGTCGAAGTTGCCGAACTGATGCCACCACTCATCGAGTGGAACCGCACGTTCTTGGTCGAGTACAATGGGCCCCTCCTCGATGACCCGCGCACTAAAATCACGCAGGGAGATTTCTTTGACATCATCAATAGTAAATCCTCCAGCAGTTACGATGTGCTATTGATCGATATCGACAACACTCCCGACGATTTGATCACTGCTGGAAACTTCAGAATGTATTCCCCTAGTTTCCTAGCGAAGCTGAAAAGCATCTTGAAGCCTGGTGGCTGCGTCACCTACTGGCTATCAGAACCAGCACCTAAGTTCAAGAAGCTGCTAGGTAAAGCTGGATTCACTGTCGAAGAACACGCGGCACGCCCACACATCAAAGCCAAGCGCTCGAGACATTGCATCTACGTTGCACGCGATAGTGCTAGAATCTAAAAGAGCCACCTTCGAGTGACACTTGTAGAATACTCACACTCTGAGGCTTTGTAAAAGAACTCCAGCTGCCTTGTAGAGTGGCGACTCCACTTTCGCTAGTGAAGCGGCGAAGCTCGGCACCCATGTATCTAAAGTGACAGTATCGAATTCTTCTGATTGATCTGAATGCGCCTGGAGGATCACTGCTGAAACATAGAGAATCAGAGAGATATGATCATAAGCTAGATACTGATAGGCTGGTGGGACTTGGATTTTCCATTCCGTCAGGAATTCTCGTACCACAGCATCCACCGAGTCAGCAGTCACTTCGCAACCCAGCTCTAACCACGCCGCAGCTCGCGGAGCAGTGGTCGATTCGGGCATGATGAAGAGGTCGCAAAATTCGACAGCAGCGGATTCGAATTCATCGGCCGACCACTCTTTCTGGATATAATCACGGCATGCTGGTTCGATCTCGCATAACAGCTCTAACAAGTCAGGTTGACTGACTAACTGAAGGATGGACGCGTCGATCTCGCGACTGAGCACTTCGCCAACCAGTAGAGTCAGCCCAATCGTCTCTTCTTTAGATTTTTTCAATTTTACAGACATTGTCGTACCAGTTTTGACCACCAGTGAGTGGGCATGGGTTGATTGGAAGCGCATCGTTGATATGGACACCGCCACCGATTCCGCCTTTTTTCTTCGACCACCAAACACCCTTTTTGAGGAGCTTGTCGGACAAAAATACGCTTTCGTCCGTTTCAATACCAACAGCAGGAGCAGACTTTTTAGTCTCAGCGCGTGCCACCACTCCATGCTCTGTGTGACCGACGTGATGCGAACACATCACCACTTTTTCGTGCATCCCCTTGAGGAATCGGACATGGTTCTCAAACGAGCCAACGATACCTTTCTCACCGCTACGGTAGGTGGCACCTTTCGGGCGGAATACGGAAAGACGGACTGAATCGCCCTCTTTCAAATTGAGCTTTGCACCAGTACTCGGGTGCATGAATACTGGGTTGGTGTGAATAATTTCTGAGTTATATTTCCAATGTGCTGAGCGTCCCTGCGTGTGGACGTTCCATTTGAATGTGGAGAAGATATAACGATCATCTGCTAGATCTTTGTGCTCTGGGACTGTGTCGTAAATAGCTATTGGGCTCGCATTTACATCGTCCATTGAGAGTCCGACAGCCTTGGCTGCTTCTGGCCACACTTCATCGTAAACTTGAATTCTACGGGTTGGCGTCGGGAAACCACGGACAGGCTTGCCGTCCATCATGATTCCCACAGTCTTGAGTCCCTTTGATGTATCCTTCTTGATCAATCCCTCTTTCACGACCGTGCCTTCCAGCTCTTCCGCTGTTAGAGGACGCTCGTAGAGCTCGTAGTCTTTCGGGCGTGTCGCATCTTGCCAGATTCCACGGCGCTTGAACTCTTCCCAACTGATTGGCAGGTTCTTGTACCATTCTTTATAGAATTCTTCGATGTCATCGATGTCGAAAAACTTCTCCATTCCCCCGCCGACTTTTTTGGCGAGATCTCGGAGGATCTCCTGCACCGACTTCGACTCGCCAGCAGCTTTCACCAATGGCTGGCGCACGCCTGTGTATGGAATCAGCCCGTAACAGTTTGTAGAATGGTGATCCCAACGTTCTAAGCTAGTTGCTTCAGGTAAAATAAGGTCGGCTAATGCCGCCTGTTCACCATAACCGATATCTATCGCCACGTGGTATGGAATGAGTTTTTCATCCATCAAGACATCGCGGGCGACCTTTGCCTCAGGGTAGCCGTATGCAGCTCCTAGAGTAAATGACATGTAGACACTGACCTTCTGTAGACCGTCACGAATGTAGGGGTAGACTAGTTGACCAACGCGCATTTGGTACCAGTGCCACGCGAGCGGGTACTCGCTGGGTGTAGCTAGCTCACCAAAGTACTTATTCTTCCACTTGTCTGGGAAATTGTTCACACGGTCTTGGATCTTCTGCGGAAGCTTCTTGAAGGCGACCTCGTTGAACCCTTCTCCTATTCCCCAAGGCTTCGGGCCTTTCGGTTTTGGACCTGGCTGGGTGAGTTTCGGCAGACCTTCTTGGCCATATTTCCCACTCCATCCACTGCCACTCGACAGACAAAAACCACCGGGCTTGCCAACATTGCCGACGAGGACATCTAGCATTCTGATTGCTCTATCAGACTGAACACCATTGTAGTGCTTAGCTGAGCCACGGTTAGACATCGTGGTACAGGCTGGAGCCGCCTGAGCAAACTCGATGGCGATGCGTTCAATATCTTTTGCAGGCACACCAGAATGCTTTTCAGCCCACGCTGGCGTGTAGTCTTTCACCAATTTCCTGAGTTCGACTAGGCTGTAGTTCGCCCAGCGATTCCAAAATTTCTCGTCGTGTAAATTTTCTCTCAGAATGACATGGATCATGGCAAAGGCCACAGCTCCGTCGGTGCCCGGCATCACCGGGTGGTATTCTTCAGAAACCGAGGCGGTCGCAGAAGGGCGCACCTCGAAGGTCACCATTTTGGTTCCCTTGGTGTTTTGAGATTCACGGAGACGGTGCATCATATAGAGACCACCTTGGTAGGCCTCCATTGGGTTCGCGCCAAAGTTCACCACGTACTTGGTATTTTCAAAATCTTGAGTCTCCCATTCGAAGTCACGACCGTAGTAGCTCATCAATGGTGCACGTCGGTTAGACGAACAAATAGAACGACGGTTGAGTCGGTGCGGAGTTCCGAAGGCATTAGTGAATCGCTTTGTGTAACCCTTGGTTTTATCGCGGCCGTAATGGAAAACAAATTCCTCTGGAATACCCTGCTCGCGTAGTGGTCGGAGCTTTGATGCCACTTCGTCTAGTGCCTCATCCCATGACACCCGCTTCCACTTCCCTGCGCCCCTTGCGCCCACGCGCTTCAGCGGGTAGAGCAAACGTTCTGGGTAGTAGGTGTACGAGATCATTCCCTGCGCCTTGGAGCAGTAATTTCCTTGGCTGTTAGGATCTAGTGGATTGCCCTCAATCTTACGAACCCGACCGTCCTGCACCCAGCCGATAACCCCGCAGTGGTTCGTGCAACCAAAGCAAATTGTCGGAGTCGCTTTCGCCACGGTGTAATCAATTTTCCCTTTAACCAATCGCGCAATATCAATTTTGGCGGCATTAGCTGATGGGGAAAAGAGGCTAGGTAAAAGCCCGCTCGCTAATGCGGTGGCTCCAACTTTGAGGAAGGATCGTCTTGATGAAATATGCATGTGCTAGAGATTTTTAAGGTTGTTCTGCTCGTAGGTGATGTCCTCATCCTTCGGGTCGATTTGCACCCCAGTGTTGACCTTTTCCTCCATCCACTCTTCATGGCCAATATAGAAAACCGATGGCTTAGTCCCTGCGCTCGCCTTCCACGGCTTCGCACCCTTCTCTTTAATTTTCAGAGAAATTGGGTCGTTAGGGTCAGCTAGATCACCAAATTGGATCGCCTGGCTCGGGCAACTATCAGCACAGGCTGGCTCGAGGCCGACCTCGGTTCTGTGGACACAGAAATCACACTTTTCAGCGACTTCTTTTTCTTCGTTGATAAAGATAGCTCCGTATGGACAAGCCTTCACACAATCGCGGTCAAGGTCACACTTGTTTTCACGTATGATCACACGACCATCCTCCATCCGGGCAATCGCATTGTTATCACACGCATCCAGACATGGCGCATCTTCACAATGCATGCACATCATCGGAGCAAAGGCTATCGTGGGCTTGTCAGGACGTTCTAGATAGCGCACACGCATACGAAATGCGCCAAGTGGCACTTCGTGCTCGGTCTTACAACTCACGCTGCAGGAATGGCAACCCACACAACGATCGAGATCCAGCAACATTCCTACTTTCTTTTTCGTCGCTTTATATTCCGACCCAACTCTCTCCCAAGGCAATTTTAGTTTCTCCGTCATCGTAAAGTATACAGTTCTCAGTTTATGTATGAGAGAACAACGGATTTTGCAGCATTCGGCAATCAGCAATTAGTGACAATTCTAAATTTCTTTTAGTCAGTCCTAACAGCCTTAAGAAATTCTACCGCCTTAGGATCAAGACTGACCCTTCCTAGTTTTTGCTGATTGGTATGCGCTCCTTGAAGAATCGAAATCGAGTCATACTTTTGCCCAGTCCCATTATAGTTTATACTCAATGAAGCAGTATTGATTTTATTGATCGCTGTGTGTGGTGGGATACGCTCAGGTGGGACCCAGACCGATCGGTATGTATTCACAGGAATGACATTGCCTTTATGGTCGGAAACATATTCAACAATGGGAATCTCATCCCAGTACCCGGGAATCACACGCATCGGAAAATTACTTTCCTCGATCGTGATATCAGTGGTCACTCCATTACTAAAAAAGTGCGTTTCCCCATCCAGAACGCTCAACTCAGCAGCTCGGACAGTCACAAAATACGCGCACGCGCTCTGGTCAGGTTCATTGTAACCCCTAAACGTCACCCTGTGGCCCCCATTCGAGAGTTTTTTATCACTATATCCGCCCCATTTCCCGGACGTCCCCTGCCAAGGTTTCTCCGGCACCGAAGTCTGCGCCTGGTAAAAACGATGCGCTGGTGAGCAGGAAACGAGGAACAAAAGCATCCCTCCAAGGGTGACAACTGCCAGCGACTTCAAATTCATGTCCAAATTTCTAACATAGGATGCATCTCTTGAAAACGTCTCAAATGCCTCAGTACCACTTCAGATAATCAAATCATCCGCCAATATTTCTCCACCTAGATGACGCAACTGGGCTAAATCTCACAAATACAGAGGTAAATCACTGAAAATTGACACTTTTTCCTGTAAAATCACACGATCTTGGATTCTCTTTCGTTCACACACTTTCTGGAGCGCGCTGGCACCTAAGCAGCGGGCTTCAATCAAACCAATCATTGAGATATGTCCATCGAGCTCACACGTAACTTTTCCATCATTGCCCACATCGACCACGGCAAGACCACACTCTCAGATCGACTACTAGAGTTCACGCAAACTGTTGCTCAACGCGATCAGCAAGCCCAGCACCTGGATGCCATGGATCTCGAGCGCGAGCGCGGTATCACGATCAAGTCACACCCAGTGACTATGAGTTACCCAGCTAAAGATGGTAAGGTCTACCAGCTGAACCTACTCGACACTCCCGGTCACGTGGACTTTTCCTACGAGGTTTCCCGCTCACTCGCAGCCTGTGAGGGAGCTATCCTCATCGTCGATGCTGCTCAGGGTGTGGAAGCTCAGACGATGGCAAACCTCCACCTTGCCAACGAGCAAGAGCTGCAGATTGTCCCCGTCATCAATAAAATCGACCTACCCTCTTGCGATCTACCGAAAGTACACAAGCAGCTCGAAGACATCATCTGTATCCCGGCGGAAGAGGCCATCCCAGCATCCGCTAAGACAGGTATAGGCATCGAGGATATCCTCGAGGCTATCGTTGAGCGCATTCCCCCTCCGACGCATTTCAGTGACGACGGATTACTTCGCGCCTCTGTTTTCGACTCACTCTATGATAACTTCCGCGGGGTAGTTTCCTACGTGCGCGTGATGTCTGGCAGCATGAAGCGCGGCACAAGAATCAAACTTTTTCACACTTCAAATGCCTACGAAATCAAAGAAGTGGGAGTCTTTACCCCATCAATGACCAAGCGCGACACACTCGTTGCTGGTGATGTGGGTTACGTGATCGCCAACATGAAATCTGCTAGTGAAGTGAAGATCGGTGACACAATGACCGAGTCCAACAAACCTTGCAAAGAAGCTCTGCCAGGTTTCAAAGTGATCCAGCCAATGGTATTCTCAGGAATCTACCCAGTAGACACTTCCGACTACGAAGCACTCAAAGTCGCCGTAGCAAAACTTCAAATCAACGACGCCGCCTTCACCTTCATGGCTGAGTCCTCAGTAGCTCTCGGCTTCGGCTTCCGCTGTGGCTTCCTCGGACTTCTCCATATGGAAATCATCCAGGAGCGCCTCCGCCGTGAGTTCAACATGGACATCATCTCCACCTACCCGTCAGTTATCTATGAGGTAACAAAAACGAATGGTGAAGATGTCATCGTCGACAACCCATGCATGCTTCCAGATGCACAGCAGATCCAAGAGATCCGCGAGCCCATGGTACGCGTTTTCATTATGACCCCCGGTGATCACATCGGTGACCTGATGAAACTCATCATGGAGAAGCGTGGTATGATGGAAAACACAGAGACCATTGACGACATGCGTGTCATGCTCACCTGCGTACTGCCGCTTTCTGAAATTCTCGTCGACTTCAACGACCGCCTCAAGTCCATGACAAAAGGCTACGGCTCGATGGACTATGAGCACAACGGCTACCGCCCAGAGAAGATGGTGAAAATGGACATCATGATTGCTGGCGAGCCAGTGGATGCTTTTTCTACTATCGTTCACCGTGACAAAGCTGAAAGCTATGGTCGAAAACTCTGTGAAAAGCTCAAAGAAGTGATCCCTCGCCAACTTTTCGTGGTTGCCATCCAGGCCGCTATTGGCGGGAAAATCATCGCCCGTTCTTCCATCTCTGCGATGAGTAAGAACGTGACAGCCAAATGTTACGGTGGTGACATTTCACGTAAGCGCAAACTTCTTGAGAAGCAGAAAAAGGGTAAAGCAAAGATGAAGTCCATCGGTAAAGTGAATATCCCACAGGACGCCTTCATCCGCGTTCTCAAGAACGACTAATATTCTATCTTGGTGCAACCGTCTCGGTCGCTCTAACATCTATAGCAAAGCGACTATTTCCCGACTCTATCGAGAAGTCTTTAAAGTGAGCGAGACGCTCACACTACATTTATGCTCTCGCCCACTGACATCGAACAAGTCCTCGCAGATTCTCTGGAGGATTTTTCCATCTCTCGTTCCGAGCGCAAAGAACTCAAGGAGCTCCTCAATACCATTCAGGGCAATGCTTCCGAACAAGCGAAAGTCCGCCAACTCGCATTCCGACTCGCCACCAAAGTCATCGGTGAGATTGGTGAATTGGCTGCCATGGACTGGCTCCAAAGCGTAACCAAACTTTTGTATTCGAAAGAAGCCGTCGTCAAATCGTCCGCCTACTTTAGCCCTGGAGAAGATTGCCTCCATCGGATCCAGCGTTTCATACGCGAAGCTCAGACCACGCTCGACATCTGCGTTTTCACCATCACGGACAACCGCATTGTCGAGAAAATAGTCGAAGCCCACCAGCGTGGCGTGAAGGTTCGCGTGATTTCTGACGACGACAAATCAGAAGACCTTGGCTCAGACTTTGATTACCTAGAAAGCCAAGGAATCGACTGTGTGCACGATAGAACATCAGCCCACATGCACCACAAGTTTGCCATCGCCGATGACGTGAAGCTACTCAACGGAAGCTACAACTGGACACGTTCAGCTTGTACTTCTAACAACGAGAACATCACAGTGACCAATCACAAGCCCTTGGTTCAACAATTCCAAAAAGAGTTCCTAAGACTCTGGAAACATCTTAGATAGCTTAATTGTATCCTCCGACAACTTCTGGCGTTTTTCTTCAGCCTCATGTGATTGAGCCACAGCATCCATCAGCATTTGCTCATCACTAATCCCTACCGTATTCCTGTCCTCTTTGCTAATAGCAACGGCGATCCAGCGGAAGTCAGCACTGTTGTCCATGGCGACTTTGACTAGCATGGTCAGTGGTACCGCTAAAAGCATCCCAATCGGACCCCAAATCCAACCCCAGAATATCACCGAAATCACTACTACTAAGGTAGAGAGACCAAAGCGACGGCCTAGTAATGTGGGCTCTAGAAAGTTTCCCAAGAATCCATTGATAAGAAGATAGCCTCCAGCCACAACAACTGCATGCTTCCAATCTCCAGTAACTAGCAATGAAAGTAAAACTGGTGGAATTCCCGCAATCACAGATCCAATCGCTGGTATATAGTTCAGCGCAAATGCTAAAATACCCCACAGTAAAGGAAACTCCAATCCTACCGACCAGCAAAGAACTCCAGCCATAAAACCTGTGACCAAGCTAACCAAAGTTTTGATCCCTAAGTAGCGCTGAATGTCTTTAGTTGCACTCAGCATACGCTGAATATTTGGGCCTCGTGCCTCACAAATAGCATTGAATCGGCGACCAAACATTCGCGCCTCACTCAGCATAAACACAGTCAACAACATCACAATGAATGTTGTTCCTAGAAAAGAAACAAGTTTACCTAGAAAGTCTGTTCCCAGCTGCACCACCTTATTGACACTAAGGTATTTCAAGAACTCTTCACTCAGCACATCTATACCGGGTCGAGTCGCCACCACTGGACCTGTAATGGCATTAATTCCTTCAGAGACTGCCAGTTCACTTTCACTAAGTGACTCCTCGCGAGGACTCACTTCGATAGCTGTAGGCACCGCAACATCAGATTCCGAAGTATCATTACCGATAGTGAGCATCCCCCACTGATCCATAAATTCAGAAGTATTGTCTGCCAGTTGAGTGACTCGCTCCTTCGTTAGATCGTAATACTTACTCTCCCACTTGCTCTGCAACTCGCCAATCAACATGATGCCTAGCAACACAACCCCAGCTAGGAAGGCAAAATCTACAAGCACTGTGATAAAGACAGCCAGCGCGCGCGGAACACGATGCTCGCGCAGCCAATGCGTGATAGGAAAACTAACAGTAGCTATAAAAAACGCCAACAATACAGGCACCACAAATTCAGCCGACGCCTTCGCGCCTGCTATAACGAGAACAACACTAGCAAGAACTATTAAGATCTTCGACGCCTCTGCTGCCTTAGCTGCTTTCACAACTTTTTTCTGCCCTTTTTGAACCATGTACTTGAAGGAATATCACCAAACTGATGACAACAGTGCGAGACTACGCTAATTTCGCAAAAACAACAATGATTCATGGCCTCCATTGAAAAAAAATATAACCCACCAAAAATCACCGTGATTATCCCTATATTCAATGAAGTTCTATGTATTGAAAAATGTCTACTACAACCAGCTCTAAGAGACTTCGACCAAGTCATCATAGTTGATGGCTGCAGCGATGACGGAAGCCGCGAGAAACTCCAAGAGCTTCCTAGTTTCACCCTACTTAGCTCTAAGTCCGCCAACCGCGCTATTCAAATGAATCTAGGAGCCGCTGCGAGCGACTCTGACCTACTACTATTCCTTCACGCCGACACTCAATTACCCATAAATGCAGCTCATCTACTCAGACGAAAATTCCTCGCCGGCATCGATTGTGGTTGTTTTCGCCGAAAATTCACCCACACAAGCACATTACTCAGGTTCACCAGTTATCTCGCATACTGGAGAAGTCGATTATCATTCTGGAGCTATGGCGACCAAGCTCTGTTTTTCTCACGGTCGTTATTCGATAGCCTCACTGGCTACAAAGAACTCAGTAGCTTTGAAGACCTCGATATTTGCCAGCGAGCAAAACGGATTGGAAAATACAGCGTCATCGACACCCCGATACAAACAAGCGCCCGCAGATTTGCGAACGCCCCTTTGAAGGTGTTACTCAAAGACTTGGCTTTGAGTCTCGGATTTCTACTGGGACTCTACCACCCCAAGTAAAAAACTAACCTATGTTAGTGAACACGTTCAGCACGTCTTCATCGTCTTCTAACTTTTCGATGAGAATATCGATTTCACCTATCTGTTCTTCAGTGAACTCGACCAGGCTGTTAGCAATCCGCTCAGGAGCAGCCTTTGTAATCTCCACCCCGAGACCTTCAACCGCCTTGGAAAGTGAACCAAAACTCGTGAAATCACCAAACGCGATCGCCTCGTTCCCTTCAGCTTCGATTTCCTCTAGACCGTGATCAATGAGCTCCAGCTCAGCCTCCTCAACATCAAAACCGTCTGGAGTGGTAAACTGAACCACAGCCTTACGCGAGAACATGAACTCCAAGCCACCTGTAGGCAGTAGGCCTCCTCCGTTTTTATTGAAAGTCGTGCGGATGTTAGAAAATGTACGCGTGTTGTTATCGGTAGCGCACTCTACCCACAGTAAAACACCATGTGGACCTTTGCCCTCGTAGTTAATCTCAGTGTAGTTGACGGCATCTTTGGCAGTCGCGCGTGCGATCGCTTTATCGATGTTATCTTTAGGCATGTTTTCAGCCTTCGCGGTTGCGATCGCGGCCCGAAGCTTAGCATTCATTTCAGGGTCATCACCACCCTCTTTTGCCGCCATCGTGATTGATTTCCCTAACTTCGGAAACAACTTGGACATCTTGCCCCAGCGTTTCTCTTTTGCTCCTCTTCTGATTTCAAATGCGCGTCCCATAATAAATTCTATAAAATCTTTGTGCTCTATTGCTGAGGCCATAAGAGACACATTTCAAGCGCATAAGCCAAAGAATGACCGAAATGACCTCACAATCGTTTCAAACTCCGAAAATCGAACTTTACTCACTCCTCAATAAATTTATTTAATTCGCGACATTAGCGAAATTCGCGATCAAAAAACGAGCTACTCCTGAATGAACAATCTCTGCTCTTTTCGCCTCAGCCATCTACCTCCAGGTAAATTACATTTTGCCGCTGCCGCTGCTCCAGAATCACAGATAGCAATGCATTCCGAAATGAGTTCCCTGCTCAGTCCCGGAACCTTGTGTCTCATCAAATATTGAAAAATTACTGATTGCTGAAGCACTAAGTCAAGACCGCTTAACGCCGGTAAGAAAATCCTACCTTGTGGATCTAAGAATTTATCGAAATCTACCAACCTCTCCAAAAAATCACTCTGCTCCATACTCGCCTCCGCAGCTCCATTGATCGATACGACAACCTCCCGCTGCATTATGTCTCTGAGTAACGGCATCACTTCATGGCGTAGACGGTTACGCGCAGTGAACCCCTCATTATTACTCCGGTCATCACGATACTCTAACTTTTGAGATTGAACGTAGGCATCAATCTCAGAGCGCCGCACCTCTAACAATGGGCGGGCAATCCTGAGGGTCACACCATCAACATTCACCGAGCTTTCGAACCTAATCCCCTTCAAACTATTAGAGCCACGCAGTAGGTTATATAACACAGTCTCAGCTTGATCCTCAGCATGGTGACCCAACATAACACCTGCTGTTAGGTATTTCTTCTGCGCCCTGACGTAGACAGCGTGACGAGCTTCACGTGCAGCCAACTCCACCCCCTTCTTCTCTAACTTCGCCAGAGCAATCACATCCACAGATTCACTGTAAAACTCTAACCCATAATGCTCTGCTAACTTCTCTACAAAACGGGCATCACCATCCGATTCCTCTGCTCGGAGCTGGTGATTCACATGCACCACCACAACATTTGTGAAGCCTACCCTCACTAAAACATCTAACAAAACAACGGAGTCACGCCCGCCAGAAACACCCACTAAACATGCTTGTCCAGTGTCGAATCGCTCTAATAGATGTTGGATTTTTTTTTCCATAGATTACTCAGATTTGACTGATTATAATTATTTCTGAGAACGCGTTACTGACCCCAGTACGAGAAACAACCAAGTGGTTGGTGATTTTTCATCAAATGGGAATTCTATACACATAAACATCTTCAGTAAGCTCTTAGTTCCTCAATCCACGTCTATAAAGAACACATTCGTCTTATTCTCGGAAACAGCAGTTAGATTACAGTTAGCCTAGTTGCCCCATTTTGAACACTGAAAACTGAGGGCTTAAAACTTCTCGCAAAAATATGAGAAAAAAAAGCGCTCTGGGCGGACCCAGAACGCTTTTTGATTGATTCCTTACGGAAGGTATTAGTCCTCTGATGGGCTCCACTCTTCGCTGGAAGCGAGATTGAATGCCTGTTCGAGTCCAACCATTTCGCTGGAAGGCTTGAGCGTCTCGAATGACTGAGACTCTTTCTTGAGCTCGTCTTCTGAGTACTCCACAGCCTTGATGGAAAGTCCGATGCGACGCTCGACCTTGTCCACCTTGATAACGCGTGCTTCCACATCGTCACCAACCTTAAGTACGTCCTTGACGCGCTCAACATGCTCTTCAGATAGCTGAGAGATGTGGATGAGACCGTCGATGTCGTCCTGGAGGTTAACAAACGCACCGAATGATGCGATCTTAGCCACCTGGCCTTTAACGAGATCACCAACCTTGAACTTATCGTCAATGTCGGACCATGGATCGTTTTCAGCTTGCTTAACACCGAGGGAAACACGCTGGTTTTCCTTATCAATAGAAAGAACAACAGCTTCCACTTCGTCGCCCTTCTTGAGGACTTCAGATGGGTGGTTAATCTTACGTGTCCAAGAAAGGTCGGATACGTGGATCATGCCGTCGATGCCTTCTTCAAGACCTACGAACGCGCCGTAAGTAGTGAGGTTACGCACTGCGCCTGTGATGCGCTGACCAATTGGGTAACGAGCTTCGATCGCGTCCCATGGGTTCTCTTCAAGCTGGCGAACTCCGAGGGAGATCTTCTGCTCTTCGATTGAGATACCAAGCACAACTGCTGTGATTTCCTGACCGAGTTCGAGAACGTCTGATGGACGTGTGATGCGCTTAACCCAAGAGAGCTCAGAAACGTGAACGAGACCTTCTACGCCGCGCTCGATTTCGATGAATGCTCCGTATGGAAGAAGCTTAGTGACCTTACCTTTAACCTGCTGGCTGATAGGGTACTTCGCTTCGATGTCTGCCCATGGGTTATCAAGCATTTGCTTGATGCCGAGAGAAACACGCTCTTTTTCACGGTCAACGTCGAGGATCTGAACCTCAATTGACTGACCGATGTGAACCATCTCAGATGGGTGTGAGATACGACCCCATGACATGTCAGTGATGTGAAGAAGACCGTCCATTCCCTGGAGATCAACAAACGCACCGAAGTCAGTGATGTTCTTAACGAGACCTTCAACCTTGTCACCAACGGTAACTGTCTGAAGGAACTGCTGACGGAGTTCTGCGCGCTCAGCTTCGATAACTTCACGACGTGAAAGAACGATGTTTTTACGCTCGTCGTTGACCTTAACGATTTTGAATTCGAAAACCTTACCAACGTACTCAGTAAGATCCTTTGGTGGGATGATGTCAACCTGTGAACCTGGAAGGAATGCTTCCACACCAACGTTGACCATGAGGCCACCTTTGACGACGCTCTTGACCTTGCCTTTGACAAGTCCACCGTCTTCGTAAACTTTGACGATCTTTTCCCAGTTCTGCTTGTGTGCAGCTTTTTCCTTGGAAAGAACGACCATGCCATTGTCATCCTCAAGCTTCATGAGGAGGACTTCTACACCGTCACCTACTTCGATCTCTTCGTCTTCGAATTCCGCTGTTGGGATAGCGCCTTCTGACTTGTAGCCGATGTCTACGAGGATTACCTGTGGACGGATGTCGATGATTGTACCATTGACGATAGTACCTTCTTTAAATTCACGGAACTTTGAATCGATCAAGTCCGAGAGTTCAGCATTAATGCTCATTTATTGTTTTGTTTATGATTATTGATTCATCTCTCTTCCTGCATTGCCCCAGAAAAAGCGACTCGGAACCTGAGGCTCCAACATCCGAATCGCCGGAAGATGATGATCATTTCCTCTCATTAGTGAGAGAGCGGGAAATGTAGGACCACACGCATTCATAGCAAGCAGAATATACACATCAACCTTACTAATTTGACTATTTTCCGAAAATCTCACCGACTTCGTTGGTGTTTATCCTCCTTCGCGGCAAAACTGCGCACAATATGGCCCATTATTCAGCCACCATCAACATGCTAATCACCCATGCATATACCAATAGCACGTGCTGTATTCACAACTTCACCATCGGGATCCACTCTACGAACCTTATCCACAGCTTCCTCAATGGTCACCGAGTCAACATGGTAAGCCTGATAACTCACCATTTTGCCAAATTCTCCATCCTTCGCCAGCTCCACAGCCTTGACGCCAAATCGCGCTCCTAGAATGCGGTCCAGACTCGTGGGTTCTCCGCCACGCTGGAGGTGTCCTAATGTACAGGCTCGCGTTTCCTTTCCTGTCAGCGTTGAAATTCGATTGGCTATCACCTCACCTATACCTCCAAATCGAACACTCTTACCTTGCTCACCTTTAGTGATCAAGTCCCCGTCAGGTAGACTAGCACCTTCAGCGACAACGATCATCGTGCTATGGTTCCCTTTGGACTCGCGCTCTTTGATACAGTCAGCCACCTTCTCTAAACTAAAGTTTATCTCTGGAATCAAGACCACATTCGCGCCGCCGGCAATCCCGCCCCAAAGCGCGATCCATCCAGCAGAACGTCCCATCACCTCTACTACCATCACCCGCTTGTGACTCACTGCCGTGGTATGGAGCCTATCCAAGGCGTCGACGACGCAGGATACCGCACTATCAAAGCCGAAAGTCATCGCTGTGGCCTGCAAGTCATTATCGATCGTTTTAGGCACACCTATCACAGGTATTCCGGCTTTATAAAGGTGCAAAGCAGTTCCTAGCGAGCCATCGCCACCAACCACAATCAAAGCATCTATCCCCAGTGAATTCAGCGTCTCACGGGTGAAATCAACCACCTTTTCAGCGATCTCCTTTAAATCATCAGTCCCGATCCTCGCCGCAAAATGACTTTTATTCGTGGTTCCCAGAATCGTTCCACCTAATTTCATGATACCCACGGTATCTTCTGGGTCCAACCGTACAAAGTCACCCGGAGGTAACAACCCCTCGAATCCATCGCGGAACCCAATCACTTCCATCCCCAGTTTTGAAGCAGCCCCTACAACCCCGTGAATCACGGCATTCAGTCCGGGACAGTCCCCTCCACTATTCAAGATTCCGATGCGCATAGCTGAACCATAGCAAAGCGATTCAAGATAGCAAAAGAACTGTACGATAATTTTAGATCAAACCAAATCTACCCACTTTACTAACTATTTACCAATGCCTTACGGACACTTTAATCAAGTTATTCACAATCACCCTCACCACCTACCAGCATTAATCATCAAACGCTTGTCCTAAATCCAACAAAATAACCCATCACACACACCGATCCCGATTTGAGTCCCATTTATACAATGACAGCACCCCAGTCTACACACCTCATATAAACACACTCAATTCACTCACCACAGGCGCCTTACATAATAAATGACCCCTAAGAAAATGATCCGACACACCATCCCCCCCACTAATAAGCCATAATCTCACAAAATGGCTATCTATCGACCTGACACCAATTCTACAGCTAAACTTGAACCACCTCCCCCCCTCATTGTTAAATAAATCACAGTTCGTTCACAAGTTATTCACAATCTAAGTGTGCGTTACTCGTACGTGTTTCACATCTGAATAAATTTGCAGCTTTCGCTTGCATCATTCCCTAGAGAATCCCACTCTCAGAGCTATGCAATCAATGCATTTTGACCAAGCCCTCTACAACATCCACAAGCGTGATCCTCGATTTGCTCCCGATGCATACGCCTTTTTGAAACAAGCTCTCGACTTTACTGTCACAGAACACACCAAAAAGGATCCAGATATGTCACAGCACGTCACCGCTAAAGAATTGCTCGATGGCTTCCGAAAGCTAGCCATTGACGAATATGGACCGATGGCTTCCACCTTATTCGCAGAGTGGGGAATTCAATCCTGCACGCACGTTGGCGATATGGTTTTCAACCTAATTGAAGAAGGAATGTTCGGTAAGCAGGACAGCGACAACCGTAACGACTTTGCCGATGCCTACGACTTCCACGACGTCTTCGTCCTCCCCTATCTACCAAAATCATCCACACTCGAGCCGTAGGTTTCAGATTTCGACCTTTGCCCAATAAACCGTCATCTTTTCGGTTGCAAATCGCCAGTACCTGTGCGAACACTCATTTGCTACTAGTACTAACGTATTGGCGAAATAAAATGGCATCTGCTATCATAAAATGATGTGGGGGCGTTTTGGTTTCGACTGGATGTTGGAAGGCCTGTTGCATGTAGAGGTTGATCAGCTGGCCTCTTAAAAAGCCGATCAAAACAAATAATTGCAGACTCTAACGAGCTCGCACTCGCTGCTTAATTGACAGTGACGCCTGAACCCACACGCCTATTACGGGGGATCGCGACTACTTAATAGGCTGGCTTGATGATCGGGTTTCCGGGTCAGATAGTAAGACTAAACAGGAAAATCGGACAAGAGTAAGTGGCTGACGGACGACCTCTTTCCTAAAAAAATCCGCCAGATAAACATGTAGACGCTTGCCTGAAAGGCATTTAGGACAGGGGTTCAACTCCCCTCGCCTCCACCATTTTATTGGGCTCAGGATAACTCCTGAGCCCTTTATTTATATAGGGTGCAGACCTCCGCTCACTAACGTCGATAATTTGTCCCGTTTCATTAAAATGCAGTGAAATGCAGCAAAATGAAGGTTTCGAGACAGGACCAAAACGGGACAAATTTCACACCCCTGTCCTTTAAATTTACTTAAGAAAGCTGTAATTTGAATATACAAGCCTTCGTTCACCTCCGCCTACACAATAGCAACTGGAGACACCATATAAATCCTCTGTAGATTCTGATTCTTGTTTTCAACCACTAGTTTTTGTTTAGGTCCGGAGATTAAGCGATTACTGAATTTTTAGAATTTCTGCCAATTTTGCTATTTTACCCATATCAATACCTCTAGCTTCCATTTGTCTTTTATTGGCTACTAGAACCCACTCACGGCGGTAATGCTTTATTGCCGGGAAGGGAGTCTTCTTGACCCAATCCATTCGTTTGTATCCAGCCTCAGCAATGTCAGGTAGAATTGAGCATGCTTGCTCAGACGCGACCAGGCTTGCCATCTGCAGTAGAGATTCACAATGGATTCGATCTGGGTATTGATCACCTACTGCCTCTATCACCGTTTGAGCGAATTGCCCGCCTCCCGTCGGAACAGCTAGGGGGAGCTTTGTATTTGTTGCTCCAAACAAAGAATATCCAGATCCCCCAATAGGCAGGATGATCAATTTCCCGTTACTCTCTGAGATCGCATCATTCCGGACCACAGCAAGATCAATCTCACCAGTTCTGAGCAGCCCTTCGGTAGCTCGACTTCTCATTTGGACCATTTCTAGCTCAGCACTCAACAAGTTAGCTAATCCCACAGTGTGAGGAGTAATCACCCACTGCATTGTGCTGAACCCTGCTCCCACTCTCAACACTGGCCTCTCTCCAGATTTCCTTAGCTTGTAGTCTTCTAGTTGACTGAAGCAACGCCTTGCTAATATTGCTAGCTCTTTGCCTTCATCAGTCACTTCGATTGTTTTCCCCTTCCGGCGTGTAAGTTCCACTTCGAAGAAAGCCTCAAGCTCACGAATTTGACGACTCATAAGACTCTGCCTAGATGGTTCTCTATCAGCCGCTTCAGCTATACTTCCCTTCTCCACGACGAGCAGGAAATTCCTTAATCGATCCATTGACAATCCTTGCTTCGAGAAGAGTTCTTCAAACATGACTATAGAGTTACATATAATGTAATTTAAGCGATACAAAAGTAACTATCTCATGTTACATTAGTAACGTAATGGAAAAGCAAAAATACGACATAATCGGCGACATCCACGGGTGTCATGACAAACTACTCCTCTTACTAACCGTTCTAGACTACAAGTTGGTCGATGGGTGCTACCGTCACCCACAAGGACGAAAAGCCGCTTTCTTAGGTGACTTCATCGATCCCAAAGGCGACATCCCCCACAACGTTCCAGCCGTACTAGAAATAGTTAAGGCGATGGTCGATCAGAAAGAGGCCGTGGCTGTGATGGGAAATCATGAGTTCAATGCAGTTGCCCACGCCACACCAGATGGGAACGGTGGCTACCTTCGTCCTCATCTGCCCAATAAAGACAAAGGTCTGAAAATCACACTTGAGGCATTTAAAGGCGGCTTCGATGGCCAAGAATGGAAAGGCTGGATCGATTGGTTCAAGACTCTCCCCTTCTACCTCGAGTTGGACGGCTTACGCCTTGTCCACGCCTACTGGAATGCGAATGCTATCAAGGCCCTCAAAGGTAAAACACTCAAAGACCACGACTTCCTCATCAAAGCCGCCACAAAGCCTATAGAAGACAACATGCCCCGCACAGAATACAACTGGGTGGAAGATGTCCTCAAAGGGTACGAAATTCCAATGCCTGATGGTTATACCTACCTTGATCATACGGGAATTGAACGAGCCAATTTCCGAGCGCGTTGGTTCGACCCGGCCCCCAAAGGCAAGAAGGCCTGTGACCTAGTCTTCCCTGCTGGTAACTACGACATTCCAGCGGAACCCGTCCCTGATGAAACTGCCGATCTAATCCCTGGCTACGCCCAAGATAAACCACCTGTGTTCTTTGGTCACTACTTCAAGCCTGAAAACTGCCCGCTTGAGCCAGAGCTCACTAACCTCGCCTGCCTCGACTACAGCGTCGCCAAGGGTGGTCCAATGGTTGCCTACCGTTGGGATGGGGAAGTAAAACTAACTCCCGAAAAATACATCGCAGTATGAACGAAATAATTAACACAGTCTTTGAAAAAGTTTTTAAGGAAGTATATAATCTAGGTCCTTTGTATAGCGAGAATCTTGATAATTTTCATGAAGAGCTAGGTTATTTCTACCTGAACAAGGTTCCACGTGAAGTGGCTGAGCGTGTCTTTCGAAGGCTCCACGACATTGCCTCTGAAGCTCTCGATAAACTCAGCTTCGAAGACCTCCATGAGGTTGCCACTATCGCTAACACTAAAAAGATTTGGCAAATGCCCGCGGTTCTCAACGAGAGTCCAAAAAACCGCCGACGTCTCCACGCTCATGCAATGAAACATCTGGTTCGTGACTACATTCAACGCACCTACCTCAACTAAACAGATAAACTCAAAAACATGCTCCACTTCTCCACTTTTTAATCCCTGATACCATCGTAATTATCGTTCTAATCCGGAAGTAATTCTCGTTAGGGAATGTTGTTCAATTCGATCAATTGTAGTTAAAATCACAGGATCTTGCGCGCGCGTGCGTGAAAAATGCCAAAAATGGCTCATAAAGTAACTACAAAAATCATGTCAACGACTTCTAACACATCCCCTACAGGTATCACAAAAAAGGAATGGAATAAGGCCTCTCATGGCACAGACCTCATTCAGGTTATGCGTGACGCTGTTTCAGCTAATCAAATTTCTGAAATCCTCCAGGATATGCTCCATGCTGACATTGTCACCAAGGGCGGAAACACTCGGCCAGATTACAGAACAAGAGAGCGGGCTCTGACACTCGTGATGAGCTACACCCTTGGCACCCCGATCCAACGCCAAGAGCAGGTGAACTACAACATGGATATGAATGACCTGAACCCGGCGGAGTTAGTCGAGAAGTTGTCTGAGTCTCCGGCTATGATTCGCAAACTAGAAGAAATGCTCGCCGAAGCGAAAACTAAGGCAGCTCTCGATATATAGTCCCCCCCTCTTGTCAAAACCGACAAAACTCCCAGTGTTTCACAATTACATGGAAAATTGAAATGTCGGATAAAGCGCTAATCTATCCGCCATGTCGGATAAAAACAAAAATATCCGACATTCAGAGTAACTTTCCCCATACACATCAACCTAACTAAGCAGCTCTTTGATTTCACTCAAAGTCATACGCTGCTTCTTCAGCCCTTTGATTCTCCCGACACGCTCAAGAGTTTCCTCTTTATCATAAAGCGCGTACTTTGATTCCGTGAACTCGGACACCTTCAGCAACCCCTCCTTTGTCCAGTAGCGTATGGTTGGCACGGTCTCTTCAACTTGCTTCGCTATAGTCCCTATTTTAACCAAATCTTGTGCTTTTTCGATAGGTTCCGCGTCTTCCCCCTTGATTGCTTTAAGGTAAATATTGAGTGAGCGATCCACAGCTTTCGAAATAATCTTCAGGTAATCATCAAGCGAGCCTCCCAACTGGGCCTTCTCCAGCGAACTGATATAGGCGAGTCGATCCCTCTTACTAATGATAGCTGGCGGGTAGCCGTGACTAATGAGGATGAGGTTCATCAAGAGTCGAGCTGTACGACCATTACCATCAATAAATGGGTGAATGGTAACCAATCGGTAATGCGCTTCAGCAGCGAGTTCCACTGGGTGGAGAGTTCTTGCCTTTGCTAACCAAGCAATGAACTCTTCCATCAATTCTGGAACTTTGAACGGATTCGGCAAAACAACACTCGAACCAGAAATCATTACAGTGACGTTTCGATAGCACCCAGCATGCTCATCATCAATGCCACGCAAGATCAATGAGTGTAGCTGAAGCAATTCGCCTTCACTCGGTACAGCCTTAGGCTTCGAAGCCAACTCCCTGATCCAATCCAAAGCATATGCGTGATTACTCGCCTCTAGGTGCTCCTGCAGACTTTTACCGCCAACGGTTAAACCTTTCTCCACGACCAGAGCCGTTTCACGACGCGTGAGCGTATTCCCTTCGATCGCATTACTGGTGTAGGTAAGCTCTACTCGAAACCAATCATCGAGATTCTTAACCAGGCCTAGCGGCAAACCTTCGTCGGTATTTCTATAGGTATCCAGCTCCTTCTTCTTGCCTGTCAATTTAGTGAAATCCATAAACTAGACAAAACCATGAAGTGTTACGTTACACTTTCAAGTATCAAATATAATTAGAAGATCAGAACTTACCGTAGAATCCCTACTGAGCGCTGATTTACACGCCGCATTATTGTATATTGTGTTAACTTATCGTTCTCAATAAGACGAAACCATCAGCGTTCCACGGGTTTTTCATACCCTCGAAAATGGTAATTATTCGTCAGTCTCAATAAGAAATGCGCTCTCTTCATGTTCCACACCGCTCAAGTCTGCTGTCTGTGTGCATGATTTTATTGAATTGATCCACCCTAGGTCCATAAATGTCTCACCCCTCCTCATAAGATGAGTCCATGATTACCAGAAGATCCCTATTTCGCTTACTCGGCCTCGGCACATTAGCTAGCACAGCTTCCGCAAACGCTTCCATCCCTGAGAGCTCCCAAAGTTTGCACGACCGCGAGTTGCACGACTGGAGCAAAAACATCCGCTACCCAGTCACTGAGAGTAATGATCCCGTCATCCAACAACTCCTCACAAGCAGTAACGACCAACAGCCTCTCGCGTTCTACTACTTCGGGGGCTCTAATCCTCGCCAACTCCGGCTAGCCACAGTTGAGTCAGTGTTCACCATTACCGACGCACCACACCGCTACATCTCCGCCTACTGTCACCTTCGTCGCGAACACCGCACCTTCCGAGTGGATCGTATATCACTGGCTTAAATCATTTCTAAGCTCTTGGCTCATTCACTCTGATTGACTAACCTCAATATATTCAAATCACCAGCGTCCCTCTCAGAAAGCCCTTAAAAACTCCAATTATGAACCGTCTCATCAAGTCAATGATGCCATCCGTACTCACCCAAAAAGCAAATTCCTAGAAGTAGTAAGCAATTTAAAACACACCAAACTAATGAAGAATAATAAGAAAAAGCTGAACCTATCAGCA
>Ga0233404_10000035_pt1 | contig 27953 bp, 26 predicted proteins | sample Na_oxic_2_MG_FD_179861 | JGI IMG/M metagenome (GOLD analysis project Ga0233404, IMG submission 179861) | Seawater microbial communities from Saanich Inlet, British Columbia, Canada - Na_oxic_2_MG | ecosystem: Environmental > Aquatic > Marine > Inlet | place: Canada: British Columbia | collected...
ACCAGCTTAGGCCTAAGACTGCTTAATGAAGGAAAACTACCTGAAGCAGAAGCTCAACTCACAGCCGTACTCGATTTAGAAAATGCTGAGCACATCACACCGGTTGCTCAAATCGCACTCGGTGACATTGCCAAGCTAAATGGCGACAGTGAGCGAGCTAAAGAATATTACACCACTGTCACCAACCTCATATCTGACGATTCCTCAGACATCGCCAGCATCACTAAGTTCTCACCCTATAAAACAATGGCAGCCAATCGACTCCGCTTCCTAGATGCCGCAGCGCCACTAGAAGTAGAAAAGAAAATTGCTCCCGTTGCGCCTACGACTCCAGAATCGACTACAACTCCAGCCCCCCCTGCGAATGCCCCTGAAGACAATCTCTCAGAAAAGCCGGCTGAAAAAACTTCTGCTGCCGAATAAAAAAAAGAAATAAATTCACACATCCTTGAGTAGTCTATACTGTAGTGTGAATTATTCATCAATCCTCTTTGGGTAACCAAAGAATCCAGTTATAACAATCAGAAACTAAATATCAGCCGTGTCTGTATTCAAAAAATATATCAGCAACCAAAACGAAGGCAGCTCCACTAACTCAGCCTCGAATCCTAGCTCTCAAAGCTCTCAAAGCTCAGCTCCTGCAGCACAAACTAGCCCTCAAGCTAGTTCTTCTCAAGCTAGTGCCCCATCCCGCTCAGCTGCACCCCGCCAGCAGGCCAGCCAGAGCCCCGGTTCTGAGCAACGCTCAAAGCAATCCAACACCTCGCAGATTGCTGCTGGAAGTGGCCGCAACATGCTCAGCTCTGATGTTGAGATCAAAGGTCAAGTCCGCTTCACAAACGACCTCGTCGTTGACGGCAAGATCGAAGGCGAGATTGATTCTGACGGCTCCCTTACAGTTGGTGAAAATGCCCGCGTCCGCGCAGAGATCCGCACCCGCTCGGTTGTCATCTACGGCAAAGTGCACGGCAACATCACTGTTGCTGAGCGTGTAGAACTCAAAGCAAATGCCGAACTCGTTGGCGACATCAAGGCTGCAACTCTCTCTATCGAAGCTGGCGCCACTTTTGTCGGCAAGTCCACTGTTGGCGCTCCTGCCACCCCAGTGACGCCAAATGTGAAACCTAGCTCTCAGCCAGCTACATCTTCTCAAACTAACAAGAAGTAAACAGACTAAGCCCCCTAGCTTCTTAGCAGCCAACAACTAAAGCCACGCTGCATGAGTACACAGAGAATACCAAATCTCTCGAATTTAGCCTAGACAAGTTAATTGATCTAGACATCTAAATAATTCAAACGGACACCCTCCAAAGGGGCTGTCCGTTTTCCCTTTTCTACAACGATCCAAATTCATGGCTATAACTGCTATCGACCTCAAACAAGAGATCTTGCGCCTCAAAAAAGAGCGCAATGCCGTCATCCTCGCGCACAACTATCAAGTGGGAGAAATCCAAGACATCGCAGACTACGTCGGCGACTCACTCGGACTCGCCTACAAAGCCCAATCCACCGACTGTGACGTCATCGCATTTTGCGGTGTCCACTTCATGGCCGAGACTGCCAAGATTCTCAACCCGAACAAAACTGTCATCCTACCTGACAGCGATGCTGGCTGCTCCCTCGAGGAATCCTGCCCAGCTGAAGACCTCGCAGCATTTCTAGAGGCCAACAAGGAAAAGAACTATTACGTCATCGCCTACATCAACTGCTCAGGCGGAGTCAAAGCTCTTTCCGACGTCATCGTCACCTCCGGCAACGCCATCAACATCGTCAACAAAGCTCCTGCCGACCGCCCCATTTTATTTGTCCCCGACGCCAACCTCGGAGCATGGGTGATGGAGCAAACCGGCCGCAAGATGGATCTATGGCAGGGCTCCTGCTATGTCCACGTCGAGTTCACCCAGAACTCTATCAATAAAATCAAAGCTGAGTACCCAGACGCGCTCGTCGTGGCACACCCAGAGTGCACTACTGCTGTCCGCATGCTAGCTGACGAGGTCTGCTCTACAGAGAAAATGATCTCCTACTGCCAGAATGCCCCAGTCAAAGACATCATCGTCGTCACCGAGTCTGGCATGCTCCACCGCCTACAGAAGGAAGCGCCTGACAAAAACCTCATCGCTGGTCCTACCGACAAGTGCGCCTGCAATGACTGTCACTTCATGAAAATGAATACGCTGGAGAAGCTTCGCAACTGCCTCCGCGACCTCAGCCCATCAGTCGAAATGCCCGAAGAAATTCGACAGCGCGCGGAAGCCCCAATCATCCGCATGCTGGAGCAATCCAAGTAAAACTACCTCTTGACTTTAAAAGCCACTACCGCCCAGAGCAGTAGTGGCTTTTTATTTCTCTCAACTTCCTAGTTGATGCAAACCAATTGGCTATGCATCATGTCCAACAAATGCGATTGGAATCACCCAGCACCGACTTTCAGACAAAAACAACCACTCAGACCACCACGCCTTGGTCCGTTGTTATTTTTGACGACCCCGTGAACCTCATGGCCTACGTCACCCTCATCTTGAAGCGTGTTTTTGGTTACAATAAGACCCAAGCTGAAAAGTATATGCTAGAAATTCACAATGCGGGTAAATCCATTGTCTGGACGGGTGAAAAAGAACAAGCCGAGCACTACGTGCAACAACTGCACAGTCACCAACTCAAAGCCACCATCCAAAAAGTCCAATGAGAGTTGCACCCACACTTGACCGCAGCTTGCGGATAGATGCTGAAAACGCCACCGACTGGTTGGTCTTAGAAATGATTTGTACAGACGCAAGTCAGATGCCTAATGAGCCCCTTGCTGACAAGTTAGCTCTCTACATGGCAGCCGATGAAGACTGGGCAGAACTCATCACCCCAGAACTAGCTGATCAGTTCAGCAGCCAGATCATTCACGTCTCCCGCTCGATCAGCACTGCTGATAAAGCTCTGGACCTCACAGGTTCGCTTTTCATCAAAGCTGAAGACGCCAACACCTGGTTCGGCGCTATCAACCAGGCTCGGCTCTCACTAGAAGAACGCTTTGAAGTAAGTAAATTCGATGATCTTGCAGAAGAGGAGAAAAGCCTAGAGTTTGAAGACCCAGCCCTCAAAGCCGCTATCATTCGCTACCATTTTTACACTAGCCTTCAGTCCATCTTACTGGAGTACATCCTCGACTAACAATGTCAGCTAAAAACATACACGTCATCTACGGCACAGACGACGGAGCCTGCGCAGAAGCCGCACTCAAACTCTTCAACAAGCTCAAGCCAGCCGACGGCGATGACTTCGCCAATGACATCATCGACGGTAATGCTGACAATGCAGAGCACGCTCACGAAATCTCACACGAAACTATTCAAGCGCTCCAAACCCTGCCATTTTTCGGTGGCTCCAAGGTTGTCTGGCTCAAGCGCGCCACCTTCATGGCATCAGATAGAACCAGCGATGCCGAACGCGCTAAACTAGGCGTAGAATCCATCAAAGAAACCCTCAGCGCAGGAATTGGTGACGACTGTATCTTCATCCTTTCTGCCACTGGAATTGACAAGCGCAGGAGCTTTTATAAATGGGCTAAAGATCACGCCACCATCAAAGAGTACAACAAGCTAGACACCTCAAAAGATGGCTGGCAGAAACAAGTTGGACTCATGGTGCAAACTCACGCTAGAGAGCTCAACCTCAGTTTCACCAGCGATGCCATGGAGCTCTTTGTCACGCTCGCTGGCGAAGACACGCGCCAAATCAAAGTGGAAATCAACAAACTCGACCTCTTCCTTGGCAAAGACCGTCGTACGATTGAGATCAATGATATCCGCCAGATGGTCCCACTCTCGCGTGCCGGCATCGTCTTTGAAGTTGGACGCGCACTCCAACGCCGCGATGGAGTGCGGGCGCTAGAACTCATTGATCAACAATTAGACCGAGGTGAATCCGCCATAGGTATCCTCCGCGCCTCTTTGATCCCCACCATCCGCAACCTCTTCATGGCTCAGGTCGCTGGCGAAAACATCAAACTCAATCTGCAAAATTATAACGCATTCTCTGACGCACTCAATCGCCTTCCAGAAATGGAGCGAGCCTGGCTCCCTCAAAAAAAAGCAGGTGGCGTCAATGCCTACCCACTCTTCCTAGCCGCCAAAGACGCACAAGCATTTCCATTTTCAGCCTTAAAAAAGTCCATGGAATCCTGCCTCCAGGCTGACCACTCACTCGTCAGCTCAGGCCTAGACCACCGCATGGTGCTCCATCGCTTAGTCGTAGAGCTCATGAGCTCTGCAAAGCAAAGACGTAGATAAATGATGAAAACCCTCCTCATTAGCCTCTCTGTTGGAGTCGCAGCCGGTCTCCTTGGTGCCCTATGCGGCATTGGTGGTGGCATCGTCATGGTCCCTGCATTCACTCAGCTCTTGGGTCTAGAGCATAAGCAGGCAGTAGCCACATCACTCGCTATCATTATCATTACAGCACTCGTCGCCACCACTAACAACGCAAAGTCCGGACTCGTAGATTGGCGCATCGTACTCTGCGCTGCAGTAGGAGCCGCACTAGCTGCGTGGTGGGGATCAGACCTCATGCAGAGCCTCCAGTCCACCACCCTGACCCGCATCTTCGGCATCACACTCCTCATCTTTGGAACAAAAATGCTAGTCAGACCATAAAGACCAGCCCTCCAGCAACTAAACTAGAGTTGATGCCGCGGGAAGACTGAAACTTTGAATAACTGAGGCCACTAGCTAGCCATCCGCTCGGTGACGCAGCAAAGTCACCACCAGCGCAGTCCAACCAGTCTGGTGGCTCGCTCCAAGCCCCTGCCCAGTATCCCCGTTGAAATACTCATAAAAAAGGACTAAGTCGTCCCATTCCTGCCCCTTGCTATAATGGTCCAAACTTGCCAAAGCTGGGCGGCTACCCTTGTCATTAGGTAAGAACATACTCACCAAACGGTCGCTAATTTTGTCAGCAACCTCACCAATGGTATACTGAATCCCCGAACCCGTCGGGAACTCTACCTTTAAGTGGTCACCATAGAAATGCTGATACTTTCTTAAGGATGAAATGATGATGTAATTCACTGGGAACCATATTGGCCCACGCCAGTTCGAATTACCGCCGAACATGTAACCCGTGGATTCCCCAGGAACATAGCTCACTTCATGGTTTTCACCTTTCCAAACAATACTATAGGGGTGTTCTTTATGCTCTTTTGAGAGGGACCTTAAACCGTAGTCAGATAGAAATTCTTCTTCATCTAACATCCGAACTAACAATTTCTCAAAGCGATCCCGCAAAGGCAGCATCAGCAAGCGAGATTCCTTATCGTCTCGTTGCTCGTCTCTATAAGTCGTGTATTCCGCCAAATCAGGACGATTTTCAATGAACCAATCAAGTCGTTTCTTAAAGCCCGGCATCTTGTCGACTTTTTTCATGTCGATCTCAGCAACCCCCATCATTGTAAGCAAACCAACCATCGACCTCACCTTGAGCGGGATTTTTTGGCCACTCTTTAAGACTAACTGATCGTAGTAAAAACCATCTTCCTCACACCACAGCCCGCGACCAGATTCCTCGTTCATTGCTCGGGCGATTCTGACAAAATGCTCGAAATACTTTGAGGCCATATCCTCATAGGCTGGGCGCGTCTCAGCAAGCTTGAGAGTCATTTCTAGCATCTGGGAGCAAAACCCTCCCATCCACGCAGTACCATCCGCTTGTAACAGCCTAGCACCATCGCCCAGATCCTGTGAACGATCAAACACCCCGATATTATCCAAGCCTAGAAACCCTCCAGAAAAGAGGTGGTTCCCATCATGATCTTTACGGTTTACCCACCAAGTAAAGTTAAGGCTCAGTTTCTGCACAGCTTTCTCTAACCATACTAAATCTTCGATACCATTGCGCTCAAGAACCTGGTGAATCTGCCAAACTGCCCAAGCGTGAACTGGTGGATTCACATCCGAAAAGCTCCATTCATAAGCTGGTATTTGTCCATTGGGGTGCAAATACCACTCGCGTAAAAACAAGAGTAGCTGCTTTTTAGCAAAGTCTGGATCAAGGTGAGCAAAGGCCACCATATGAAACGCGCTGTCCCAAGAGGCAAACCACGGGTATTCCCATTTATCCGGCATAGAGAGTATATCTCTAGCAAACATATGCCTCCAGTCTTTGTTCCTGCCAACGAGACGCTGGTCGGTAGCATTCTCTTTCCCGTTGTCGCCATACAACCATGATTTCACCACATAGTAATAAAACTGCTTTGACCAGAGAAGCCCAGCATTGCCCTGAATAGCAACTCGCTTTTCTTCTTCAGAAAGTCCTTGCGGTAGCATGCAATCATAAAAATCAACCTCTTCAGCTTCTCTCTTAGCCACAATTTCATCGAAGTCATCAAAGCGTTGTCCAGTATCATTTTCCTCTGCTATGAGCCGGCAGCGCAACTCAAATGTTTCACCAGCAGCGACCTTCACTTTGACCCAAGCAGCCGCCTTAGTGCCACACTTCTCGGGGTTAACTACTCCCTCCTTCTGATGAATCACATGCTCATGAAATGCTCCTTTGAGATAGTCAGCCTTATTCTCCTGACCGAATAACCCCTTTAAGTCCGAGTCATTTTCCGTGAATAGCCACTCTACAGGATTTTCCTCATTTTCATCTATGTAAAAATGAAACTTACCCATATCACAATGCTCGAGTAGCAATCGCTCGCCCTCCAGTCTGATACTCGGCTTTTCCCAATCAGTCTCAAAATGATCATCACCCCATGCCCAGCTATTGCGCATCCAGACACTCGGTAGAAGGTGAATGAGTTGTTGCTCATTGCTCCGGTTTGTCACGCGTAGCCTCCAACACAGGTCACTTGGGCTGGCTTTGGCGACCGTGGTCTCCACATCCCAGTACATCCCATCTTCAAATGCTCCAGTGTCTGAAATACCATACTCCGCCTCATCTGGTCCCCTTTGCCCATTGGTGTCTATAAGGTCTGCGTAAGGATATTCCTCGATCGGATATTTGTACAAGGCACGGGTGAATGAATGCGTTGGTGTACTATTGAGATAATAATAACACTCTTTCACATCTTCACCGTGATTCCCCTGCGTACCACTGAGCCCGAACAGTCGCTCTTTTAGAATCGGATCCTTCCCGTTCCACAACACGGGGGCAAAATTAATTCGAGATTTCCTGTCGCACCAGCCTAACAAGCCGTCTTCCCCCCACCTATACGCCCTGCTTCTAGCCTGATCATGGGTAAAATAATTCCACGCATCGCCAGATTCGGAATAATCTTCTCGAACTGTTCCCCATTGCCGCTCGGCCAAGTACGGACCCCAGCGTTTCCAGTTCTTTTCAAACGAAGCCTCTTCTTCTAACCGTATACGTTCGGGGGTGTTTTTTTCGCGCTCAGTGATCATCTCCACGGCAAACTAACACAAATTTAAAAAATTGTGAACATAAACAGCACCACATGAATTGCCTAAAACTCTACGCCTACTCTGGCTGTGCCTAGAAAATCTCGAATCCCCTCAACAACCATAATAAACATCAGACACTCTCTAAAGCAGTCACCCCATCAAAATATTTTAGCACTTTAGATTACCCCTCCTAATTTACTCCACAACAATGCTTTAGCTCTGCATCACAATTGACTAACATGACTCACTAACAACAATGAAGAACAGCTCGCAACTCACCTCCGCACTAGCCATCGGCTCCCCTTTCATCGCCGTAGCAGCTCTCTCCTACTCCCCAGTCACTGCGGGAGAACGCGCTCCAGCCCACAGCCCTACCACCCTCGATGAAGTCTGGTCCTATGCCACACTTTACCAAAATGAGGACAACTCGGTGATACAGAAATTTGCCCTCTCGGGCCGATTCCACGCCGATTACTCCAATCTGCATTCAAATCAAGGTGACTATGGCGCATTCGACATTCGCCGCTTTAGATTCGGTTTCAAATCACAATGGTTTGACGACTTCACTCTCCACGTCGAAGCAGATATCGATGCTGAGAACATCGACTTCGGTTCCGATTCAGAAACCTACAAAGGCCTCACTGACGCCTATATTGCCTGGTCTGCCAATACTCAATTTGGAATCAAAGTCGGTAAACAATCAGCTGGCTTCACTCTCGACGGCAAAACTTCATCAAAAAAACTACTCACTCTAGAGCGCAGTAATCTAGCCAACAACCTCTGGTTCACCACCGAGTACTTCACCGGTGCCAGCGCGTCCTACAAACTAGATAAATGCCGCTACTTCGTGGGAGCTTTTTCCTCAGCTGCACCTAAAGAATTTTCCCAGTTTGATGCCGGAAACTTCGGCATCCTCAGCGCCGCCTACGACCTTACCGACCAGACGGGCGGGAAAGAATCCTTACTCACCCTGGACTACGTCTACAATGATCCACACGCGTTGAATGACACCCGCCCATTCCAACACGTGAGCTCGCTCAACCATCGCTACGAAAACGACGTATGGGGCCTCCGCTCTGAAATATCTGCGGCACAAGGCTATGCTGAGCAGAGTGATATCTGGGGCCTGAGCGTGATGCCGTTTTACAACATCAACGGCAACCTTCAGCTAGTCACCCGCTACACCCACCTCTCCAGTTCAGATGAAAATGGTCTGCGCTTAAATCGCTACGAAAATAAAATTGAAAGCGGACGAGGTAACTCCAACCATGAAGGATATTTAGGCCTCAACTGGTACATCCACGACCACAAACTAAAGCTCCAATCTGGCATCACCTATACCAACATGTATGACAAAGCCAATGACGGTGGTGACTACGATGGCTGGGCGCTAAATCTCGGACTCCGCACCTACTGGTAAAGACTACCCCACAAAGCGCGCCTTCATTCTAACGATCAAGCTAGATAACATCAGCCCCGCTAACACCACAGCGAGCGTGTAGTGCACCACCGTCATCCCCATCGCGTGAACATGCTCCACCTGTGCGACCACATCAATATGACCACGCTGCGCAATGTAGTTAGTCAAACACCCGAAGCCGAAACCCACACCAACGACGCCAGCCAGGTACGCCACCAACGCACGACTCCCCAGCTCCACCCTCACTAGCCCCATCGTCGCCAAATTCGTGGCTGGCCCCACTAACATGAAGACCAGCACCGCACCTGGAGAAACTCCTGAGAACAACAAACCTGCAGCAATCGGCGTAGATGCCGTTGCGCAAATATACATAGGCACTCCTATCAGAGCCATCACCACGAAGGCCAGAAATCCATCTCCCCACTGCGCCAAAAATTCATTCGGCACATAGGTTTTCACCACGGCGGCAAACACCAGCCCCACAATCAACCAGAGCGTTATATCTTTCACCAAATCCACGCAGGTGAATCGTAGGCCACTCTTCAGCTTACTCACCAAACTCTCACCTTTTGGAGCTTTCTCTTCACTACAGCACGAAACCTCTTTCTCCACAGCCACTTCCTTTTTACAACAACACGCCACCTTCGGCTCAGACTTCACCCCCTCATCTCGCCCCACTAACAAACCCGCCGTTATAGCACTCACGATAGCTGCTATGGGCCGTACGATTGCCATAAATGGGCCGAGCATCGCGTAAGAAACTGAAATCGAATCCACGCCCGTTTCAGGCGTAGATATCAAGAAAGAAGTAGTCGCCGCTTTTGAAGCACCCGCTCGACGCAAGCCCAAAGCTGCAGGGATCACCCCACAGGAACAAAGCGGCAAAGGTGCACCGATCAACGCCGCCTTGATCACACTCGCCATCCCAGGCTTCCCCAGATGCTTAGCCAACAAATCACTCGGCAAAAAAGCGCGCATCATCCCCGCTATAAACAACCCCAGCATCAGCCAAGGCGCAGACTCCATAAACAACTCTATAAAATAACCGATCAATTCCATGACGCGACATCAACCTACGACCAGCTATGAGCATCTCAAGTTTTTTTAGCACCATTAGCTAATCACGACTAACGACCTCTTCTACCACCCCAACCACGCATCCACCGGTTCTGGGTCTCGAGACTTTGACGGTATTGCTGTTGCTGTGGGGCTGTTAGTATTCCATCGAACCGGCTCACTTTAGCATCCAAGCTCGTTTTCTGCATCTCTTCCACTTTCGCCTTCTTTTGCTCAGCATCCAGCGACTCATCAGCTTCTATCACCATGCGCTGCTCGATTATAGAGGTATCGATATTCATCATCATGCCGCCACCAAAGGCAGACATCATAGAAGACATCGGCGACTTGTTATCCTCCTTCACCTCGGCCTCAGCATAGAGAATATCGTAGACCGCATCTTTTTGCGTGTCATCCAGGTTCACAATCCCCTGCATGCTAGCCATCGATTTCATCGCTGAGGACTCGATACCATTCTTGCGCTCGCTCGTTTTGAGCTCTTTATATTCTCCCTGCTGATCTTCACTTAAAATTCCCTCCATCGCCGCTCCTAGGTCATCATCACCCATCACTGCTGCCACCTTCTCCATCCCCTCTATACTTCGCATATTCTCAAACCCACCAGCTAACAACTCCTCATACGCTTCCATTTTCTTGGCGTAATGCGCTCTCAATTTCTCCTCCTGTTCTGGATTCAAACCCAGCTTTTCCACAAGGTTCGCGACCTTGCCATCAAACAACTTTTGCTGCCTATCCAGCATACGGCTACCCATCTGCTTACGAAACTCCGCACGGCGTTGCTCGCGCTCGGTATCTTTCGGCGCCTCCTCTTCAGCTGTCTCAACCGGCTCTGAAACCGACTCTCGCGGACTCACAGCCGCGGAACTGGGCGTCGCCGCGCCCCCTAGATTATTTGGCCTAGCCTGTTTCGCCACCGGTTTGCTATCAGCCTCCTCCACCGTTGGTTGAACATCAGGAGAATTCTTTAGAAGCCACCCTGCACCAAAGCTAACCGCCACTGCTGCGCCAAATATTATGTATGTAGAATTCATCGGATTTATTAATTATAATCGATACAATAAAATTGTATCAACGCTTAGATAAGCGAACACTCTACACCCTTTCCCCCCACCTTAAAGTAAAAAAGCCACCGCGCCCACGCGATCTGATCTAACCAGACCTGTGACCTTCCGACCTTAGACACTCCCATTCACCAAAAGCCCCCAACTCTAACTCACCACGAGGGCTTCGCAGTCAGTGTATCCTAATGGGATACGGCAGAAAAAGACCTCAGCCAATTTCTCAGCTGAGTTTTTTTGAAAATGTTTTTTAGTTAGACTGCACTCAGTTTACGCACATCGCTGACCTTGCCGTTGATGGCAGCGGCTACGACCATTGCGGGGCTCATGAGTATGGTGCGACCAGTGGGTGAGCCCTGACGGCCTTTGTAGTTGCGGTTAGAGGAACTCGCGCAGATTTGGTCGCCGACCAATTTGTCTGCATTCATCGCAAGACACATCGAGCAACCGGCCTGGCGCCACTCGAATCCAGCGTCGCGGAAAATTTGGTCGAGTCCTTCTTGCTCACATTGGTGGGCAGTGATCTGAGAACCGGGGACGGCGATCGCTTTCACGCCGTCAGCCACCTTATGGCCTTTGAGAATTTTAGCAGCTTCGCGGAAGTCGGAAAGACGCCCATTGGTGCATGATCCTAGGAATGCCACGTCGATTGGAATCTCACTCACTGGAGTTCCTGCTGGGAGCTTCATGTACTCGAGGGCTTCTTCGATACTGACCTTTTCCTCAGGAGTCTCAGCCTTCGCTGGATCCGGGATGAGCTCGGAAATACCGACACCGTGGTCTGGAGAGATTCCCCAAGTCACTGTTGGCTCGATGTCCTCAGCAGCGAAATCAACGAGGTCGTCGTACTCAGCATCCGCATCAGACGCGAAACTATCCCAGCGCGCGACAGCGGCATCCCAGTCAGCTTCTTTCGGAGCGTATGGACGGCCTTTGAGGTAGTCGTATGTTGCCTGATCTGGATTCACATAACCACAACGTGCGCCACCTTCGATGGACATGTTGCAGACCGTCATACGTTCTTCCATGGTCATGTTATCAAACACATCACCACCGTATTCGTAAGCAAAGCCGATACCGCCTTTTGCTCCGAGGTGACGGATGATGTGGAGAGCCACATCCTTGGCGTAGACACCCGGCTTGAGCTTGCCATTCACATTCACCCGGCGCACCTTGAGCGCGTCCATAGCGAGCGTCTGAGTCGCTAGCACGTCACGCACCTGAGTGGTTCCGATACCAAAAGCGATCGCTCCGAATGCTCCGTGCGTGGCGGTGTGCGAGTCACCACAAACAATAGTCGTTCCCGGCTGGGTGATCCCCTGTTCAGGCCCAACCATGTGGACGATGCCCTGCATGCCTGTGTTGAGAGAAAAATATTTGATCCCGTATTCTTCCACATTCTTTTTCAGCTCATTGATCATCGCCTCAGCGAGATTGTCTTCGAATGGCTGAACTTGGTTCGTGGTTGGAACGATGTGGTCAACAGTAGCAAATGTGCGTTGGGGAAATTTCACGCCTAATCCCAGATCACGGATCATACCGAAGGCCTGCGGCGAGGTTACTTCGTGAATCAAGTGTGAACCGATGAACAACTGTGTGCGCCCATCTTCCAAGATTCCAACGCTGTGCGCGTCCCATGTCTTTTTATAGAGTGTTTTTCCCATAACTTAATCCGCCATTGCGACGGGCGGTGAAGATGGACAATTTTCTCCAAAAAGTCAAAAACCGATCGTGTAAGTTTCACCTATTGCATCCTCCTATACACTGTGGGACACTGAACCATGTCCTCTTCAGAAAACAGTTCGCTTCTCCCCCTCATCCTAATCTCATCCGCAGTCGTTTGCGGCGGTTATCTTTTTATCACAAAAATGCTCACCGATAACGTCAGCAAAGCAAACCCGAAGCCTCAGGTCGAAGAGCTCACAACTGCACTGGACACACTCCGTAGCGCACAAGAGGCTGCCAAGCCCACTGAAATTGGGGGTACCACCCCCCTCACCCCTGCTCCTAATAAAAGCACCGCCGATAACGTCACCGACAACCTCCAGTCTCAGCTCAAAAAGCAGGAACAACAGCGAAACGAAATGATGCGTACTCTGAAAGGCACATCAGATAAATAACATTCTCTAAATGCTTGCTTCAACTCCAAGGGCAATGAAACGATTCCCTTGAATCGGAGCTAAAACGACTCTAGGCTCTTAAATAACCAGCACCTGCAGAAGTCGAAAGCCCCTTTTTCCTTTCTCCTCTCACCTTTTCCCTCTAAAAAAAACCTGTGCTAGCACTTCGCGTCATAGGAACCCCGATACTCAGCTTTCTCAATTACTTGGGCGAGCTCAGCAAGTTAGTCAGCGAGGTGGCCATCTCATTAGTTAAAGGGAAGTTTTGCTACCAGCAAATGATGAAGCAAATCGCTGAGATCGGCTACCGCTCCCAGCCCGTCGTCATCGTCACAGGTGCATTTACTGGCTCAGTCCTCGCTGCCCAAGCCTTATTCCAGCTCACGCAGATGAAAATGGAAACGATGGCTGGAGCTCTGGTGAGTGTCGGAATGCTCAGAGAACTCGGCCCCACCATCACCGGCCTCATGCTGGCTGGTCGCGTGGGTGCCGCCATGTCGGCAGAGATTGGTACCATGAAGGTCACCGAGCAAATCGATGCGCTGCGCTCGATGGATGTCCACCCAGTCGACTACCTCGTGACACCACGCTTTTGCGCGATGGCTATTTCCGTCCCGCTCTTGATTGCTGAATCCGCCTTTTTTGGAATCTTATCCGCATGGATCGTGGGCACACAGATTTTCCACGTTTCCTCAGCCTATTGGCTCAACCGCATGGGCCAGCATACGGACCTTTCTGATATCAGTATAGCTATCATCAAAGGCTTTGTCTTCGGTATGTTGATCGTCCTCATCTCATGCCATCAGGGACTCAAAGCGAGCAATGGAGCTGTGGGTGTGGGCCGGGGAACCACCAATGCCATGGTCATATCCTCCCTAGCCATTCTCATTTTCAACTTCTTCCTAACAATGATCCTCAACATTGTCTTCCCACTCGGCCTCTCCTAAAAAGAAAAATGCCCGAAGCCACTGGGACTTCGAGCATTTTGAGAAAATTGTAAATGCACCTTACTTCACAATGTGCATTGCCGTTGGCACTGTGACCACTGTCATGCCAGCTAGCTGAGCCGCCATGATACCAGGGGCAGCATCCTCTAACACTAGGCAATCAGCTGGAGCCACTCCCAAGCGCTCCGCACAGTTAAGAAAACAATCAGGAGCTGGCTTACCGCACTTCACATCATCAGCAGTCACCACTTCGTCAAACAGATCACAGAGGCCTGCAGCCTTTAGTGTCTCTTCCACCACCTTGCGGCTTCCACCAGAAGCAATACCGAGAGGCATCTTGCCACGCATAGATTTCGCGAAGCTTACCACGTCTTCATTTAGCTCAACTAGATCGAGCCGACTAAGGAAGGCTTGGCGCTTAGAGTAAGACACCGCACGCGGTTCAAGATCGAGGTTAAATTCACCATTGATCACCTTCACGATATCTTTAGTTGGACGTCCGCCCATTGAGTAAAATACATCTTCAGGAAAAACATCCATAGGTGCGCCATTGATTGCTAGAGCTTCACACCACGCTTGGAAATGCGCAGGCATAGAATCTACTAATGTGCCATCGAGGTCGAAAATCACGGCCTTGTAGCCAGACTTGGGGATATTGAGAGAGCCGAACTGTTCCATTACTTAGATTTCTGCAGTGATTTTCAAATGATAGCAAGCGCAGAAAACCAGATGGAGTAACAATTTCTTCACAATCCCACACATTCTAACAAACCCACACTAACAACTATAAAATAAAAGGGCTAACTCTAGATAGAGCCAGCCCTTTTGCATGTATGAAATGAATTAATGATCGTGATTAGAGAACCACATCTTCATCTCTATAAATCCCATTAGCGACCCAAGATGTTTCAGATTTTTCATTGCTGATACTCACTGTCCCGCGGATTTCCACCATGTCGGCAAAACGTACGGGTCCACTAAGGCTCAACTTTGTCGCGCCTTTTAAAGATGGAATACCTAGTCCTTCGAGGCTATCTACCAGCTTATACTCATCGCTCAGGCTCACTACAGGAGGCTTACCTTCACGCTCTTTAACTAAAGCTATACGACCATCTTCAGTTGTTTCATAAGCATCTGAACGGAGCGTGAATAAATCCGCGGTCGTCTTGACTGGTGCAAAGCGTGAACGCGGAACACAAATCGCATCAGCGCCTTTAAAGCACTCGATTGCAGCTCCCATCGCAGTTTCTAACTGGTAAACCGACTTCGATGACTTATCGCGCGGATCCACGGTCTTCTTGTTAATAATAACCGGCAGGGGCAGCACGCCACCCTTTGCATCGAGCTCAGCCTTAAGTGACTCAAGGTTCACCCACAGGCTGTTAGTGTTAAAGTACTGGTGCTTGGAAATATTCTGAAACTCGCTGAGATCTGCGTCAGAACACTGAGCTACTTCGCGTAGAAGCAGTTGCTCATCCACTTTCCGGATAGCCAGGTGACCACCTTTTTTGTCAGCCTCTGTTCGGCGAGTTGCCTCCATCAAAAATGGCTTACCGCCCTCTGCGAAATAACGAAGAATCCCAGGATGCAAGACTGCCCCTAGGTTATCTGAGTTAGAAACGAAGGCGTACTTCACTCCGTCGGCTAACAGCTTATCTAACCAGCCAGATCCCGCGATCGCAGGATAGAGGTCGCCGTGACCTGGCGGGCACCACTCAAGGCTTGGGTTTCCAGGGTGTTCGACAGGAGCCATCGTCTTAGCATCAATCTTTGGAATCTGATTCTGATGCAGCTCGACTTGCGATTTAGCGGATAGGCTCTCTTCTGGGTACTGAGAAAGATGCTCTAAAGTGTCCTCAGATGTGCTGAAGCTATTCATCAAAAGGAACTTCACCTGAGCTCCCGTTGTCTCGCGCAAATAGGAAATCTGGCCAACAATGATATCGAGGAAAGTTGCCCCCTCTTTCACTTCTAGTAAGCTCTTTGCTTTCTGAAGTCCCATGCTCGTACCTAGACCTCCATTGAGCTTGATCACAACCGTCTGCGCCAGCAACTCAGCTGAAAAGCCCTCTCCCTCATCGGAAATTTCTTCCAATTCGGGCAGCTTCACCACCGGCTCAATAGAATCTTCCGCTATGTCGGTAGAACTCCCAGCGGCGAGAATCTCGTAGTTGCGTTCAAAACTAAGAATCGCAGCCTCGCTGACACCAGCTTGCTCCATTTTTGTTCGAAAAGGGGTAAATGCACTCATCTGTCCGAGTTCCATCGCGTATTACCTCCAGTAAGTCACGCCTGAAATCACACCCCGCCTCCCCTCAACCACGAAATACCCGAAAGCGCTGGTACCAACATTCCAATTTAAGAACCCACTCCTTAGTGGTGACATTCATACTCTCGTACCATTTTGAGAATTTTGAGCTTTTTAAAACACGGACCCTCTCAGCCTTTCAATGCTTGGAAAATTGAACCCTCCGCTGTAGAAATAGCTTTATAAATCTAGCCCTTTCGCAATTTTCTTATTTTTCACGGTAGAAACCCTCAGCAAAGTTCGGCTTTTCACTTGAAACTTCCAAGTTCACCCCCAACAGTCAGCGCATGAACCAAGAGATCATTCTCGAACGCGAAGTCGAAGCCGTCCAGATCCCAAGCGGTGACGCGATTACTTTACCAGTCGGCACTCCAGTAGTTGTCACTCAAACACTTGGAGGAAGCTACACAGTAGCGACCCAAGCTGGACTCGCACGTATCTCAGCAACCGACTCAGATGCCCTCGGCATCGACGAAGCTGAAGCCAAAGAGAAGAAGGAATACGCCAATGCTCTCAAGGACGCTCCACTAGAAGACCAAGTCTGGGGCCAACTCAAAGAAGTTTACGACCCAGAAATTCCAGTCGACATCGTCAACTTAGGCCTCGTTTACGATTGCGTGCTTACCGAGAAAGACAACGGACAGACTGAAGTGAATGTTAAAATGACACTCACCGCTCCAGGTTGTGGCATGGGACCAGTCATCGCGGCCGACGCCCAAGCTCGCGTCATGTCACTCGACGGTATCGAAGACGCTCAGGTCGACCTCGTCTGGGACCCAGTCTGGAACCAAGACATGATCACCGAAGAAGGAAAAATGAAGCTCGGAATGATCTAATCGATCACTCTTATTTAACTTTTCAAAAAAGGCGACCAGCAATGGTCGCCTTTTTACTTGTCTTCACTGCTAGCGTAAAATTTTATTTACCGAATTGCTTCTCCAGTAAGGTCTTGAACTGCACACTGAAATCATTACCAGCTTCTTGGAATACCGTGCGTAACAGCTCAGGGTTTTCAACATAGGACGCCACAGTGTGTGCATTTCTAGAACGCATCACAATCGACTCACTAAAGAGCTGCTTGCCCTCTGAGATAAACCAAACACGCACTCCAACCACAGCCTCAAGGTAGGTTTCCTCACTCCTACGCATCTTGCGCTGAAGTCCGTATGCTATGATTTCACCATCGAAATAGTGAGGTGAATTTTTAACCCAACGTTCGCCGAGAAAGGCATTTTCCTTCACCGTAGAAATGGCTCTTTTCTCGATACCTTCAGCAATTTTCGGGTAAACCACTGAGTTCAACTTCTCGAGCTCATTCTTGTACTGCTTTTTGAATTCCTTATTCTGCCCTGCTAGCATACCGGCATCGGCGGCTTCCTCAAAAAGAAGGCCAGTGACTCCAGTTGATGCAGTGCTCGAGAAATTCTCGTCACCCGTATACACGAATGGCGTCTTGCGTGTGTGAGCCGGCACTTCAGTCCCATTGATTGGCATTTTAGCGTTCTTTTTCACTGAATGATCAGCCACAGTAATCGTAGTGATGGTATCTTTTTGCTTCTGAGATAGCCCTCCAGAGCAACTAGAAAATACGAGCACGCATAGCGCTGATAGGAGCAGAGAACTAAAGATTTTTTTCATAGGTGACCTACATATCCACACAACGCACCAGAACTGTCAACCAGAACCAAACGCTATAGCCCTTGCTATTCTGTGCGTTCTTCATCAGAACTGAGAACCAACCAAACACGCAATCATGTCTTTCTCATCCACAGGTCTCAGCGACCTCTTCCTGCCCGCTCTTGCTTCCCAAGGTCACGACACGCCCACTCCAATTCAGCAAGCAGCCATCCCTGCTATTCTTGAGGGGAAGGACGTCATGGGGATCGCGAAAACTGGCTCGGGAAAGACCGCCAGCTTCGTGCTGCCGATTCTGCAGAACCTGGTTAAAGTAAGCTCAGCCAAGCACCGCGAACCAGCAGTACTGATTCTGGTGCCCACCCGCGAACTCGCCGACCAGGTGCTCGGGGTCACCCGCGATTTTTCTGCCGATCTGCCACAGCGCATCAGCTCGCTAGCTATCTATGGTGGCGGCTCGATCAACACTCAGATGCAATCTCTAGGAAAGATCGACATCCTCGTCGCCACTCCTGGACGCCTACTCGACCTGATCGATAAAAATGCGATCAAGCTCAGCTCCATTTCTACCCTCGTGCTCGATGAGGCAGACAAGATGCTCAACCTCGGCTTCAAAGAAGAAGTCGACAAGATTTTATCCCTCCTCCCATCCACACGCCAAAATCTACTCTTCTCAGCGACTCTCAGCCCAGATCTCACTGCCATCCAGCAAGTGCTTCTGAGCGACCCCGTCATCGTTCAAGTCGAGTCTGATTCAGACGCAGAAGAGGAAGACATCATCAACGAGCTCGGCTACTTCGTTAAAGAGGAACGCAAGGGACCATTGCTCCGCTATCTCATTAGGCAGAAAAAACGCCAGCAGATCCTCGTCTTTGCATCCTCAGCCAAATCAGTCGACTCCATCGTCAACAAGCTCAGGAAAAACAAAATCGACGCCGCCCCTATTCATTCACAATTGAGTCAAGGAGCCCGCCGCGAGGTCCTCCGACAATTCAAAGAAGCCAGCTTCCGCGTCCTCGTAGCCACTGACCTAATAGCGCGCGGTATCGACATCGAGGCTCTCCCCTGCGTCATCAACTACGAACTCCCACGCTCGCCAAAAGACTACATCCACCGCATCGGTAGAACCGGCCGTGCGGGTTCCCCCGGCGACGCCATCACCCTCATCACCATGGACGAACTCCCCCACTTCCGCGTCATCCAGAAAAAGACCGGCAACAAAGTCCCGATGCAGCACAGCGATGAAATCAACCTACACGGTTGTTAGCCAAGAAATTCATCCTATGAATCTAAAAGCCTTACTACCCTTACTCCTGTTCACCGCCCCTTTCCTGCAGGCTCGGCCAGCGATGGAAAAACTCCGCCAGCGCCTTCTTGAGAAAGAAAAACAGATGCTCGAGGAAGCTAGCTTCTGGGGCCCCACCCCTCCGCGAGACAAGTAACGGAGAAAACCTGCATGGCTGAGCGTGCGCCACTTTTATCTTACTCCCTAACAAGATTGAAACTACGACCAAGTCTCCGGGTCGACGCCATAGTAGTTCACTAATTGGGCGTAGAGGTCTGGATACTTTTTCTTTAGCTGATCAGGCTTCTCGTAGAAAGTTTCAGTGGCTACAGCAAAGAACTCGGCTGGATTTTCTGCGCCGTAGTCATCGAGCACAGTTCTCTTGCCGGATTTCACGCGCTTTTGGAAGAGGTCAAAGGCTGGCTTGAAAGCTGCTGCCCACGCGTGGTAGGCGCCGTTTGACTGGAGGGTTGGCACACCATCGCCGGCTCCATCCGCTTGATCTAACTGGTGTGAAAATTCGTGAATCGTCACGTCATGTCCGTCGTCAGGATTTCTGCCACCAGCGACCACACTACCCCATGACAGCACCACTGAGCCAGTCCCCCAGCTCTCACCGAGCCGCACATCTTCAGCACCGTGTTGGCCCGGAGCCCGGTAGGCTTCAGGGTAAAGCAAAATGCTTCTGAGCTTGGAATAATAATGGTGGGGCGAACGAAGTAGCAGGATACAGGCCTGAGCTGCAATCACCCTCTGCATATGCGGAGTCACCTCCTCCAAACCTCCACAGGCTTCAAATATTTTTTCCTCAATGAACACATGCATCAACCCTTCTAGGTCATCACGTAAGTTCTCGGGTAGCCGCGTGTAGAGCACGAAGTCGTTTCCTAGCTCTTCTCTCTGCTCAGGACTCAAGCGCATCTTGTGTAACTCATCCCGGCGTTGCTGGCGCTTTTTCTCCAAGTTACGAATCACCACAAAGGCACAGCCTAACACCACCATAACAAAGAGGACCAAATAAAGTTTACCCATAGATAAAGTACTAAAGAACTCTCCAACATATGCCAAGCAAAGAGAACACAAGCTGACACCTTGACCGAGAAACCTACAAACAAAAATTATAAATGCACATGCTCAGCGCTTGGTGTACTTTGGCTTATGTCCACCAATAATCAGGATGAGTTAAGGTCCGGTGCCGACTCTCCGGCTCACATCATCGTCGATAATTTTGTCGCGCCAATGTGTGACGATTTTTTGGTCATTCTGTATCAAGATGACGACATCTTGTTGATCAACAAACCCAGTGGTCTACTCAGTCTGTCGGGTAAAAACCCTCTCAACTGGGATTCGGTCCACTACCGCTTGGTTCACGGCCAAGAGGGCAGGTCACCTGCATTCCCAGAGGCAAAATTACCCCATCGATTAGATTTTGGAACCTCGGGCATTATGGTGGTGAGTCTGAATGCGGGGGCGGCACAGCATCTCAATAAACAATTCCAAGAAGGCTCGATTCAAAAACGCTATGTCGCCTCGCTAGACGGGTGGGTTGCCGAAAATCAGGGCCAGGTTACAGCCGCCATTGCCAAGGATAAAAAGCATTTCCCTCGGGTGAAAATTTGCCCAACCACAGGCAAATCTGCAATTAGTGAATACACCGTCATGCAGCGTCTAGATCAACCGCGTCGGAGCTTGGTGCAGTACACACCGCATACCGGACGCACGCACCAGTTACGCATCCACAGCCTAGAAATGGGCCACCCTATTCTTGGCTGTGATCTGTATAAAAATGCGCATAGTGAACAGATGGCAGACCGTTTATTATTACATGCGAGTGACCTGTATTTCCAGCACCCTACCAGCGGCGAGCCATTCCACGGACAGTGTCCCAGTCCAGATTGGCTCTGATCATTTTCTCTCTACCTTTTAAGAACCAATAACTTGAATTGATTGAAGCGCAATTTTGCGTTAGGCTGGCATTTGTGTCGAAAATTTCTGACATCTTGATGCATTTACATTGCCCTAAACCTTTGGTTCTAGCCGGCGCGTTCCTCCCTTTGCTACTTGCTTCATGTGTCCCCCCCAGCAGCCAAAAAATTCCAGCGAAAGCCTCCCATGTCATGTACGAATGGTACGACGACCAAGGATCGGGCAAAATTTCTCTCTCCATCGATCTTGGCGATCAAAACGTCAAGGTAATGCGAGGCAATCGAGAGATTGGCTGGGCCTACGTAGCTACAGGAATCGAGGGCCGTGGCACTCCAGCGGGCACCCACCGAATCTCCGAGAAACTCGTGAAAAAATACTCGAATCGCTATGGTTGGATAGAGAACGAGCTCGGCCAAGTCGTGAATAGCGATGCGTCACCCGGCGACCCTGTGGGTCCGGGCGAGCGTTACATGCCAGCACCGATGCCCTACTGGATGCGCTTGACCAATTATGGTATCGGGATGCATATTGGACACATCCCACACCCCGGAGAGCCCGCTTCACACGGCTGTATCCGAATGCCTAAAGAGTTCGTGCCGACACTTTTCAACATGGTCGACATTGGGACTCGGGTGAAGATCCGTTATTAAGCCTCATTTTCTATGGACTTAGCGCCTTTCCTTCAGAAAACATAGAAACGGGGCGAACATCACACCTATTTTTTGTTGTGCCGTTTCATTATATTCGCTAGATTTCAGGCATAGCAAATTCGGCTAACGGTAGCAAACTGCTGCGCTCAAACGTTAGACATTTAGCAAACTCAACAAACCAAAGAAATACTCTATGTCCACAACAGATAAATGCTGCACCATAGTACCCTACTTCAAAATAGCTGAGGGTAATTTAGCCAAATTCAAAGAACTTTGTGAAAGGTTCACTGACGCTACCAATCAAGAACCTGACTGCTTGTTTTATGGATTCAGCTTTCATGGAGATGTAGCACATTGCCGTGAAGGATACCAAAATGCGGCAGGTGTCTTAAAGCATCTTGAGAATGTTGGCTCCCTACTAGAAGAAGCTTTAACGCTTTCCGAACTTACCAAATTAGAAATTCACGGCCCCGAAGAAGAACTTGCGAAACTTCGTAGCCCATTGGCTGAGTTAAACCCACAGTTCTTTGTCTTAGAATACGGATTTCGTCGATAAGTTATTTAATAGGCTTCTTTACTGCGCTCCAAAAGTTACATTTATTAGTTGAATCCAAAATTCATTTAAACAATTCTGATAAATCAGCGTTCTCCTCAGTCACGGTGCTCGCACCGTCTAAACCCGATACACATCTTTTCTTAAATCACGCAGGCTGTACATTTGAGATTGATCTACATGCCTCAGCGCCCTCGCGCCGGTCGTTCGTTTCGTGTGGCATTCAAGTCGATGCTCTTTCATTTTCGAAAAGAACCTATCCACAAACTCACGGCTCCCTAACACCACGCCATCGGTGAAGTAGCGCGTCTTGCAGTGTAACATTTGCGCAGCGCTCAGCTTGCCTCCTGATTTTAGAGTTTTCTCAATCTCGCTCGCGCTACACCACCTATAGCCCTTCGGGTCACTCACCATTTCAGCCTGCACAGGATTGAGGTCAATATACACCGCCGTCATCCGCGCCACATAGCTATCCTCCACTAACACACTCTTAAATCTTCCTTCCCACAGCGTGCCAGTCTTACCCTTGCGCTTATTGTACCACTGAGTGAATTTCTGTTTTATTTCCTTCATGAACTCGGACAAATCACACATCCTCCGCGTGTAGCGCTCCTTCAGCTCCCGCACCGCGAGCTTCCGATCCTCTGTGCAGATGGTACCACCGACCGGACTCGAACCGGTACGCCCCGAAGGACAGCAGATTTTAAGTCTGCGGCGTCTACCAATTCCGCCACGGTGGCTTATGCTAAATGGGATAATTTAGAGCCCATTTGCAAGCTGCGATGTGGAGACTACTCACGAGATTTGATCTCGTCAATGGTAGCTTTCAAAGACTTTTTCACATTTCCATTAGCTGATTCATATGCAACGAGTAATGCTGGAAGAGCATCTTGAGTTCCGATCTTACGGAGCACGCTGGCGGCTGAATTCAGCTCAATGGGTTCGAGCTCTGCTAGCATGTCGATCAAGGCTAGTTCTGCTAGTTTACCAGACCGAATCAGCGTGGATTCGTGCACTACGGGTTCCTTAATCCATGCATAGAGCAGGATGTCTCCAACTCCTTCTACTTTTTGTTCGATAAGGTAGTTGAGGTGGCTCAGAGGGATCGTATTCTGAGTCACTGCCATTTTTCGAGCCTGTGACACCACCAAGTCTGAAGCATTATCTTGCTCCGCCCTGTCCCAGCGAATAAGGGCTTCGACGGCTGCCTCTTGGTATTCGAACGACTCGAGCGCCACCAGCGCCTTCAGTTGCAGTGCTATATCTGCGCGTAGGGAAAATTTCGGTGAATTGGAGAGACGCTGGATCGCAGCTAGTTGCCTTTCTTCGTCGATGTGCTTGAGTTCTTCTAAGTTTGCCACATAGAACCGGGCATTATTTTCATCGACTAAGACGTCTGATTTAGAGTTCTTGAAGGTGTCGGGATCAACTAACACTTCGACGATTTGGAGTTTTTCACGAATTCCCGTCACGGTTCCAAATTTACCCATCACCGTGGCAGCTTGTTCAAGTGGCTGCTGGCTATTTAGATAGACGAGCAAGATACATGGCAGTCCATTGAGCGTGCGGTTTGGGTAGACTCTGGGGATTTCCTGAGTCTTGAGAGCTCTAGCGAGGTAGTCTTTGATGGTATCTAGGTGGGCTGGCTTGACGCGCATGAGGGCAATAGTGATGACGCGTTCGGGATTTGCTGATTCTGCAATTTTCGCCTCCACCGTGGAGTAACCGAGCGCCATTTTATAAGCTAATAATTCCTCTTCAGGGTCGATTTCTTTCGGCTCATTGACCTCTAAATCTGGGTTATCACCTAGTTTAGATGATAATAGTTGTTCGGGGTAAATAATGGGCATGCTGCAGACGCCTACCGCGAGGATCAGTGCGAGAATCACTCCAAATATTCTATATTTACGAAAGCCAAAGATAACCAACAAACTGCCAAGAAGTGCTGCAAAACCTACTAACACCCAGCGTTTATCATTCGCCACATCAGTCATGGCACCTTGCTCTCCATTGCCGAGCACGAAGAACAGGATGATCAAGCCCATCAGCAACACACCGGAAAAGATGGCTAACAAGCGCTTCGGTTCGAGAGGCATGATGGCATTCGGGTCCACTTCTTGATCGTAAGCAGCGGTACGGAAATGCACATCCGAGTCCATGGTCGTTTCTGGGATTTTTCTAGAAAAAGCCTCTAGCCCTTCCGACTTTTCTCCAGGAAACTGGCGTAGCGCATGGGTGTCTACATGCTCGCTGGATAGATCAAACGGGTGCAGGCATGCTCCACATTCTACTGGATTCCCCATCAACTCTTCAGGGACATCGAAGCGTTCATGGCATTCTGGGCATTGGATTTTGATTTCACTCATGGATCGGAATTCGGTCAAACTTTGAAGAGGCACTATAGTAATCGTTGGCTGTTAGGATGGCGAGTCACAAAATTTCCTGAACTATCGTTATAGAAGCACTTGCCCTCAACCCCTATCGCAGTTACCTCTTGAGCATGCTACCTGAAGTAGAGTCATTACTCATCGTCCAAGATCGCGACCAGAAGATCCACGCCCTCAAACAAGAACTTGCTAAAATCCCACGCGACAAGGCCCGTGCTGAGGAAAAACTAAGCTCGGACAAGCAGGCCGTGGCAGATGCCAAGCTGGCTTATCAAGAAAATGAAGTGGCCATCAAAAATGTGGAACTCGACATAGCGACCCGTCGCGACTCGATTGCCAAGATCAAGGTTCAGCAATTTGAGACAAAAAAGAACGAGGAATACACAGCCCTGGGAAATGATGCCATTCGCTACGAAGAAATGGTCGACACTCTAGAAACCACTGAGCTGGAGCTGATGGAAAAAGCTGACACACTGCGCGAGGTGCACATGAAGGCAATTGCAGATCTTGCAGAGACCCAGAAGATCGTCGACATCGACATTGTTGCTCTCGAAGAAAAAGGGGGGCAGAGTTCAGCCCGCCTCGACGAGCTTCTTGCCGAGCGCTCTGAGCTGGTACAAAAGGTTGACGAAGGGCTCGTGGCACTTTACGACCGACTTCTCAAGAGTAAAGGAAACGACCCAGTGGCTCCGCTGAAAGGTTCACAATGCAAAGGTTGCCACATGAAGGTAACTCAGACCACCATGGTGAACGTGCAGGCCGAAAAAGCGATTGCTCAGTGCGAAAACTGCGGACGCATCCTCTACTCCACCTAATCTCCCGAACTCGTCAGAGTTTGAGTTCCTACGCCTCACTACCCATAACCAATCAGACAATCGTGCTACCCTGGTTCGACAACGACAAGTTCCCACTCTTCCTAGCCCCAATGGCTGGGGTCACTGACGTGACATTTCGTACGATCTGTAAAGAGCTCGGAGCTGATGTGATGGTGACGGAATTTGTATCGGCCGAAGGTATTGTCCGACGCGACGATCGCACTCGGAAATACACAGAATTCCACGAAGGCCAACGCCCAGTCGGTGTTCAGCTTTTCGGAGCAGATGGCGAGCGGATGGGTGAAGCTGCTAAGAAAATAATCGACTGGAAGCAACCAGATTTCATCGACATCAACTTCGGTTGCCCGGTGAGTAAGGTGGTTTCTAAAAATGGTGGTTCCTCTCTTTTAAAAGACTGCCCGTTGCTAGCATCGGTAGCCGGAGGGGTGGCCAAGGCTGTGGGTGGTCAGGTTCCTGTCACAGCGAAAATTCGTGTCGGCTGGGATGAAAAAAGCATCAATGCTGTCGAAGTCTGTAAAACTCTAGAAGACTGCGGCATGCAGCAAATCGCCATCCACGGCCGGACTCGCTCACAGGGATACCGCGGTGAAGCAAACTGGAATATCATCGATGAGTGCGCCCGCTCTACCGATCTACCAATCATCGGCAACGGCGACATCACTTGCGGCGAAGATATAGAAATGCGCAAGAAGACGACCGCGGTCTCGGGCCTGATGATTGGCCGTGCTGCGATGCAGAACCCGTGGATTTTCCGCGAGGCAAAACACTTTTTAGAAACTGGCGAACACCTGCCACCAATCACCATCGAGGAGCGCTGGGAGCTCATCATCCGCCACTGCACGCTGGCGACGAAGTCAGACCGCTACGGCGGTGAAGAGCGCCACACAGTGATGGCTATGCGCTCACGCCTGATGGCTTACTGCAAAGGCTTCAGCGGTGCCAAGGCCCTGCGCCAAAAGCTCTGCGCAGTCGTCTCAGTCACCGAGCTAGAAGACATCGCCGCCAACCACCTCTCTGGAAAGTACGACAACGTCGTGCTGGAGGGGCAGTAGGTTATGCGCTGACCGTAGAAGAGGCTTCCAGCCTCTTTGCTTGTTTTTCGATTGAACGAGACTCAGCTCAAAGAGGCTGGAAGCCTCTTCTACGGCCACAATAAAAAGCCAGCCACCGATTGCTCGGGGACTGGCTGATTGCTCACGCACACACACGTGTTAGAATGGGCTTATTCTTTCTCGATACACTTCTCTACGAGCTTGATGAACTCGGTGCGCTGGCCTTTTCCGTCGGGGCCTTTGCCAGCTTTGGCGAGAGTGAGTACCTTGGCCAAATTTCCGTTGCCCTTATTTTCGCTATCTCGGAGGATCATACCGAAGAGGCCTACTGAGGTTGCGAATTGCATATCTGTTGTGATCTCCGATTTGCCATCCACAAATGGAACGGTGAAGTAGGTGCTCTCATCTTCAATTTTCTGATCTGGCTGCTTGTAGGCGAGCTTTACGAACATCATTTCTTTGCTGTCCTTTAGAGCTGGATTTGGCTTTGCCTCAGGTTTCTCGAAGTAGCGTGAGGCATCAATCTGGGCCCCGAAGGGTTTGCCGTCGGCTGGGATTATTTCGTAGAGGGCAGTCACGGTGTGACCCGCTCCGATCTCACCGGCATCCACCTTTTTATCGAGGAATGCCTCGGGTGGTAGCATCCGGTTTGCGTAGCCGATCAAGCGATAGGCTTTCACCTTGTTAGGGTTCATTTCGACCTGCACTTTGACATCCTTGGCGATGGTCACCATGGTTCCCATCATGTCTTCTAACAACACCTTGCGACCTTCTTTGATCGTGTCGATGTAGCTGTAATTTCCATTGCCGTTGTTAGTGATAGATTCGAGCATGGCGTCATTGATATTGCCGCTACCGAAACCTAACACTGAAATGTAAGTTCCGGATTTTGCTTTCTCTTTCACCATCTTGGTTAAAGAAGCATTGTCTGAGACTCCGACATTGAAATCACCATCCGTGGCCAGGATGACACGGTTGACTCCATCCTTCTTGAAGTTGTCCTGAGCCTGCTTGTAAGCGAGTTGAATCCCCTGCCCACCGGCGGTCGAGCCACCAGCGTTGAGGCTATTCATTTTTTCTAGAATCTTCTGACGTCCTATATCATCAACCTTCGTTGCAGGAAGCGCTAAACCTGAAGCTCCGGCATAGACAACAATGCTCACGGTATCTTCCTCATTCAGCTCTTCTAACAAATACTGCATGGACTGTTTGAGTAACGGCAATTTATTCGCGTTATTCATGGAGCCAGAGACATCGAGCAAGAATACGAGATTGGTCGCTGGGCGTTGCTCACGGACGATCTCT
>Ga0233404_10000038_pt1 | contig 26948 bp, 27 predicted proteins | sample Na_oxic_2_MG_FD_179861 | JGI IMG/M metagenome (GOLD analysis project Ga0233404, IMG submission 179861) | Seawater microbial communities from Saanich Inlet, British Columbia, Canada - Na_oxic_2_MG | ecosystem: Environmental > Aquatic > Marine > Inlet | place: Canada: British Columbia | collected...
GTCGATGTCACGCCTTTTCAGGAAGACAAAGGTCTAATGGACGTTCCCACCTACTGAGCTTTCGGATCAGTGGCTTTAGTTCTATGGACGGCATGGCGGTACTTTTTATCTTTTGTGATATCTACCTAGTTCACCCTCATTTTTTGGGATGACACATAACTTGGATTCACCTGATCCATAGATTCAGAAATAAAACTTGCGCAAAGTTACCATCTCTACAATAAATCATATCACTATGCCAAAGAAGACAACTAAAGTGCAAACAGCTAAGGCTCTAGAAAGTAAAACTCCAGCTGCTAAAACGAAAATAGCTAAAACTGCCAAGCCTCAAGGCCGTGGTAAGCGTTATTCTAACAATGAAAAAGCTGAAATCCTCATTTTCGTAGATAAGCACAATGCACAGAAAGGCCGTGGCGGTGCTGCTGCTGCATCTCGCAAATACAAAGTATCACAGCTTACTATCGGTAATTGGCTTAAAGAAGCAGGCTCTCCATCCCCAAGCCGTAAAACAAAGACTGGAGACATCTCAAAAGTACTTAAGCGACTCGGAGACATCCACAAGAAAATGGCTAAAGTAGAAGAAGAGCTCGGCACTCTCCGCAAAGAATACGCATCTCTCAAGAGTCTACTCTAAATTATTAGTCTAATTAATTCCCAAAAAACCACCACAGTTCACATAACTGTCGGTGGTTTTTTATTGCCCTATTTCGATAAACTAAAAAACCCTGGTAGCGTAAAGGCTGAATCCTCAACTCTAGACTACCAGACTCCACACACACAATTTATTGCACCTTGAGCATCGGTGCTTCAGCAAAAGTTTGAGCCGACTTCCGAGCATTCAACTCACGACCATTCCACCTCCATGGATCGATACCCTTCTCGGTAAAAACAGCCATTCCGATAACTCCCACATTCCTCGTTGTCCCATGCCGTAAATTACTATAACTGGAATCTACGCTAGAAAACTTAAAGGCTGCGACCGCGGCATCACTAGTTCTAAAACCTTTTACTGAGAGTGTTTTCCCAGGCTCGATCATATAACCACGCTTTTTGATGGATGCTGATTTCCCATCCATCACGTCTAACCCGTCCACGCTCATAACAACCTCTAACCTAGAGTGGCAGACATTGCGAACAACCAGACTGTACTGAGCCTTATCTTTACCAACGATAAATCTTTTCCCGCCAGCATGGAGATTCTTGGCATAACCCCACCCAGATTTCACTCCCCATTCGACTAGCCCGTTTGCCCCCTTCTGCATTCCTGCCCCACTATAGCTCCAACTCTGAGACATCGCATCGATACCTTCTTTGTTATTGTAATAGATAACATCCAGCGATTTTGGTTTACTCCCCTCGCGCTCAAACTTTGTATAACTGATCGCAGAATCTACAGCATCTCCCCAACCCGTTCCTAAGCCCGGGCGATTACGCTTCTGGATAGTCCCCTCCTCTCGTTTCACTGGCGTGGGCGTCGCGCCTCTCTGATCATTTGTTTGAGCTAAGGGCATCTGCGTCGTACACGACACGACAGATAGCGCCCCACACAATCCCACAAGTTGAAGAATAGATTTATATTTCACAAGAGCTAGAAAAACAGCACTTGGATCGCACGTCAAACTTTTTATGCTACTTTTCTAGCACTTTTAAATTGCAGTCTTTCTAGCATTCCGTATGGTGACTTTATGAACCGATTGGAACAAGGCCAACTTTCTCGACGTGAGCGGCAGATAATGGACATCATTTATCGTCTAGGCCAGGCCTCAGCGAAGGAAGTACAAGAGAACCTACCGGACCCACCTTCCTATTCAGCGGTACGCGCATTACTGGCAACGCTCGAAAGCAAAGAAATGGTGAAACATGGCAAAGAATCTCGACGTTATATCTATAAGGCTGCGATCAACGAGAAGAAGGCGAGGAAATCAGCCATCCAGAATCTTTTATCCACCTTCTTCGACGGCAAACCCCAAAAGCTAGTCGCCGCTTTACTCGATGAAGAATCCGAACAACTTAGCGCATCAGAGATCTCTGAGATTCGTAAGTTAGTAGAAAAAAAAGAAGACTAAACACCCCATGGACGCCATACGCATTAGCCTCATTCTCTCCATCACCGCTTATTTCATGAGCGTGTGGCTTGGCCGGAAAAGCCCTGCTAGAGCATCTTCGCTCACTGCTGGAATGACGATACTATTGCTCCTCGCTCCCATTCTGCTCACGCTTCCAAAATGGCATATCCAGTTGAATTGGCTGAACCAAGGAACGCCTTCACAAAGCTACCCTGCACCGCTGGAATCTAACGGGCTCACTATGGTCCTCAGCCTATGGGCTATTGGTTCAGTTCTCTTTTTCATCCGCTACCTGCTGCAGGTAAACACCCTCAGAAGATGGATTGTCAGATCGACCTCTGTGAAATCAGTGAACATCCAACAGCTTCTAGCTAAAGCAACTCTCGATGCCGGACTAAAGAAAAAACCAGTACTCCGCTGCACTCCGATGGTCACATCACCAGTGGTTACAGGACTCTTCCGACCCACTATTCTGTTGCCTGAAAATGCTAACAACTGGGACTCGACCACTCTCCACATGGTGCTGTTGCATGAGTTAAGCCACATTCGCCGTCGCGACCTATGGGTTTCTCATATCGCCCAGCTCAACTGTATCCTACATTGGTGTAATCCTTTTGTATGGCTACTTCGTAACCGCCTACGCAATCAATGTGAATTCGCTGTCGACGCCCAGATAATAGCCAATGGCACTGATGCAAAATGCTACATCTCGGCACTCTGTGATGTAGCTGAAAGCCTCATCAATAAACAATCAGTCCCCTCTACAGCCCTTGCCATGGCGGACAAAGCATCCCTCCGCAATCGAGTTAACAACCTGCTAACCAAGCAAAAACCCCCGAGCCCTTTGCTTGCGGTAATCCTGCTCGCTATCACAGTGAGTAGTACCTTCGCCCTCGCAGTGATCCGCCCCCAGTCCCCCTCTGTTAGCCCCCCCGAAACTCAGGATATACCACAGAGCTATCCAGCCGAAGAAGTCCAGCTCCGCATGAGCGCCTCACCCTTCCCAGGTGACCTCTAATTCTTCGTCCTTGAATATTCCGCTATAGCGTAGCAGAAACAGCACATGTCTGAACCTTATAACGCTGACCTCCTGGCGGTCGACACCGGCTCTATTCAGAGCCGGTTGTCTGCACTCAGGAGGTACCTTTGACATCCCAGCTCTAGAAGCGGAACTTTCAAAATTTGATGCCCAGATGGAAGATGGATCGTTCTGGGACGATGCTATAAAAGCCCAGCAAATTGTCGGTCAAGCCAACATAATCAAACGCAAATTTATTCCCTTTATTAAGTTGGAGAAACGCCTTGATGACCTCAAAGAAATCATTTCACTAGCAAAAGAGTTCGAAGACGCAGATGCAGCCCAAGAAGCAGTAGCTGAATTTACAGAAATCAGTAAACAACTCGAATCCTTCGAGCTTCTCGTATTATTAGACAAACCTAACGACCCATCTAACTGCTACGTCACAGTCAACTCTGGAGCCGGCGGCACCGAAGCGTGTGACTGGGCAGCCATGCTGTTACGCATGTACACACGTTGGGCTGAAAGCAAAGGCTACAAGGTTGCTTCAGTAGACTACGCGGAAGGAGATGGTGCAGGAATTTCCAGCGCCACTATCAAGGTCGAAGGCGACTACGCCTATGGCTACTTGAAAAATGAGCGTGGCGTCCACCGCCTTGTACGCATCTCACCGTTTGACTCAGCTGGCAAACGCCACACATCGTTCAGCTCGATCGATGTCACCCCAGAAATGAACACCGACATCGAAATCGACCTCAACCCTGCAGACATTGACATCCAAACAGCACGCTCAGGTGGAGCTGGTGGCCAGAATGTCAACAAGGTGGAAACTGCGGTTATCCTCAAGCACAAGCCTACTGGCATCATCATTCGCTGCACCCAGGAACGCTCACAACTACGCAACCGTGAACTCGCTCTAGAACTACTCAAAGCAAAGCTTTACCAGATCGAGGAAGACAAACAAAAGGACACAGCCGAGCGAGAGTATGGCGAAAAAGGCGACATCGGGTGGGGCAGCCAAATCCGCTCCTACGTCTTCCAACCCTACCAAATGATCAAAGACCTCCGCACTGGCGAAGAAACTGCCAACATCTCTGCCGTCATGGATGGCGACATCGACGCCTTCATCGAAGCCAAACTTAAAGGTCAGGAAAAAGGCGGCAAAGTCGAAGGCTAACAAACCAAGACCCACACATCATTATGTCAGACCTCTACGTCAGCGCCTCCATCACCGCAAAGCCAGAATCCATCGAGCTCGTCAAAACTGAGCTTCTAAAATTCATCGCACCTACCCGGCTCGAAACCGGCTGTATCAGATACGATCTCCACCAAGATCGTGAAAGCCCTGCCCATTTTGTCTTCTATGAAACTTGGACAACAAAGGACGCACTAGACCAACATCTAGAATCCGATCACATCCAAGCTGGCCGCAGCGCTATGGAAGCACACCTCGAAAACGTCGTCGTTAGCCAACTCGATAAACTAGCCTAAGCCATGTCCGATAAAACAATCTTTGAAATGATCATCGATCGTGAAATCCCTGCAGACATCGCCTACGAAGACGACATCTGTATTTGCTTTCACGATATTGCCCCACAGGCGCCAACCCACCTCCTCGTTGTACCAAAGAAGCGTATTGTTAGAATTGCTGAGGCAAGCACCGAAGACCAAGCCACACTAGGCCATCTTCTGCTCACCGTACAAAAAGTAGCTCAACAAGAAGGCCTCACGGAATCCGGATTCCGCACCGTCATCAACAACGGCAAAGATGGAGGAGAAGCAGTCCCCCACCTCCACCTACACATCCTAGCCGGCCGCCAGCTCCTCTGGCCTCCTGGTTAGACCTAGCCTCACGCCCAACTACCAATAATAGGTGAAATTGGCGCCCACGCTATTCTCGTGACCTGCCGAGCGTAGTGAATACATGTAGCCGGCACCGATCGTTGCATTTTGTTTAATCGACGTGTTGATTCCTACTCCGAGAAGTAGCCCGTGAGGTCCACGGTTCTGGCCGACAAAGGAACTGGAGTCCAGACCGGCTAGGTTTGCCTGGATGTCATGCGTCTCGTTGTTATTCGCATAGGCATCAAATTCATAATTGGCCCGCAGGGTTGCCACTAATGGCCCGTGCTCCATAGCAAATACCCGCTTCACATCCACCCCAGCGCTGAGAACTAAGGCTTGAGCGTCCGCCGACTGAATATGGTAATCGTAGGCTCCTCCTCCGCCACTTTCCTGTAGATCATCTTGATTAAGATAGGTGTAGAGCACGCCTGCAGATGGCACCACAAAGGTTGCTTCATCCAATTGATGCACTTTGACAATCTCAGTTCCAATATTCATCCCAACACTAGAGAAACTGGAGGACGAACTTGAACCGATCCCACCATAATTATCAAAATTTTGTCGAGTGGAATCGTGGTCACCATAAAAAACTGATGCTAGCGAATGAATGTAGAACCCGTCATTAAGATTGTATTGGTTATACACCCCAGCATAGACGACGTTGTTATCGAAGGTTTGAGCAATATGATCGTGCTCTTTCATATCGTTGACAGTGGTTCCGACATAAACTCCAGTTGTGCTGAGTGCTGTTTTATGAATATCAGCACCTACTGCTAGGGCTGCTATTTTATAGTCAAAATTCCCCGTCTCACCAGCACTTCCATCAACTGACCCATCCACATAGGCAGTGTCTATCCAAAACCGATTCAACGCTCCCGATCTATCACCGCCAGTCATCTGATCACTATGGCCACCAGCACCAATTTGATCGCGCACCATATTTGCCATCAGATCTGAACCTTCCAATCCGAGCGTTAAATTAGATGAATACGCCTCTGGGTTATTATTGCTAATAGCTCTTGTTAGATTATTTGTCGTCAAGCTCTGCAATGCTGGTGCGTTCAGCAACTGGTTTTGAGTCGGTGCTTGGTGTCCCGAAAGCCCAAGTGTGTGCTTAAAGTACTGTGTGGTTGCGTTATTTTTATTCTTACTGGAACCCGCGCCGCCTGCCGCGGTAGGATTTTGGGCAACAGTTGTGGCAACTTGATTGACCGTCTTAACGCCAAACTTCACCTTCACCTCGGTGTCTGTGATGATGGTGGTTTCTGGGTCGGCTCCGATAAAGGCATGGAAGCTTGAAAAATCTTCTATGATATTATTAACGTTCAATCCCGAGAGTCCTGCTGCCGCTGTGAGCACGGTGAACTCGCGACCATTGAGAAATGCTGTCGGGGATCCAGCCTGTTGCACATCTTCTAGTTTTATCACTGGCTGCACGCCATACCTTACAGTGCCGCCAGTCGCTAGTTGATCGTGCGTCACACCTGCCACGTCGCCAGCCGCTTGAGTTGGATCCATCTCAATAGTTAGCAAGGTCCCACTCAAGTCAGTAACTCCAGTGCCCGCAAAAGTCAATTTGCCCACCCCATTCATCCCAGGTTGGATTTGAACAATCCCCTTAATCGTACTTGATCCAAGCGCAACAATCCCATCACCGGTCAAACGTGAAACTCTAGTCACGGAGTTGCCAGACAGATTAAGCTGTGCACCAGGTGACAGCACCACATAGTTCACACTACTTAGGTTCGCCCCTGAAACTAAACTAATCATTCCTTCTTCGATAAATAAGTTCCCCCTAAAGGCTGAACCAATCCTCCCCAATGTGATATTGCTGACTCCCCGTTTGTAGATGTCTGAAGTTCCATCAAACTGGGCTCCTGATAAGCTGGCGTCGGCTGCTTGCTCGAAGATCAAATTCCCTCCATATAATGAAACTCTCGTCCCATAGACAAAGGCTTCAGTCGTTGTTTGGAAGTTACCACCATTCAACTTGATATAACCGAATCCGTCGGTAAACCCTAAGCTATCACCGCCTTCCTTCTTCACATCTCCATTGAAGATAAATGTTCCCGCCCCACGTTTTGTAAAGCTCGGCAATGATTGGTTAGAATAATAGATATCCCCATTGTAAGTATAATCTTGGCCGTCGCCATTCTGCATGTAGAGCAGAGCACTATCAGTACTCTTACCTATATTACTCAAGCGGATGTCACCATCCCCTTGGATAGCTCCAAATCCAAATTCGCTGCCGGTCGTATTCCCAAGCTTGTACTCCACTTGTAGTTCACTTCCTGCATCAATTTGGAAATACGCCTCGCCAGTGCGTAACCTAGGGCTAGATGAGCCAGTATTATGGTTTATGAATTTCAGCTTCGCCGCATTCTCAACATGCACATCGCCTTTAATTTTCATTACGTTGGACGCATTAAATGTGACTAAGCCAGTTCCCACATTGCCGTCATTGACCCGCAAGCCATTAGTGATATTTACTTCTAAATTTCGGAATTCGATCTGGGTCCCATTGGTATTTATCTCAAGACCATTGGGGTAAGTCATCTCCACTGCATTGGTCCCTCCGCCCACAATATAACAAGGCCTAGGGTCTCCATCGGTGCGACCGTTTATCACCGTGTCTCCGACAGTGGTTGGGAAATGGCGACTGTCCACAATACCCGTGTTACCTACAGTATGCAGACAAGCAGTATCGTCTGCATAGAGGAATGGTAGACTGACGCACGAAATTATAAGGGTTCTAGTAATCATAAGGGGAGCAATAAAAAAATTTAACAGTTAATTCAATAGAGAATATTGATGACTCTCACAAGAACATTCATGTTTTATCCATTCATTTCTAGCTCTTCATTCATTCTAGGGTACCTCCGGCAACTAGCGTTGGTGGTGCTGGAAAGAATTTCAAGCAAGGCTAGGCGTGATGAGTGAGCGGCTCTTCATCCTTGAACGAAGAACAACGAAGCCATGCGCAGAAAGGCTTTCCAGCCCGAAGGGGGCCTATCGTCTAAAACGAGCTATGCTCTCAATTTTAAAGAACTACTCACAGTCATCCCATAGCAACTCAATGAGTAGCTGTAATCCTTGAGTTAGCGTTATTTTTTGACCGATTCGGCGACTTCGTTTTTTGAATTTCAGAAGAGACGCTCTCTATTTACTGGCTTCCTGCCCGCGTACTGTCCCATAGAATCATGGAGAAAAACCTACTAGATATGATGTCTCGCAAGCTATCCGCATTCGACAGCTCCCACCTGCTGTCCCATAGGATTTGAGCAGGCTCATCAGATTTATTCGATCCCAGACCACCCCACGAACTATCGCGAGTAGACGTGAAAAACTGTGAGACCATCCTGCTACTTGACCTTGAAAACGCATCAAGACGTACAGAAGCAAAGCTGCCCATAGTTGCCAGCGTATCACATGCTTACTGTGTCCTAGGAAGTCACAAACCTGTAGGGGTCTATTTGATCTGCTTGAAGAATACTTCGATACCCCAACGAGCCTGATAGAGATCTCCCACACTGCTTGCCGCCCAGTCTGTGTTGTTGGTAATAAAGACCATCACCTTTTGCTTTCCGTCAACGATTACAATCATCTCGACTCGGCGCATTAGCGTCGGGTATTGTTCCTTACTCTTTGGTGTTTTCAAAAGGATGAGGTCGTCACGCAAAATGTTACCCTTGGGTTTCTTTAGCAGCTTTTTGCGCACTGTGTATGCCATGTTATCCTTGGCTCTAGTCACCCAGAAGACTCCCCGTTGGCAAAGGCCGTAGAGGTGAGTAAAGTTCACATAGGCCTTGTCGAATAAAGTAATCTCGCCTTCCTGAAGGTGAGCGCAGAGAGCTGGTGCGCGGGTGTCATCGTGGTGGCTCGCCTCTTCGATAAGAGCAAAAGACGGCAGAAAGCTCTGTAGGTTCAAACGAAGGTGGAGCTTCGCGGCGGCGAAGCTTCGCCCAACTCATGCAGTTTGCTACCAGAGCTATCGTCGAGGAGTCGACCGCGTAAATCGCTTTTTTGAATCTTCTTGGTAAGCCTTTGTATCGAAGGCCGAATCCTCCTGGGGTCTTGTTTTCAAGATCGGAAAGCACTTCCCAGAATAAATCCTGCATCATGTCGCTGTTGCGAGTCTTGTTAGCGTGAGAAAGGGTATTTCGGGTAGGCGCCACGGCTCCACGAAGGCTACCTAACCAACGTGAATGAATGCGCAGGGTGTCGCAAACATCATTGAGTCCGATGGAATGTGTGAGCTGCGAGAAGATTAAGCTTACGACATGACTCCATGCAGTAAATGTCCGAGCTTGTTTATCTATGCCATGTTTGCGAGCTAGTTTACTGACTAGATGTGGAGGAATGAACTTGCTGAGCTGAGTGAGCACAGGCAGCTTGTCTTTGGCTGGTTTATATTTAATCAGGTCGATCCTAAGTGGGATCGGCCGCCAGCGACCTCTTAAAAATTGATCAGCCTATGGGATGGCTGAGAGAACTACTAACTCACACACCGACAATGGGAGGTGCCGGAGGTGCCATCTACTCCCCCCAACCTCGCAGCAGCGGTTAGCGCCCATCATCCACTTTTGCCATTTCTACCGCGGTGTCCCATGCTGCACGCATTTGCCGCCTTTTCACCTCACTTAGCTGAGGGGTGAAGCGCTTTTCTTCCTTCCAGGTGCGGGCTAATTCCTCCTTGGACTCCCAGAATCCTACTGCGAGTCCAGCTAAAGCAGCCGCTCCGAAGGCGGTTGTTTCAGTCACCTCTGGCCGTACGATTTCACAATCCATGAGGTCCGACTGGATCTGCATAAGGAGGTCACTCGTGCTCGCCCCCCCATCCACACGCAGCTCCTCTAAATGGGTCGAGGCGTCACGTTGCATGCACTCCACCAATTCTACAGACTGAAAACTAACAGCCTCCAATGCTGCTCGGCAAATATGCGCCTTGGTCGTCCCTCTACTAATCCCGGTGATTAATCCTCGCGCAAACGGGTCCCAGTGCGGAGCACCCAAGCCAGCTAGAGCGGGGACGATAACCACTCCTCCAGAGTCTTCCACTGTGGCAGCCAGAGCATCCAATTCCTTCACATCGTCAAAGATCTGTAAGCCATCGCGCAGCCATTGGAACAGTGAGCCTCCAACAAAAACCGATCCCTCCAGCGCGTACTCACGCACCCCATTGATTTGTAGCGCAATTGTCGAGAGCAATTGATTGCTCGAACGCACCACACGATCACCAGTGTTGAGCAAAAGGAAGCATCCAGTGCCGTAGGTATTTTTAGCGAGACCTGGCTCGTAGCAAGCTTGGCCAAACAGCGCTGCCTGTTGATCTCCGGCAATACCAGAAATTGGAACACCTCGCCATTCCCCCACCACACCACTGCTGTCCACAATCCTAGGCAACATGGACCGAGGAATCATAAACTCGTCTAACAAAGCATCATCCCATTCCCCAGTATGAATATTACACAATAATGTCCGACTAGCATTCGTGGCATCCGTGATATGTTGCTTGCCATCAGTGAGCTTCCAGATCAACCAACTATCAATAGTTCCCATGCAAAGTTCCCCAGCTTCCGCTCTGGCGCGAGCACCCTCCACATTGTCTAAAATCCACTGCACCTTTGTTGCTGAAAAATAGGGGTCAATCTTGAGACCTGTGATCGAGTGAATGGCTGACTCAAGACCAGCATCTTTAAGCTGCCTACATTGATCTGTCGTCCGCCGGTCCTGCCAGACTATTGCATTCATCAGAGCTTTTCCAGTATGCCGATCCCACACCACAACGGTCTCGCGCTGGTTAGTGATACCAATCGCGGCAATATCAGATTCTGTGAGCTGCGCTTGCTCCAGCACATCTATTATTGTCTGCTGTTGGGTTTTCCAAATTTCCTCAGCATCGTGCTCGACCCAGCCCGATTGTGGGAAATGCTGAGTAATTTCTTGTTGGCTGCTCGCCACAATCTCTCCTTGGTGGTTGAAGAGAATCGCGCGCGAACTAGTCGTCCCTTGGTCCAATGAAAGCACAAATCTAGGCATCAGTAGTATACTACGAATACTTTTAGCCAGATGACAAGTACCCGCTCAGATTTCCAACAGAGAAATACATCCTCACACTTGCAATCTCTTCTACAACAGTGCAAAACACATTCCACCGAATGAGTAAGAAACAAACAGCCTCCGAGCAAAGCGCTCCAGAACACATTGCCATCATCATGGACGGTAATGGCCGCTGGGCTAAACAACGGGGCTTGCCCAGAATTGCTGGCCATAGAGCGGGCGCAGAATCCGTCAGACGCACCGTCGAGACCTGTAAGAACCTCGGTGTCAAATACCTCACTCTGTATGCCTTTTCTTCCGAAAACTGGAAACGCCCAGAATCGGAAGTCAAAGCTCTCATGCAGCTGCTAGAGCGTTTCTTGAAGGAAAAAACAAAGGAAATGATGCAGCAAAACGTGCGCCTCAATGCAATTGGTCGCACCGACATGCTCCCAGAAAAAACGCGCATTCAGCTAGACAAGGCGATTGAAGCGACCGCTAACAACACCGCTCTCACTCTCAATCTAGCTCTCTCATACGGTTCGCGAGAAGAAATTGTCGACGCCACAAAATCGATCGCTCAAAAAGTGGCAACTGGAGAAATCTCCATCGATGACATAAACAACTGCACTATTTCCGATCACCTCTACACTGCGGGCCAGCCAGATCCAGACCTCCTGATCCGCACCTCAGGTGAACTTCGCCTCTCTAACTTCTTGCTATGGCAGCTCAGTTATTCAGAAATAGTAATCCTCGACAAATTTTGGCCAGACTTTGCGGAAAGTGATCTCTACGACGCGGTCACACATTTTCATAGTCGCCAACGCCGATTTGGAGCAATTTAACACACGTATAGTAGCTGCTTTAGTAACTGCTTAGCCTCATCAAACATGTCTTCCGAAACCACAACCGAGCGCACCCTGCTCCTCGTAGACCCTGACCTCGATTACCTCGACTGGGCTACGAAGCAGCTTGAAGCCGAGGGCATCCGCATCCTACGCTGCGACAACGCGGCCAATGCTCTCAAAGTCTGCGAGAAAACGGCCGTCGATCTCGTCATCGCTGATATTGTGCTCACGCCGATTGATGGAATTGAACTACTAGGCCAGCTAAAAGCATCCTATCCCGACAGCATAGTCATCATCACAGCTAGCTTCCCCGGCACAGCTCAAGTCATCAAAGCCACACAACAGGGAGCCCACGACATACTACGTAAGGAGTCACTTGTTTTTGAACTGCGCAGTGTGGTCGAAAGCGCCTGGCAAATCATTGAAGGCCGCCGCAGGACCGCAGGTGAACACAAACAAGTAATGCCAGATGCGGGAGGCCGATTACAAGTCATTGGAATCTCAAGAGCATTCCAAGACATCTTCAAAACTGTCGGACGCGTCGCACGCACCGATGCGCCAGTCCTAATCTACGGAGAAAGCGGTACAGGTAAAGAGCTCGTGGCCAATGCTATACACGAGTACAGCCCTCGACGCAAAAATGAAATGGTAGCACTTAACTGCGGCGCCATCCCTGAAAACCTGCTAGAGAGCGAACTCTTCGGTCATGAAAAAGGCTCATTCACAGGAGCTGCCGCCAAGCGTGCTGGCCGCTTCGAGCAATGCGACAACGGCACGCTCTTTCTAGATGAAATCGGTGACATGCCCCTTCCCGTCCAAGTAAAACTCCTACGCGTACTCCAGGAAGGCACCTTCTCACGTGTGGGTGGCAATGATGTACTCACAAGCGATGTTAGAATTGTAGCAGCTACTAACAAAGATCTAGCCCAAGAAGTAAGAGAAGGACGATTCCGTGAGGACCTCTACTACCGACTCAATGTGGTAGAACTCCGCTTACCTCCACTCCGTGACCGTCTAGAGGACATTCCACTTTTAGCCGAATTTTTCCTCAGAAAAATCACCAAGAAAAATGGTATGGCTCGCATCCGTCTATCAGGTGAAGCCATCGCAGTACTCCAGGAGCACAAATGGCCAGGTAATGTCCGTGAGTTAGAAAATACAATGGCGCGCGCTACAGCACTCGCCACCTCGGACGTTCTACTAGCCTCCGACATCCCGATAGGTCGGACTCTGCGCTCCAACAGCGAAATCACACAGCTTTTAGACAAACTGTTTAACTTCTCTGAAGAGAATGATGACATTCATCTTTATGATGAACTCATGCGCTACAGCCTGAAACGCAGTGGTGGCAACAAAGACACTGCGGCAAAATTACTAGGAATAGCCGAATTCCCGATAGATTAGCACCCCCGTTGGCAACTATCCAAACCCGAGACTTGCCAGCTCATAAAAAAGGATTATGGTCGCGCCTTCTCGGCAAGAAATCCGCAACCCTGAATACATCTTTGTTGCACAACTAATTCACCACCATGTTCCGAAAAACAAGTATCATTTCAACACTTGGGCCAGCAACTTTTTCTTACGAAGCTATTGCTGAACTCATCGACGCAGGCGTCAACGTCTTCCGCATGAACATGAGCCACGCTCAGCACGATAAGTGCCGCGAGCTCGTTAAGTTCATCCGCGAAATCTCCGAAAATCGCAAAAAGCACGTCGGTATCCTCTTTGACCTTCAAGGCCCATCCATCCGTACCGGAGACCTCGACGAGCCATTCATCCTTAAGGTTGGCGACAAATTCGAAATTCGCCGCCAGTCCGTACCTGCGACTATCCCGTTCTCCACAACAGTGAACTACGAAGGCATGATGGACGACGTTTCCGCTGGAGCAACACTCGTAGTAGACAACGGCACAATGCTTATGCGCATTGAGGAAAAGAATACTGACAACCTTATCTGTGAAGTTCTCACAGCTGGTGAAGTCGGTAACCGCCGCCACATCAACCTTCCAGGCACACGTCTCAATCTCCCAGCTCTCACTGAGAAAGATCACTACGACCTTAAGCTCGCAGTTGAGTGTGAAGCGGACTACATCGCCGGCTCATTCGTCCGCGACGCAGCACACGTCAACGAACTTCGCTCCGAAATGAAGAAGCTCGGCGGCAACGCACAGCTCGTCTCCAAGGTAGAAGACCAAGAAGCGATCAAGAACATCGACGACATCATCCTCGCATCTGACATCATCATGATCGCTCGTGGTGACCTCGGTATCGAAGTACACGTCGAAGAGCTCCCAATCATCCAGCGCCACATCACGCGTCGTTGTCACGAACTCGGACGCCGCGTTATCGTTGCCACTCACATGCTTGAGTCAATGATCGTCAACCCGACTCCAACACGCGCAGAAGTAACAGACGTTGCCAATGCCGTGTACGAAGAAGCTGACGCCATCATGCTTTCTGGTGAGACCGCTACCGGTGAGTACCCAACACGTTGTGTTGAGACTCTCGACCGCATCGCTATGCGCACTGAGCGCTCTGGCGCCATCGGCAACGGCAAACTCGCAGTTCTCAGCACAGACAAACAAAAGGTCATTCTAGCAGCTACTAAGTTAGCAGACTCTCTCGAAGGCGCAGAACTCGTAGTCTTTACAAATGCTGGCCGCATGCCGACTCAGGCTGCACTGCTTCGCCCTGAAGCACGCATCCACGCTTTTGCACCCGAGGCTGCCACATGCCGCAAGCTTTCACTTGCACGTGGTATCGAGCCATATGTTCTACCGTTCTACGAGGAGCCACTCGACACCATCAACCATGCTATTGAGTTCCTAACGGAGAACAACATTGTTAAAGAAGGCACACCACTCGTTGTTCTTTCTGACACACTCCGTAAGAACAAGATGATTGACTCCATCCTCGTAATCTACGCGTAGGCCAGATTAGCCCATACATTTTTAAAGCTCCGTTCAGCCATGCTGACCGGAGCTTTTTTGCGTCCTAATATAAAACATCACGCTCGTGATGCATTGATCGCATAACGAATCGCCACCAGTCGAACAAAGGCAGCAAGTAATGCTGAGCTCACCAACGAGACTGAAGACCCAACTCCTAGATGGTCTAACCACAACATACAACCTGCTCCCAACAAAGCTGCGGTTGCGTAGATTTCTTTTCTAAATATAAGAGGAACCTCGTTACGAATGATGTCACGTATTACCCCTCCAAACGTAGCACTCACCATTCCCATGCCCATACAGGCCCACCAGTCGAGTCCGTGAGATGCAGCTGTCCGTGCCCCCACGCAGGCAAACAAACCAATTCCCAAAGCGTCCACTATACTCACCAATCGACTATACTTATGCCACCAGTTACTAAATAGAATAGCTATCGGTACAGCCAACGCAGCTACGATAGCATAGTCGGGCTCAGTAAATACAAGCGGAGGCACGTCTCCCAACAAAACTGAACGCAAAGTCCCTCCTCCCGTCCCCGTGATCAGGGCCATCAAAAAAAGCCCCAGATAATCCATCTTCAGTTGCCTTCCAGCGATTGCACCTGAGACACAAAAAATGAAAGTTCCTATTATATCCCAGTAATAAAACATTTTGGTTCGGTTTAAAAATGGACACTAACACACTATTACACGCGATCCAAGCCTCTCAAAAGAGTCATCTCAAGCTCATGATGATCACAAAGCGGAGCAAGAAATCGAACCCTAACACACCACTGATTTTGACCAATCAACTCGCTTACCATCAGCACCAAAGAATCTCCCTTCATCAAGTCCCACGCCTCAAAATCACCAGTACACAACCAGCCCTCAGAGGCCAGTTGACCTAAAACAACGGAACGGTAATCTCCCTCACGCAGAGGCAGAATCACTTCAAGCACAAAACCTCTCTCACGCTTTTCTATAGTTGACTTCTCAGCCAAGCTTCTAGGTAAACTTCGAGCCACCTTACGACCATATTTCCAACGCGCTGTCATACGCACAATCGGCTGCACCAAATTTGCCAGAGTAAGCTTAAGACTTACTCTAGCAGAAATAAATAACGGATGCACACGTCTCTGGGGCATCATGTGATCCCAGAAAACCTGATAGCCAGCCAAGCCAGAAGGACCATGATAAATGACAGTTCCAGATCCAGCGCCCTTGGCAGCCCCAGTATAAACACAGCCTTCCCAACGCGCTCCACCACCCCTAGAGAATCTATCCGGGTGATCGTGCATCAATAGAGCCTCAGCTTTCCCGTACCCCCACTGTTGCCGGAAATACCCCATGAGAGTGGCTCTTCTCCTATGCCACACGAAAGACGCCCCGTGAAAGCCAATCTTGTAGCCAGCATCTCTCAACCTCCAACAAAAATCAACATCATCGCCCGCTACCCTGTATTGAGCACGAAACCCCCCAATTGCCTCAAAAACCTCAGCCCTAACACTCAAGTGACAACCTGGAATGTGCTCGGCCTCTACATCATCGAACATCACATGACTCGGCGCTCCAGGCGCACTAGCCACCACAGCCTCATCTTCAGACTCAGCAACAGGAGGTATATTTGGCCCACCACAGGCGCCCCAATCATTCTCAGCATAGGCCTTAGCCAACCAGAATAAATAATCGGGATCCACCGTGCAATCGTCATCGGTGTAAGACAATATTGCCCCAGTGGCCGCGGCCGCACCCACATTCCTCGCCACACTTAAGCCCGCATGCTCGCTAGCAATCAATCGCACCTCTGAATACTCCGACACCAACTCCAAGGTTCCATCAGTAGACCCATCGTCCACAACGATCACCTCATAGTCAGGGTAATTCACCTCCCTCAACGACTCTAAAGCATGACCAATCCGGTCAACACCATTGTAGACACAAATAATGACCGAAATTTTAGGCTGTAGGAAATCAGGCTTCCAGTCGCGTCCCACTAACTCCAGCGCAGGCTTAGCCACTCCTTCGTTATTTATAAGTCCGAAGGCCCAGTCTTGAACTGATCTTCCACCATTTTGCCAGCGATCGGACCAAGCAAAACAGGTCCAACCGGCCAAACCCTCTTGTTGCGTGATGCGCGCGCCCCATTCGAGTATTCTAGATTGCTCCATTTCTCCATGGCTTAAAGAATCCACACCAAACTCTGAGATCACAACGGGCCGATCTCCCGCGAGATGATGTAGCCGCCTCAGGTAACTCACATAATCCTCAGGCCTCTCCAGATAGACATTCATCGCTGTGAAATCCGCATTGCCAGGTTCTAGGTATTCCGAGCTTGGGTAACTAGCATACGCAACCAACAAATCCGGAGCTGATTTTTTCACCCAGTCTATCAATTCTTCTAAAGCCAAGCGGACCTTTTCGACCCCCATCCAGCGCGCTAAATCCGGCCTCACCTCATTCGCGATATAGCACCCAGCCACCGCCGGGTGCCCACCCCAACTCATCACATCCTCGCGTGCATCCCGCTTTGCTTGCTCGAAAATCTGATTCGCTCCTAGGAAGACCCGCTCCCAACTCCAACTCAGTCCAACAAAAACCCATATCCCAGCAGACTCAGCGGCATCTAGCAATGCCACGCTTGGAGATTGGTAAATCCGGATCGCATTGAAACCAGCAGACCGCACCCGCAATAACTCAGCACCATGATCCGGTTGCGGCTCAGGAAATGGCCCATAGGTAACACTTCTCAGGTAGACACGTGCACCCTCGCAGCTGAAAAACTTACCATCCACTTCAATTCTTTTTACCCCAGTCGCCTGCACAAGCTCGACACTAAAGCCACATGCGCACACTTCAATATTGAATCTTCAGCAAATTTAGGTTCAAACCAAGTCATGAGCTTACGCACCGATGACTTTGACTTCCATCTCCCAGAGGAACTCATTGCCAATAGACCTCTTGAGAACCGTGTCGGATCTCGCATGCTCGTCATTCACCGCGATTCGGGAAAAATCGAACACCGCCAGTTCGCCGACATCCACGAGTATTTCACCCCTGATGACCTGCTAGTGCTCAACAACACCAAAGTCATCCCCGCTCGCGTCTTCTCCAATGACAACGCGATTGAGCTCGTCGTCACCGACCGACCTAGCCCACAACTCTGGGAATGCATGGTCAGACCTGGCAAGAAAATGAAACCGGGCCGAACCGTCGAAGTAGGCGATGCTATTGGCACCGTCATTGAAATCCTAGAAAATGGCAACCGCCTGATAGAATGGGATACATTTGTCGACATCCACGAACACGGCTCTCTCGCCCTCCCGCACTACATGGGCCGCGATAGTGACCAAGCCGATCTGGAGCGCTACCAAACCGTCTTCGCTGAAGAAGAAGGCGCCATCGCTGCTCCCACAGCAGGACTCCACTTCACCCCTGAAGTTTTAGAAAAGATCGACCACACCTTCCTCACCCTACATGTAGGAATCGGCACATTCCGACCAGTCAAGGCCGAACTCATCCAAGACCACGACATGCACTCAGAGCGCTATTCGGTCAGCAGCGACACAGCCGAACGCATCAACCAAGCAAAGCGCGTCACAGCCGTAGGAACCACCTGCACACGCGTACTTGAAAGCCTTGGCCGCGAATCCGACACGTTAAGCGAGAGCCAAGGCGAAACCGACATCTTCATCTACCCAGGATTTAAATTCCAAGTAGTCGACCGCCTACTCACCAACTTCCACCTCCCCAAGAGCACCCTCATCATGCTCGTCAGCGCCTTCGTCGGAAAGAAACTCACCCTCAAAGCCTACCAAGAAGCTGTAAAAAACAAATACCGCTTCTACAGCTACGGCGACTGCATGCTTATTCTTTAAACGCCCCCCAATACTAGCCCCTAAAATTTCCCATTGACTTTAAAGGTTTAGAAAGCTTTTACTGCAGAAGCTCTTAACTTAAGGCATCAAAAAACATCTACATCCCAAACTTACTGATGAAAATCCTATCATCCCTAAAATCAACTTTCAAGCTAGCCGCTATGACCTCGGCAGTACTAGCTACCTCGTCACTCATGAACTGCGGTGGCGGATCAGCTAAAAGCGACGCAACTGCCACAGTACGTCCGAAGACCCTTGATCAGCTGAGAATGACTGTGAATGGCCTGTTCAACGTAGAGTTTAGAAAGGCAAGTAATTCATCTATCGCCGAACAAAACGGACAACAAGAAACTGGCGCTGTAATATACGTTCAAGTAAACGAAAACCTGACCCTAACTTCTATTACTGGCAAAAACGTCATCTGCTATGCACCTAACACTCTTGGTTCAGCTACATACACGTACACTGCAATAAACGATAATCAAGGTGAGATCCGGATAGTAGGCAACACCCCAACCTACCCGAGACTTGTTGATCCAACAACTATCATTGTGGACGAAGGGTGGGATATTTTCCCTACCGATGGCGCAGTACCTGGTACTGACTCAACATTAGTATTCAACGTAACCTTCGCTACAGATGGAAATACTATTACTGGATTGAATAACCTCTTATTTGCTCCAACAGATATAGCAAATGCCGTTACATTTGTAGGTGGAGCAGTGACGACTGAAGACTTAACTATTCAAACAGCGGGAACATTGACAGTGGCTGCCACTAGTGAGCCTGTACCTGTGAACTACGGGGGAACAGGAGTAGATAACACTTTAGCGAACGAATCCCTTGATAACCGCACTATATCCTTTACACCAAATACAGGAGCATTTTATAGCGTTGACTTCGCCACAACATCTCAGCTTCCGCTTGTAAATAATGTTTCATCTGAGTCTGGAAAAGTAATCGTAAAGGGCAGCGGCGGCTTGGTTATTGTTAGTGAGAGCACATATTCATACTCAACAATTCCTGGCACAGACAACGCCACACTCACCATCGATTCCGATTCCGGAACTCTAGCCGATGGAACCTACACCCTCGACTTCACTTCTGTTGAGTCTCCTCCACAAAACGCAAGCGGGACATATAGTATGGGTGGAGTATCGGGCACATTCACTGTGAACAACCCGTTAAATCTATAAACGGTTTTAATTTGCCTATCTTGCTATACAAAGGATGCGCTAGATTTTCAAGGTGGCTATTACACTTAGGCTTCTTGTCTTTATTCTGTAGTTGTGTCGATAAAAAACTAACTACTCAGCTAAATCTTCACGCTGTCACACAAAAAAATGACCAGATCTCTCTGAGGAATTCGGTCTTTTCAAATAGCAAACAGACTCTCAATTGGAATAATGCTAAAAAAGCAGCAATTGAATCTAATCCTAACATCTCTAACGCACGAGCTGAAGTTAAGCGCGCCCATAAAAGGAAAAAAGAGCAATGGTTTGAGTTGATCCCTAATTTTCATGTTTTTGCTAATTTGAATAAGTCGATATCCGAAATTTCCGATCTTTCAAAAGACGATATCGACTTGACCATTGCTTCTAATATAAAGATTCCAAATCCATTCCGATACTACGCACAAGCATATGCTCTAGCATTGAACGAAATATCCGCTCAACTTAACTACACGTTACAACAACGCCGTACAATATCCCAGCTATACACACTCTTCCTGAATGAACACAACCTAGGACAGCTGGAATTGGAATGCGATGAACTTGAAGAGTCACTCCAGTCGTCACAAATGGATGACCTCCCAGAGATATTAGTCAAAATCAATGATTTACGATTAAGACACAAAATTGCAAAAGAGCAGCATAGAACCAGCCTCAACCTATTTTTTAATACTCCTAATAAAAATTGGCGGCTTGTAGGCTCCCCTCCCAATATTTCATATAAAAACAAGGTCGATCAGCTGGCATTTGATAAAGGATTTGGCCATTTAGGAACTCAACTTCAGTCAGTCCAAATTGAAAGCTCTGTAATACAAACCTGGAATGCACGGTTTCAACGAGCCCCCTCACTAAACATCGGTGTTTCGGCTCCTCCCGTTTATAATGAAACTCGCGATGACTTCCAGTTTTCAAGCGAAGACTTCGGCTTATTTACAGGCTTAGGTAAATCGATTAAGCCATATGATATACTAGACAGTGAGCTAATGGAGAATGCAGAGTTAAGAGCTAAAAAAAATAGAGAGCTGCTATTAGCTCTAATGGAGAAAGAAATTTCTCAGCTAGAGATTAACAAGACGACATATAAAAATTTAATGCGAAAAGAGACTATAGTAAGGCATGAGCTAAAATACGTCCAATCAAGAAGATCAAATGGCTCTCTCACTGAAAATGAACTCACAACTTTGGTAGGTCTGCAAACAAAAATTAAAGCACTCAAAAGAGCTCAGCTACAGATTGAGCTACAATTTTGGATATGGGATGATGAATATTGGAATTAATGCGCCAATAGTGGCCTTATGCTGTTTGATAGGACTGAACTATAACTCCTTGGCTACAACACCTATACTCTCTGAGTACAGTGCCAGCAATAAAATCTGGATAGCAGCGGCTGAAGGGAAAGTGTCCCCCCTCGAACTCGAGACCTATGTGAGTGCGGCTGATACTAATATTATGCTCAAAGCTAATGATGGGGATATGTTAGTAAAGGGTGCCCACTGGGCCACAATCGACCCAGAAGACCTTGAGCTGAAAGAGAGATCCCTTAAACTAAAGAGAAAGCAAACCAACTTGGCTTTGGATCAAGTGGAATTTAAAATACAAGAGGATTTAAAATCACTTAACGAAAAAATAATTTCCTTACAAAATAAAGTCCGGCAACTCAAACGGATTCTCGCGAGTGATAATCTCTCTAAATCACTCAAGTCTAAGTGTGAGTCCACCATCGAGCTCAGCTATGAAAAGATTAAACGACTAGAAGAACTGATCTCCACGGAACATATTGAGCTCATAGAGGAAGTCGAACGTGAGGACCTAAAAATACAACTTCTGACAGCTGAGAAAGCCTACAAAAAACAGTATGAAAAATCAGTCTTGCTGGCTCCTTTTGACGGTGAAATTAATTTATCGAATCTAAAGGAGCTACAACGAGATGATGACCCTAGTTTGCATGAGCTCAGGGCTGGTGATCTCTATGCGACTATTGCTGACGACTCTGATTACATAGTTACTATAGACAAAGACTTACCTATTTTTAGCATTTCTGATAAAAACAAAATATGCATCAAGTTCGAAGCTGGAACTCGCTCAAAATTAATCGAAGGCAGTTACCTTTCGGAAATAAGTAAAGCCTACAATGGAGGTATTTTTAAATCTTATACATTTATTATAGATACAGAATTCAAGGAGCTCACGCGCTCTTTTTCGGGACAAAGTAGAACGATTCTAATTTATTATAATCTAGGCAAACAGTGTTACATCGTACCTAAAAGCGATCTTGCATTATTAGCTCCAAAAATCCTAAAATCCTCTGGATGGAGAGGCGTGGTAAAAAAACTATACCCCGATGCTGCGCTAGTACTAGCAGGTTCCGAAACTCTTGCCATATCTATAGTTAACGATGGAAATTGAAGTCCAGAACATTAGCTATAAGTACCCTGGATCAAAAGCCTATGCTATCGAAGATTTTAGTCACCATTTTAAGAATCGCGTTACTTTGCTCAAAGGCTTCTCAGGCTGTGGTAAAAGTACTTTTTTGAGACTTATCGCATCATTGATAACACCTAATAGTGGTCGAGTAACGCCACATACTCGATTTAAGTATGGCACAAACCAATACCTCCGATCACACATTGGTTTTGTATTTCAACAACTCAATTTATTACCATTAGCCAGCCTAGAACGTAATATAGAGATTGCGTCTAAATTATCAGGCTATGACCCGAGCGAAGTCTCCAAATGGATTAAAATCTTAGGACTGGAGCCCTTTTCTAAGAAATCTCCCAAAAACCTATCTGGCGGCCAACAACAAAGAGCTGCAATTGCCAGAGCCATGGTCAAAAAACCCGCAATCATATTACTGGACGAGCCCACTTCAGGCCTAGATGACCAAAATACCACAATAATAGTAAACGCTCTAAAACGTGAGATAACCAAAGACAGTATCTGCCTTATAGCAACCCATGATTCCAGACTAGATAATATTGCCGATGAAATCCTTGATTTTAATACCTTTTTACCTGTGGAAGAACACCTTCAGGCGCTGGATTGAGAATTTCTCGTCACCGGCTTGTAAAATTTGTATTCCATTCCTACTCAGCACTCTTTCCATTCTGGTTCTAGTTTTTTACGCTGAACTCGAAAATCATTTACAAGAAAGGTTAAAACAGAGTGCTGCTTATCATGTTAAAGTAAGCGAAAACGTCCGGGCTCTGGATGCCCCACTCATAGCTGAACTGATAAATTCTGAAGAGCAACTATGGACTCAAGATCAGTCCAAAGGCTCAATAGAGCTCTTCTGGCAGCTATATATCACAGCAAAAAGAAAACACTCATCTAAACCTATTAGTGTCATTGTTTATAATAGATCTTTTGGTGAACTGTCCAAATATGATACCGAAACACTGAGCCCCACTATTTGGTTCCTTACAAACAATAGTAAACAGACTCCGAGTAAAGTAGAAATAACAATTGGAGACAATAGTCTGTACGCTCGCACATCGGATATACCCAGTGCCATCAAGAATCATTTAAACTCAGATACCGTGATAGCCCTACCCTATGGGCTAGGTAAAACCTTAATGAGAAATGGGTTCTTAACCCAAATATCAGCTAATTTTAGAAACATTGAAGACACCTCTAGCTTTGTCGAAAGCATTGAAGCTTTTCACTTTGCTGAAAGAAGAAAAATAACTGTGTTTTCATCCTTAGGTCTACTTCAAGAGCTTGCGAACATCGAGAAAATACAACAACATATTAGAATTGGAATCACAGTAATGAGTGGAATTATACTATCCATTACATTAGGCTGTATCTCATGGTTAGAGTTTAGGCAGGAATCATATTTACTCGCTCTACTTCGTAGCTTTGGGACCCCTAGACTCACTCTATTTTTCCATGCTTTTTTAGAAATCTCAATACTCGTGGGTATCGGTATATATGGTGCATTTCAGTCATGGCCTTTCATCTTCCACGCCATACGGAACAAATTGGTGGACTTTCCTCTGTCAGAACTAGGCACACTCTCTATTAATTCTGCAGATACCTTCACCATAGTCATTGCAGGTGTCATCGGTGTGATTTTAGCAATGGTGCCAGTGGCTTTCGGCCTTCGCAAGCCAGCTGGCCTTATTCTCCAATAGTGCTACTTATTACTATGAACTCTTTTTTTAATCCATTTCCTACATCACTGAAGGTTTGCGGTATCACAAACCAAGATGACGCAGAGCAGCTTGTCGTAGAAGGCATTCCAGCGCTAGGGGTCAACTTCTGGCCGAAATCCAAGCGCTATGTCACCACTGAACAGGCCACAGCTTTCCTACCCGCACTACAAGGTAAAATCCTGCGCGTCGGCGTCTTTGTCAATGCGGACCCTATCGCGGTCTTCGGACTACTCTCGCATGGCGTCATCGATGTCGCTCAATTCCACGGCGACGAGACACCTGAGTACTGCGCGATCTTTGGAGACGAGGGCTACCCTTTCATCCGCGCTCTAGGAGTCAAAAATGCAGACTCCATCGCAAACATCCTAGACTACAAAGCCACGGCTATTTTACTCGATGCGCATGCCCCGGGAGTCTATGGCGGCACAGGAGACACCTTCGACTGGAACCTCGCCAAAAAAGTGGTGGCAGAAAACCCCGAACTTCCGATCCTTTTAGCGGGCGGAATCACCTCGGAAAACGCGGAGCAAGCAACCCGCTCCGTGCGACCAGCAGGCCTCGACCTAGCCTCAGGATCTGAGTCGGCCCCGGGCATCAAGGACTTTGAAAAAATTCGCGCGATCCAAGCCGGAATTCGCGCAGCCGGATAACGCAAAATTCTTGCAATTAGCAATTTCTTTCATTAACTCAATAGGAAACCATTTTTATTTATGAAAGGCTCACCCATCATTGCAACAGCGATCACGATAGTTGTCCTCCTCGGGCTCTACATTGGCATGCGCGCCATCATCCTGCCGGAGCAACCCAAAAGTGCTACAGCTGACCCTCACGCTGGCCACGACCACAGCAGCCACCAAGAACCGACTGGCGGCCACGACGACAGCGCTCTAGAGACCGACTTCGAACTCTATTTTTCATCCATTCCAAAAACAGTCACAATCACTCAACCTTCAACGAAAAATGAAATCGTTAAGATCAGTGATTTAGACTCTGCTGAATGGACGGGCTCCGGCACAATGAGCCTAGAAGGTCATTTCGTAGAGCTTCAGATCGACGTTGAATGGCAGACTCCGAGCGAAATGAATTTCGTTCAAATCGTCGCCAGCCCCGCGCGCCACGCTTCCCGTGATAAAACTCTCCGTAGTGATGGCGACATCTCTGATATAGCAGAGTTCAACTGGTAGCGCCTATTCCTCCTCTCTACCAAATTCTAACAAGCCTCACTATCGAAGCTTCAGAACATACTTGCTGTGCGCACCACGGTCATCACCACGACTTGGTCATCACCGACCTTTGCGTGCGGTACCGCAAGATCACAGCTCTCAAAGATATTTCTTTTAACACATCGTGCGGCAATCGCGTAGCGCTCGTTGGCCCCAATGGCGCAGGCAAGTCCACACTACTGAAAGCGATCGCTGGACTCGTCCCCAAAACCAGTGGCCACATCCGCTGGCGTGGCACACAGATCAAAAAATGGTCACGTGAATTTGCCTACCTCCCTCAGAGAGAAGAAGTCGATTGGGACTTTCCCGTCACCGTACGTGGGCTCGTTGAAATGGGCCGCTACCCGCAACTAGGGATGTGGAAGCGCTTCAGCAAGAAGGACACCGCCACCGTCGATCAAGCACTCCAAGCTCTGGATCTCACTGAACTCCAGAACCGCCAAATCAAAGAACTCTCTGGCGGCCAACAGCAACGCGCCTTTTTGGCGCGCGCTATAGCTCAGGAAGCCCACGTGCTACTGTTAGATGAACCCTTCACCGGACTCGACCGCACGTCCTCTGAGGCATTAGGTAAACTGCTCAACCAGCTGGCTCAGGAAGGCCGTCTCATCATTGCCTCCCACCACGACATGTCCACGGTAAAAAACTTGTTCAACCAAGTACTGCTAGTGAACCAGAGCTCTTGTGGATTTGGTAACAGCGATGAGCTCATCACTGAGGAAAATCTTACCGCCACCTTCACTCACTAACAGCATGTCGTTCATTCAAACAGTTATTGAAAACCAGTTCATGCAGAATGCGCTCATCGGCGCAGCCTTGATAGGTTTTGCCAATGGATTCTTTAGCGGCTTTGTCAACCTTCGCCGCAATGCACTATCCGTATCAGCACTCTCCCACACCATGCTGCCCGGCATCGCCATTGCCATCCTCATCACCCAAACTCTCAACCACACCAATGCCTTCATTGGAGCACTCCTCGCCTGCCTTGCTGTAGGACTAGGCTCTACCTTAGTGAGCCGGAACTCCCGCATTCACCAAGACACAGCTCTCTCTATTATTTACACCACCGCATTCGCCGGAGGAATAGCCCTACTCCCCCATTTACCCGTCGCAACTAACCTTCACGATTGGCTCTTCGGCAATATCATACACATTTCAGAACAGGATCTCAATCTAGTGTTCATAGTCGGCGCTATCACTTTAGTGCTATCAAACCTATTCATGCGTCCGCTGCTACTCACCCTATTTGAGCCCAATGTGGCTGCTGCTCAAGGGGTCCCAGTCCGCAGTATGCAATACCTGGGCTTCACCCTGCTCATCCTCATGCTAGTAGCCTCACTCCAGGCTGTCGGCACCATTCTCTCAGTCGGTCTGTTAGTCACCCCAGGAGCCATCATGCTACTCTACACCGACCGCACTTCAGCCATTTTTTGGGGCGGAGCTATCATTGGCTCACTCAGCAGTATCGCCGGCATCTTCGTAGCGCAGCTGATCGATATCCAAGCCGGCCCCGCCATCATAATCCTGTTAGGCCTTCTCTTTCTACTCTCTTTCCTGCTCAGCCCTCGTCACGGAATGCTCAAAAAGTAGGGCTCCAACAGTCCTCATCCATCATCCACACGACGCTGGTGTGCTCGATCTCCTGACATCGCAGCTGGTAAACTTTTTGAGCTTTCGCTAGATCAACCTTAGGGTCACCGCTAGCATTCCCACCGA
>Ga0233404_10000039_pt1 | contig 26767 bp, 21 predicted proteins | sample Na_oxic_2_MG_FD_179861 | JGI IMG/M metagenome (GOLD analysis project Ga0233404, IMG submission 179861) | Seawater microbial communities from Saanich Inlet, British Columbia, Canada - Na_oxic_2_MG | ecosystem: Environmental > Aquatic > Marine > Inlet | place: Canada: British Columbia | collected...
TGCAATCCGGCACCCTTGACTGTTCTAGACTCTATGACTGTGACGCCCACACCGGCTCCCTTTATCGTCACAGGCTTATTGATCTCTAACTCAACATAAAACACCCCCTCACCGAGCTCAATAGTACCGCCATTCTCCAACAATAAGTAAGCTTCGTCCAATGTGGTGACATCTGCGGGAACTCTTATTACCTGTGGATAAGATAACAATTTTTTGCGCATATTTAGCAGTTTAGGATGCGCCCCTAGCTTCTGAATTTTAGATTCTACAAGCCCTAACAAATGAGCCGAACACCCACCCGAATCCTTGCCTTCAACATGCTTAAGCACTAACGTGACTTGTGCATTTGCCTTTATGAGCTGGTCTAGCTTTCTAGCTATCCCAACTAACACCTCTGGCTTAGCTTTGAGCCTGCGTAAATCACTTAAACATTGAGCAGCCTGCGCCTCATTCCAACTGGTCATTGCTGTCGCGAACTCCTCTGAGGTCTTTTCTATCTTCTGATAGCGCTGAATAGACGCATCATATTTCTCTTTGAGAGTTAGGTACGTAACATCTTGCCCGGCGACTTTTGAGTACTCCTGTAAAAGTTCAGCGACGTCGTCTAGTTGATCAAGCTCGAGAGCTTCCGATATAGAAGATCTTAATTTTTCTAACTCTATTTGGCCCGAGATCACTTGCTCGCACTGACTAATGCGAATTTTAAGCCCGAGCATTTTTTCTAAAAACTCGCCATTAGAATCCAGCACAGTAGTGCGCCTCAATTCGTGGACAACTTCGTCAACTTTCTCTAACTCTATCAGCGGCTGCATCTGAATAAGGCGCAAATGGACACTACTTCGAAGCACTAACTGAATTTGCGCAACACGAACTACCGGCGACTGACTAAACCGCACTAACTGGTCTCTAAACGGTATAGAGAAGACGCCGACTCCAGCTACAATAACGACCAACACCGCTAGCATTAAGCCAGCCTTGCTTAATCCTTGCGCGTTATACCAGCCCCACTCTGGAGAAGTGTTTTTCATGCTAGACTAAGCTATAACACAGTTGCGCACATTTAGTCGATAAATCCTTGAACTGTTGGCATGCGGCGGCACATTCCAAAGGCTTTTGAAGTCACGCGAATCCCCGGTGCTGCCTGCTGACGTTTCCATTCATTCAAATCAACTTTCCGCTGTACCCACCTCACCGTATTCTCATCATAGCCATGGCCATTGATTATATCATCGCATGATAGTTGGTAATTCACGTAAAGCTCCAATATCAAATCCAGTAGCACATATGGAGGAACTTTCTCACTTCCATATTTATGAGGTTTCTTAGACAATTCTTCTTCGCGTTCAATAATCGACTTCGAGATAAGCTCCCTCTCGCTATTTGTAAAATGTGCGAGCTTGTGGACGATTATTTTAGGCACATCGCTGAGCACTGCTAGACCTTGGGAGCTGTCGCCGCCTGGAAATTGGTGGCCAATCGCTAGATCTGACTTATTTGCGGAGGAGAGCACTAAGTAATTATTACTACGCGCATAAGCCATCAGTAGCATCGCTCTAATCCTAGAGCTAACACCCTGATCCACTAACGGATGATCAAGATCAGTTAGGATTTCACCTAATATTAAGTCTGCTGACTGTTTCATCACATCGACAGGAATTTTCTTGTGCTCAATACCCAATTGTTCAGCCAAAGCTACAGCGCGGCAGACGGACTGACTCGATTGCGTTTTATCCGGCATAATCAAAGCTTTGACTTTACCGACCCCGAGCGCACGAACTGCGAGACATGCCACAAGTGAGGACTCAATATCCCCATTGAGAATCATAGTAACAGCTCCGAAACCAGCCTTGCGCGCGTAATCCTGAATACCTAGCACTAAACCCTTGTGGACATCTTCCACATCGATACTGCGCATTTTAGGTGCATCTGATCCGCGTTCTGAAATATCGACCACCTTGAAGCATGAGGTGAAACCCGGTAGATTAGCGAGTTCATTTCCATCCGCATCGAGCACCAGCGAATTACCATCGAAAACAAGTTGCTCGTTCATTCCCACAGCATTACAGCAGACTACCGGAGCATCTGCGCCACAGGCAACCACCTCCAGCAAGCTCGCGCGGTGCTTAGGTATCCCTTTATAGAAAGGTGAAGCACTTATATTGATGATGAGATCCGCACCATCTTCTTTCAGCTCAGCAATTGGGTCTCTTTGATAAATGGGTCGACGGATGTAGTCTTCCAACCAAATATCCTCACCAATCGTAAGACCAATGCGCTTTCCTCCATAGTTGAATGCCTTGCATTCGGATGATGGTTCGAAATACTTATGCTCATCGAACACGTCGTATGAGGGCAATAATGTCTTCCAAACCTTTTTACGCACTCTCCCCTGATGAAGGAATGCAGCGGCATTGCGCAACGGCTTCCCAGGTTGGACAAAATCATGGAAATCAACGTACCCAACAATCAATGGCACATCGCCGGTTTCATCAGCCAGATAATCTAGCGCTTGCAGACATTTTTCTACAAAGCGATCCTTGGTGACCAAATCTCGAGGTGGGTAACCCACTAATGACAACTCTGGGGTCACCACCAATTCCGCCCCAGTATCAACACAAGCTCTATAAGCCTGCATGATACGTTTTGCATTTCGGGGGAAATCGCCAATGTTAGAATTTATCTGCGCTATACCAATTTTCATGTGAGAAAAGCAAACGTAACCCCATGTTTGAACTTACCAAAGTCCGAATTCACTAAATCGCAAAGCGTAAATGCCCATGAGTAAATTGGCGACGCCATGCATCACGACACAGGCAGCCAAACTCTTGGTTCTAACCGCAAGCCAATACATGAGAGAGCCGAACAAAAATGCACCCAAATAATCAACCGGTTGATGAATGAAAATGAACGCCCCTGTCGTAACCAAGTAACTTAAGATCTGAGGCTTACCAAAGGGAACCTTCCAATAATCACCATCGCGATCGACTAGAAAACGCATTAGGAAACCGCGCCAGAAGAGTTCCTCGACCAAAGCAACGACCATGACAGCTCGCAAAAATCGCAAGGTCGTAGAGCACCAGTAACCAGCAACTCCGAACTCCGGTATCAACACACTGGGATCGAACCCATCATCACGCGGAGCAAAGCCAAAATGCTTCAAGCTCCCAACAGTTTCCTCGGTGTAACCTAGAGCATCGTACAAATATGATGGTAGAATCCAGAGTGCTATTCCCACCACCCCCAGAACCACACCGAGCAAAATTCCTTTTGAAGGTCGGAAGTTATAATTTTTCCAGAAAAAACAAAGAACAGCACCAACTATAATCGTCTGCAAAGGGTACATCCATTGCTCTGGCCACTCACGCCACCATGGTGCATCCGGGTGCGCCCATTCGACACCACTCTCAGAGACAATCTGCATCAGCAAATTGAGCACCATGAAAACAGCTAGTGGAACCACATAGGCGTAGCTCTTGTCATCTCGGATAGTCGCTAAATTCATGTTGGAGTTTCTAAGTCTCTAACAAATCCTTCCATCCGATCCATTGCAATCACAATTTCCTCCATTGAGGTAGCATAGCAACAACGCAAAAACCCTTCACCGCATTCACCAAAGGCATCACCAGGAACCGCAGCTACATTTGTAGCCTCCAACAAACGCATAGCAAACTCCTTACTCTTGAGGCCGAATTTACTAATCTCAGGGAAAACATAAAATGCGCCGCCAGGGCTGTGGCAATCGAGCCCCATTGCGTTGAGCCGTTTCACCATGAAGTCACGTCGTTGGTGGTAGCTTTTCTTCATTTTTCGCACTGACTCAGCACCGTTTTGCAAGGCTTCTATAGCAGCTGCTTGGCTGGTAACGGGGGCGCACAGCATCGAGTATTGATGAATCTTCATCATGGCTTCGATGATAGGCTGAGGCGCGCAGGCATATCCCAATCTGAACCCAGTCATCGCAAACGCTTTTGAAAACCCATGGAGTAAGATTGTTCTCTCCTTCATCCCTGGCAGACTCGCTATTGAGGTGTGCTCTGGATCATCGTAGCGCAATTCACTATAGATTTCATCGGTGATCACCATGAGATCGTGCTTCACGCAGAGTTCAGCAATTTCCTTTAGATCGTCATTTGAGATCGTCGCTCCGGTTGGATTGGTTGGGAAATTCAGCATTAGCACCCTGCTCTTAGGGGTGATCACTTTTTCTAGGGCTTCAGCCTTGAGAGAAAATCCGTCTTTTTTGAAAGTGGCAACGGCCACAGCCTCGCCGTATGCCATCGTGATGCTCGGACAATAGGAAACATAGCAAGGCTCATGGTAGATAACCTCGTCCCCGGGGTTCAATAATGCGCGCAGTGCTAGATCAATCGCCTCACTGACACCTACGGTCACCAGCACTTCACTCTCGGCTTTGTAATCGACAGAGAAGAAATCACTCACATACCCGGAAATGAGCTTTCGCAGCTGGAGTAAGCCCAGATTTGAGGTGTAGCTCGTGTGTCCTTTTTCCAAAGAGTAGATAGCGGCCTCCCTGATATTCCAAGGGGTTTGGAAATCTGGCTCACCGACACCGAGTGAGATGACATCATCACGCCCTTGCACAAGTTCGAAAAAATCTCGAATCCCAGATCTGGGAACGGCAGCAACTTGGCGCGCAATTTTACTTGAATAATCCATCTGAAAATTAAGGTGAAACTACGAGGCGGCCTTCTGGTTCTTCTTGCTCGAAGAGAAACCCGTGCTCTTTATACGCCTTCAATCGGAAATGCGTCGCCGTGGATACAACTCCATCAATCGTGCTGAGTTTTTCACTCACAAAGCTAGCAACCTCTCTCAAGCTAGGCCCCTCGACAGTAACCATGAGGTCGTAACCCCCACTAGCTAAGTAGCAGGCCTCAACTTGCTCAAATCTTGCAATCCGCATGGCTAGTTTATCAAATCCTCCCCCGCGCTCGGGAGTGAGCTTGACTTCAATAAATGCAGACACGCTAGTGTCGCCGCTGTGCTCACCATTGATCACAGCGTGGTATCCTAAAATCGTGCCATCTTCTTCCCAATCCGCCACCTTCTCAGATACTAACTTTTCGTCTAATTGTAGAATATCTGCGATCTCTTTATGGGAGTATCTGGCCTTTTGGCTTAGCAGTTGGAGTAGTGGGTCGACTGACATGGTGACTAGGAATTAGCGAATCCAGAGCAGTTTGCCAACAATGGAACGAAAAAAATACATACTGAATGTAAGGTTAGCTTGTGATGAGGCTTATATCTTATAGAAAACGTACTGAGCTTCACCTATTTTATATACTCGATAAGCTCAAATCCTCATCTACCACACAACCAAAACCTATGCACAAAAAGGCTCACAAGAAACTTACTAGCTTCCTCGCTTACGCAGCCAGTCTAGGCATACTCCAAGCCAACCCAAGTGATCTAGATTTCTCAAGATTCACCGACAGCACCCTAACCCCATCACCTGCATGTTTAGGCGTTCATGCAAATGGTGACGTCTTTGTTGGCGTGGATCTCCTCGGGTCGCTCGGAAAGGGACCCGATAAAGGAAGCATAGTCAGGCTCAGAGACACTAACAACGATGGCAAAGCTGACGAGCATACAGTTTTTGCGAAGATAGACCACCCGCGCGGCATCATCGCCATGGGTGACAAGGTTTACGCTCTCCACGCCGACTACGCTGGCACTATGCCGATGAAAGGCATGTACCTCTCTGTCCTTGAAGATAAAGACGGTGACGGAGTTGCAGACGGTCAACCAAAGCACCTCATCAAAGATGTCTCGACAATCAAATTCAACCGCGATCGCGGAGCCGACCACACAACCAATGGTATCCGCATGGGTATTGACGGCTGGATATACATTGCAGTCGGCGACTTTGGCTTCGTCGACGCAGTTGGCTCAGATGGCACAAAGCTAACTCAGCTAGGTGGAGGCATTCTCCGCGTTCGTCCAGATGGCAGTGAAATGGAAACCTACACCTATGGTCTGCGTAACATCTACGATGTCGCCATTGATCCATTTATGAACGTCTACACCCGTGGTAACACCAACGATGGTGTGGGCTGGTGGATTCGTTTCATTGATCAAATTCAATCTGGTGATTACGGCTACCCTAGCCATTACATGTATTTCACTGACGAAACAATCCCAGCTCTCTGTGACCTCGGTCGTGGCTCAGGTACGGGAGCACTCTTCATGGACGAACCCACCTGGCCTGCTAAATACAACAAGCAACCGATGATGGTGGACTGGGGGCTCAATCATATCTACATCCATCGCCTTACTCAAGACGGCCCAACATTCACCCAAAAAGTCGAAGACTTCATCGGCGCTTCTCAGCCGACAGACCTAGATGTCGACGGCTCAGGCCGCATGTATATCGCAGCTTGGCAGGGCGCCGGATATAAAGGGAACCCAAATAAAGGGTACGTCGAGCGCGTCGTCCCCGCTGGCTGGAAATATAAGCCCTTTCCTGAACTCTCAAAACTCACACCTGACACCTTAGTTAAAGGCATCAGCTCAGCCAGTGCGACCACTAGACTAGCCACACAGCAAGAAATCCTCCAGCGTGGAGCTCAAATAAAACCAACAAAGGTTCTATCTATAGCCCAAGACTCCACAGCCTCCCTAGAGACCAGAGTGGCGGCTATCTTCACCTATGCTCAGATGACTGGCGATAAAGGTGTGAGCGAGCTTCTAAAACTTACTGAAGACAAAGCTGTGCGCGAATTCGCACTCCGAGCAATAGCTGACCGCAAACCCGTTGCCCAGAAATCCCCCCTCTCTCCATTCCTCAAAGGACTGAAGTCTGATGACACACGCGTCCAAGTCGCTTCACTCGTCGGCCTGGCTCGCATTGGTAAAGCTGAAGCAGCAGGCGAAGTCGTTAAGCTAGCAGTCACGGAGCCACGCAAATTCTCCGCACCCACACTAGGTAAACCACTTTTTAAATCGAAAAAATTAGCCGTAAAAGAGACTGTCGAAATCAACGTCAAACTCGACGGCAAGAGCTCTAGCCTTTTCCTTATCTCCGATAAAGCTGGAGATAGCGGCAATGATCACACCTCTTGGTTTAACCCAAAAATCACAGTAAACGGTAAGGTTCACGAGCTTAAAAAATGGAAGAAATCCAAGCAAGGCTGGGGCAAAACAGCCCTCAACAAGTCCTGCTCAGGCAAACCTCTAAAGCGCATGGATGGTAAGCCGTTTGATTTTGGCATCGGTTCACACGCCGACTCCATCATCGAGTTTAAAATCCCAGAAGCCTTCATGTCCGGCACGTTCACAGCCACCGCTGGCTTTGCTGACACCGCGGCTGAGTCCCCCTCAGCTAAGTTCATTGTCACCCAGTTTTCTCCGTCTGATAGCGGTCGAAAGAAAGGGCCGCACGCCACACCTAACTCAAAAATCATCGTTCCGCACATCGCTGTGCAGACGCTTCGCGCGCTGAATGGAGTTGACGCCTCTCTCGCTGCCATAGATTCCTCTGCACAGGACGGAGCCATTTGGGCGCTGCGCCGCATGCATGACTCCAAAGGCGTCGACGGGCTCATTGCAAAACTGCACTCCACCAATGATCAATCCCTGAAAGTAAAACTCATGGATGCGCTCGCCAGACTCTACAGCAAGGAAGCTCCTTATGACGGATCATGGTGGTGGGGCACCCGGCCTGACCCAGCCGGCCCATACTATAAGCCTATCACTTGGTCAGCTTCAGAGAAAATTGCCGCCGCATACATTGCTGAAATGACCAACTCTGATGCCGAACACAAAGATCTTTATACAACGATAGCGAAAAATAACAAAGCGTTCATTCCTGGACTCAATGATATTGCAGCTGGCGACAAAGGACCTAAAATACCGAAGGTTGGCGAACTCTCTATTGAAGACGCTATCCTAGCGTTTGAGAAATATAAGCCTAACCTATCAAATGGTAAGCAAACCCTCAAAAATCAAGCCTGCATAGGGTGTCATAGCATCGAGAATGCACACCCAAAGAAAGGCCCAGACCTCGATAGGATTGGCGCCACTCTAGAGAAACTCGCCATTGCCGAAGCAATCCTCAAACCTGAAGCTACAATTGCCGAAAACTGGGTGGACGCGACCATGAAAAATGGCACGGTCCACAACGGCACTCTGGTCAAAAAGGATACCTCTACTGTGATCGTTAGAAACATCGCAGGGATTGAAACAAAGCTCGACGCGAAGGAGGTAAACTCAGTCAAGAGAGCCACATCCACCATCATGGCCCCACACCTCGTTGACAACCTCACCATCCAGCAATTCGTTGACATTGTCAGCTACCTCGCATCGAAGAAATAACATTTGACCCTCATTTCACCAAAAAGCTCCCACCTATTTCTAGGTGAGAGCTTTTTTTGATTCTTTCCAGTTGAATAAAAGAGGCTGGAAGCGCTCTTCTACGCTTAAGACGTAGCGGTATAGATCGAGGCAATACCGCCACTCAACGGAACACATTGCACATCTGTATACCCCTGAGATTCGATCAACCGGACCATCGCGTCGCCGCTTGGGAAATCCCCGATAGATCCTGCTAGATAGCTATACGCGCCCTCTTCACCAGTCAATAAACCGGCAATTTTCGGGAGGATGTTATTGAGATAAAAATCATAGGGCTTACCGAGGAAGCCCTCTGGAGTTGAGAAATCTAGCACAAGCAAATGCCCGCCGGGACGAATCACTCTGCGCATCTCAGTCAATGCCGCCGGGTAGTCAGCCATATTTCTAAGGCCGAATGCCACAGTGAGAACGTCACTTGAATTATCCTCAAATGGCATATTCATGGCATCTACCACTTGAGTATCCTTAACTCCACGCTGAGTAGCATGCGCTAACATCTCTGGGCAAAAATCAGACGCCACTAGCTTCGACTCTGGGCACACCTTTTGCAGCTCCAGCGCAAGATCTCCTGTACCAGTTGCCACATCTAGAATATCTTTTGGACTCCAAGCCTTGACTATCCGTCCCACTTTCTTTCTCCAAAGGATGTCAGTCCCTAGGCTGAGGACATGATTCGTGACAACATAGCGATCAGCAATCTTACTGAAGGCGTTCTTAACAAATGTTGGATCTTGCATAAGTAATTTGATTTAAATTTCACTAACCCGGGAGAATATCCCGGTAAACACCAGGGTCGCTATTCGGGATCTCCGTAGCTCCTATAGCTTTTTCGTAGAATTCCCGTGGACCAACTCCGCCGATCACTCCGTAAACATAACCGGATTCCTTCAGAGCTTCCATACAACGAAATAACAGTGCCTTGCCGATGCCAGTTCCACGCGCGTCTTCAGAGACTCCAGTAGGACCATAGAACCCTTTTGCTGTCGTTTCAACGCAGGCAAAACCGAGAATTTCTTCCTCCCTCGTAGCAATAAAGCAGGCCACGGGTTGGCGGCTAAAAGCCACCTTCACCTCGCTCACCCACTTGGGAGAGAAGTGCTCCCCTACCCAGTCAGCCACAATGTGTCTTTCATACGCATTGGCTCTGCGTAGGGTAATCCCCTTCTCTTTAACACTCTCATAGAGCTCTCCAGAATCTGGCAGCTCGTAGAGATTCACTAACATATCGATCATAGTACGAGAACCTAGTGTTAGTCCGGCCGCTTACAAACCTAAAAGTTCAAGAAATGGCCAGGCCTCGATATCACGCTGCCCACGGATGACGTCAGTGATAACCTCCACCCCACACATATCTTCCACAATCCCTTTGTTTGTGACCATCGCTGTATCGAGTTCCTCAACGAGGTTATTGAAAATAAGTCCCGCTGGCTCAATCCCGCGCGAGCGCATCGCCTCAACTGTCAGCAATGTATGGTTTAGAGCTCCAAGCTTATTGCCCACAACGAGCAATACTGGATCATTTATATCCCTCGCCAACTCAGCCACAGCGTAACTTTTCCCATTGATGGGGACAAGCAAACCTCCAACCCCTTCGGTCACAACGACCTGGTGTTCAGCACCTAAATCGGCACGTCCCTTGAGTAAAATTTCAGACTCAATGGGGGCATTCTCAAACATCGCAGCCACGTGAGGAGCCGCTGGCGTCTTAAACCACAGCGGGTTGACCTCCTCCACAGTGACCATGTCATCAGAGGCGTCTACCAGCTCGAGCGCATCATTTCTATCACCACAACAGATAGGCTTATACCCTACCGCATCCACTCGCTCAGCCCGCAGAGCGCGGATGATCAAAGAGGTAACATATGTTTTGCCGCAGTCAGTATCCGTGCCAGTTATAAAAAGTCCCTTACTCATAGATTCGATCTCACATTGGAGTCTCCACTCCTACTGGCGTAAAGAACTCAAACATGCAAGCTCAGCGCGCTCATAAAGACCATTTATTATGGTCGACTCAACGCTGGCTGACTCCCCTTTGAGAAGCTTAAGATCTCAATCTCACCGCTGATCAGAAACCATATCACGATCGCTAGGATCAGGGCTGTTATTTTTGCTATCCAATGTTTTTTCAGCATTATCTTCTTCTATTTTCTGTTCTGGTAAAAAGATTTCTTCCAGCATCTCTCTAAATTCTTTTTCACTCAAATTACGCTTTAAATCTCCATTGATAGCAATAGAAATCCCACCCGTCTCTTCACTCACAACGATCGCTACAGCATCAGTCTCTTCCGTTAGACCAATAGCTGCTCTATGCCGTAAACCCAGCGTCCTATCCTTAAGTTCTCTCTGACTCACAGGAAATACGCAACCGGCAGAGGCAACCCGCCCTTGGGAAAGTATCATGCCTCCATCGTGCAATGCGGCCTTCGGGTAAAAAATACTCTGCGCCAATTCAGGTGAAAACTCAGCATCTAGCTGAACCCCCGTCTCCTGGTGGTCACTAAGGCTAATTTCTTTCTCCAAGGCATAGAGGGCACCAATACGATTTTTCGACAACTGAATGGCTGAGTCAGCCAGATCAGATGTGAACTCTAAGCGTTGCGTCTTTGAAAAAGTAAAAAACTTACTACTTCCCAATTTTGCCAAGGCGCTTCGTAGTTCTGGTTGAAAAATAATAACTAACGCAAATGCGCCATATAAGACCGCGCGTGTGAGAATCCAAGCGATCACTTTGAGCTGGAAAATGAAAGCCAGTGATGTAGCGATAGCTAAAATCATCACAATGCCCACCAAAATGCTCGCTCCCCTCGTGGCTCTAAATGCACGATACAGTTGGTAGATGCCAATCCATAAGATGAGCATCTCCACTCCGTCGCGCCAATGGTCTAGCAGAAATTGCATCACAGACATCATTGTCCAGATTGCCCATTCTTGTGAAGTACTTATTTATTAAATGTCCACAAGCCGCCCACGTCTCATTATAAAAGACCCGAAAAAAGGCGCTTACCATAGAATACGGTAAACGCCTTTGGAAAATTATTTGGTTAGTATTACTTATCAGTCGCAGCAGGCTTAGCTGCTGGAGCGTCCTTGTTAAGATCCTTAAGCAATACAGCAGTCACATCATACTTATCCTTCATGAAAGCGAATACCGGTGTGCGTGTTGCGCTACGTGAGGACTGGTCAACGACTAGGTCGAAGTCTTGCTCGCGTGCATAATCTGCGATCTTAGCCTGAATTTTTTCAAGAATAACGCGCTGCTCTTCGCCGGTCTGCTCGCCGAGGGCTTTACTTTGGCGCTGGAGCCACTGGCGACGCTCATTATCAGCAGCGTTACCTTCACTTACTTTAAGCTTAATTTGACGCTCGATCTCGAGACGTTTCTTATCACTAACTGTAGCATCGCCACGTTGCTTACTGAGTTTTTCAATCTCGGTCTGCAGTCCGCGAATATGCTCCAAACGACTAGCGTTATCCTTCTGGATACGCTCTTGATCGACCTTCACTCGCGCTTGCACCTTCTTGGTCATGTGGAACTCATTAAAGAGTTTTTCCATGCTTACTGAAGCAATTTTGAGGTCTTCGGCATTTACTGACGTGAGACTCACCGCTGTAGCTGCGACGACTAGAAAGGATTTTAGGATGTTTTTCATAAATACTTGAATCTTTGAGATAGTTGTAATTCGGGGTAAATGTGCATGGCGAACATGACTACGTCAACGTCGATTCCTTATCTTTTTGCTTTATTCCTAGCTATTCTGTAGCACTTTGCCGCAACCAACAACATTATGGACATTGTCACCACTATTACTGATCTTCTTTTTGCGAAGAAAAAACACCTCGCGGCGCCAGTTCTAGTTCCCACCATGGGAGCCCTTCACGATGGGCACCTCGCTCTTGTAGATAAAGCTAGAGACATTGCTGGTCCCAATGGGTGCGTCGCCGTATCCATCTTTGTGAATCCAATCCAGTTCGACAACCCAGACGACCTCAAGAATTACCCTTCAACCCTCCAGCGGGATATAGCTCTCTGTGAGGAACGCGGGGTTGACCTGCTATTTATCCCAGACGCTGGAAGCCTCTATTCAGCAAATCACTCCACCGTGATCACTGAGGACTCCCTAGCCTCTAAACTATGTGGCGCCAGGCGCCCGGGACATTTCGATGGTGTCTGCACAGTTGTTGCTAAACTCTTCAATTTATTCTCCCCTATCGACGCTGTTTTTGGAAAAAAAGATTACCAACAGCTCGCGATAATCAACCGCATGGTGCGCGATCTTAATTTCCAAATCATCATTCACGGTGTCGACACTGTAAGAGAGGACGATGGACTCGCTCTCTCCTCGCGAAACGTCCGACTTTCTGCAGAAGCTAGAGCGCAAGCTCCCGCTATACGGCAAGCGATGCTGTTAGCTCAGCAATCTCTCGCTTCAGGTATCGATGATAGCGCGCGACTTCTAGCAACAATGAAGAGCCACCTCAGCGCTCACGCACCACTCGCTGAAATCGACTATATAGAATGCGTTTGCGCCAACTCTCTGCAACCTCAAGTGAAAATTACCCAGAAATCCCTGATTGCAATTGCTGCCAGCTTTGACAATGTTAGACTTATTGATAACATCGAGCTTGTCCCAACTAACTAAGCAGCGCACACTCCACCCATATGGTTTCTGACTTCCTAGTCATCGGTTCAGGCATTGCCGGCCTCTCATTCGCGTTACGCTCAGCAGAGCATGGCTCCGTCACAGTTCTCACTAAAGGAAAGGCGCTAGACTCTAACACAGCATGGGCTCAAGGTGGTATCTCCGCCGTTCTCGACCCAAACTTAAGAACTGAGGGAGACTCCTTTGAGCAACACGTGGCCGACACACTGGACGCCGGCGCTGGCCTCTGCAAGGAATCCGTAGTTAGGGCTATCGTCAGCGAAGGAACCGCCACAATCGACGAGCTGCTTTCTCATGATGTTACCTTTGACAAGAGTAATCAAGACCCCGAGCTCTTTGCTCTAGGAAATGAAGGCGGCCACACCAAACGCCGAGTGCTCCACTCGAAAGACACCACTGGCCACGCCATTGCGTCAGCCTTGATAAAAAAAGTCCGGGAACACCCGAACATCACTCTTCTTGAAAACCACTTCGCCATCGACCTCATCACCACAGGTAAACTCGGAGTCGTCACTGAAGACCGCGTCCTAGGATCCTATGTGCTAGATGAGGAATCTGGCGAGGTTCACATTTTCAGATCTGACCGCATCGTTCTCGCTACTGGTGGGTGCGGCAAAGTCTATCTATACACCACAAATCCGGACAGCTCTACAGGTGATGGCTTGGCGATGGCTTGGCGCGCAGGAGCCACCATTTCCAATATGGAATTTGTACAATTTCACCCAACCTGTTTTTACAACCCAGCAGCAGTAGGCGCCAAAGCACGCTCATTCCTCGTCTCCGAGGCCGTACGCGGTGAAGGCGGACGCCTTGTGAATGCTGAGGGTGTGGAGTTCACTCTAGAGCACGACCCTAGAGGATCACTTGCGCCGCGTGACATCGTAGCCCGCGCCATTGATCACGAAATTAAGAAAACTGGGGCGAGTTGCGTATTTCTAGACGTCACCCATAAGCCCGCTGGCTTCATGCGCGAGCGCTTCCCTAACATCTACAACACACTGCTCAAGTTTGGGCTCGATTGCGAAAATCAGCTAATTCCAGTGGTGCCAGCAGCCCACTACCAATGCGGCGGAGTGGTGACTGATGCTAACGGCAGAACAACAATTCGAGGCCTCTTTGCCGTAGGTGAAGTGGCTTGCACAGGGCTTCACGGAGCAAACCGCTTGGCATCAAATTCCCTGCTAGAAGGAAATGTGGTTGCCCGCAGAGCTCTCAGCGCAATGCTAAAAAGCTACCCACCACAATACGTGTCACCGAGCTCCCCGCCTATTCCGGAATGGGAAAATGGGGATGCAACCCCGATCGATGAGCAAGTCCTCATCTCACAAAACTGGGATGAACTGCGACGCCTGATGTGGAACTACGTCTCCATTGTGAGAACCGACAACCGCCTCAAGCGAGCAGCTCACCGACTGCGAAACCTCCGAAAAGAAGTGCGCGAGTATTATTGGGGATTTAAAGTAAACTCAGACATCCTCGAGCTGCGTAATTTGGTAACAGTGGCCGCCCTCATAGTTGATTGCGCCATTCAACGCAAGGAATCTAGGGGCATTCACTACACTTTAGACTACCCAGCTAAGAGCCCAAAATACCAACGCGATACTGAGCTGCGACGCTTCTAGTCATCACCCACTTGCTTCTGATTGTAACCAACTAAGAAGTACCCGAGACAGGAGACAATTGCCAACGCCAGAATAAACCAGAAAATCGTCCACCCCAGCCATGTTTGCCCAGCTCGAGTGGCGGAAAAGAGTAACCCACAACTGAGAGCCCCCGTGGATTGTCCAATACTCCCACTCATCAAGCCCAGCAACGCTTGAGCCTGCCCACGCATCCCCTCTGGAACTCGACGGTCGACAAACATTTGGCCAGTGATCGAGAAAAATGTGTACATCGGCCCATGCAAGGACACCCCCAACCACATCAAAGTTATTAACCCATAGTGACCAGCCGCCGCGTACAAAGCGAAGCGAGCGAATCCGAAAAGCATTGCTAGCACAATGAGCGGCTTAACTCGCGCTCTAGCGCCCAACCAACTCATTATTAGCAACGCAAACACCTCAGTGACCTGCCCAAGAGACATCTGAGCAGTAGGCCCCGGCAGAAGCCACGTCAGCACCCCCGCAACCACTCCCCCATGAAGCTCCAGTTCAGCCAACTGCTTCAACAGCATTGGAGCATACATATAGTGCGCTGCCAAAGGCGCAGAAAAAAGCATTGCTGTTATGAAATACACCCTGAGTGAGCGATTTTTAAACAGACTGAACGCACTTAAACCTAGAACTTCCTGTAAGCTCCGAGCGGGACTCCCCATTGGCGGAGTGCGAGGGAGCATAAAGCACAACCCGCCTAAAACTAATCGCACACCCGCCCCTAATTTGCCAGCCAAGGCAGACTCATCAAGCGCCAGCCAACTCACCAAAACTCCAGCGAACAACCAGCCTAGAGTGCCCCAAATCCTGTAAAGTGGGAACTTTTTATCAAGGTTGTCAATATTGACCAAGGCAACCTTCATCAACAACGCCCACATGGGAGCCGAGATCAGCGCATTGCAGCCCTGTATAAAAACATACCACCAAGGACTCCATCCCCATGAAAGCACCGAAAAGGACAACCAGAGAAAAATAGCTCCGGACAAAGTCAACACTCCTAGCAACTTCTGAGCCTCCACCTTCCGATCAGCGAGGGAAGTAAACATGAGGCTAGAAAAAATCGCAACCAGTGGACCAACTCCTGTGGCATAGGGAATCACCCACAAAGCATCGTAAGTCTCCAGTATATTGGGTAAGGCCGGTGACCATAAACCCGCGGGAACGGAAATAAGAAAAAACACCACACCAATCCAGATGTTGCGTAACGATGATGTGGACTTAGACTGCAAGACGAGAGCTTTCTGTCCCTCATCACCAAATTCATCAAGCCCAATATGCCACATCACACGATTTCCGCCTGCCCACACCTGCCACATGTCACTGATGAACTACCCATCACTCACACACGTGAGCACCGTGCTGCGTGCGGCGAAGCTTACTATATTGCTTGCCTAGAACTAGCTCAATCACTTTGGCGAAATAAAAGACCCGCGCAAGCTATACTCCAACTCGATAAGGCGATGATGGCTAAGATCCCAACAAACTTGTCCACGCTAAACACGTACCCCATCCCCTACTGCGCGATGACTTGGTTTATAGTAAACACTCCGACGGGCAGCTTCATCGGTAACCCAGTGAGGCACTTTCAGCATTTAGCAACTCGAATGAACTTGAAGCAACCGCAGCCAGAACTGCGCATCGCGCGAGCATGGGCTTGCCTCCACCTCGCAGAATCCATCTTAAACAGCGAGGATTACCCACGCGATCAAAGGCAGATAGATCTGGAGATCCTCAAGATCCCAAATGAACGCGCGGTAAGGGCCACTCTGATAGAGCTCAGTCCGCACCAAAAAGAACTGACGTGGTTCGATCAAGCCATGAATCAAGTTTATTGAATAAACGGTAAAAAGATCACCTGAAATTCAGACAATCACCCCAAAGCTTCAACTAAGTCGCTGAATGCAATTTATCTCCCATAACGCAAACCACTCATAGACCACAACTTAGAAAAATACCTCGAAAAAAGCCATCTACCAAGTTGACATTCCCTGTGTATTCATCAGTATCGCGACGCACTGAAGGAGAAGCCGGCGTGGCGGAATTGGTAGACGCGCTCGACTCAAAATCGAGTTCCTTGTGAGTGCCGGTTCGATTCCGGCCGCCGGTATTTCTCTATTCCAGTGCAGATCAAACGATTTTAGCTTCGTTTATCGCGTCAATAAACTGCCTGAGTCGCCCCATATCACTGCGGCCGTGCCTGAGCACAATCCTCGGCATTTCAGCCATCTCAACCTCATTTGCCTCTTCTGGCAATGCACCGCGCTGCTGCATCACTCCAGACTTCACGACGTCAGCAAACTCTCTCGCTAGATTATCGAATGCATCTGGATCAATAGCATCCTGCAGACGAATCACTAACTTGTCCCCAACAAAGCGATAAGAATGGAAATTGCGGTAGAAATTCACAATCTCGCTCACAGCCACCTCGATATCATCCGTCACCTTAAACAAGGCAAAGTCTGACTCAGAAATGAGGTTAAGTCGCATAAGATGCTCTTCAATAAACTGATTCCAGAACTTCCAATAGGTTCCCCCTTTTGCATCAAGCAGCACCAAGGGGTAAATCACAGCCTTGCCAGTTTGAATCAAAGTCATCGCCTCAAATATCTCATCCATGGTGCCGAAACCACCTGGCATCGCCACTGCTGCATCAGCCTCCTTCACGAATGAAAGTTTTCTAGTGAAGAAGTAATTATAACCTATAAGCTTCTCATCACCAGCTATAAAGGGATTTGCTGACGATTCAAATGGTAGCGATATATTCAACCCAAAACTACTCTCTCTCCCCGCCCCCTCGTTACCGGCTGCCATAATGCCGGGACCGGCTCCAGTGATCGTCATGAAGCCCTCTTCGCGCATTCTTTCAGTAAACCGCACAGTGGTGATATACTCCTTCTCCTCAGGTTTAGTGCGAGCTGAGCCAAAGACCGCAACTTTCTTGATGTGCGAATATGGATTAAAAACCTCACTCGACAAACGCATCTCCTTAAGCGCGCGATTCATCATTTTAAAATCCCCTTGAGTCACAGATCCACGTGATATCCTCACTGCCGTGGTAAGCAACTCGGCGAGCATGCAGAAGCTCTCGTCACTATCTATCTCCTTCGCTAAGGCTGAGATCTTTTCATCTAGGGCTTTCTCCCCAGTCGTCCCCACGTATGAGCACGACGCAGCATTGATCATCCCTCCAGTAAAGTCTTTCTCCTGCGGCACATCTCTATGTTTCCTTTTACTCATAACCTAATCTAACCGAGTACGTGGGCTGCCGCCACAGAAAAAAGGCCCACTCTCCAACACGTGGAGAATGAGCCTTTTGTAAATCAATTGAACTAAGTAGCTTAGTAAACGTCGCGGCAGTAACGCTTTTCTTTCTTGAGCAGCTTTACGAAGGCCACAGAGTCCTCTTCACTGAGACCGCCGTGCTGCTGAGCAATAGCGTGGAGCGCTGCATCCACATCTTTGGCCATGCGTGAAGCGTCGCCGCAAACGTAGAAACTCGCCTTGTCGTCATTGAGCCATTTCCATAGATCGGCGCCAGCTTCTAGCATGCGATCTTGAACATAGATCTTCTCCTTCTGATCTCGCGAAAACGCGGTACTCAGCTTGGTGAGAACCCCTTCAGATTGCATCTGAGTAAGCTCGTCCTTATAGAGGAAGTCATCGCTCTCGTGAGGGTTACCAAAGAAGAGCCAGTTACCGCCCTTTGCTTCAGTCACCTTACGCTCCTCAAGAAAGGCTCTGAACGGAGCAACTCCTGTTCCCGGCCCAACCATAATCACAGGCGTGTCACCATTGATTGGGAGGCGGAAGGCATTGTTTGAATGAAGGAACACACTTGGCTTAACCTCGCTAGAGCGATCTGACAAGAATGTGGAACAGACTCCACCGCGGCTGCGATGCTTGCTCTGGTAGCGAACGATTCCCACTGTGAGGTGAACCTCATTAGGGTGAGCGTTAGGGCTAGAAGAGATCGAGTAAAGTCTTGGTTGCAGCTTCTTAAGAGACCCGACAAAATCTTCAGCATCACCAAAGTCAGCAGGGTGATCAGTAATCAAGTCAACGAGCTCGCGCCCATAACAGAAATCATCAAAAACTGCCTTATCGTCTCCCTCTACCAACGCGCGTAGGAATGGCGAACCACTCCGTTTTTGCCAATTCTGGATGAACGCCTTGTTCAAATTGCGGATATCGTAACTGTAAATAAGAGCATCGCGCAAAGTAGATTCGCCGCCACCTGGGATGGGAACTTCTTCATTCGCCTTGAAATTCATATTATTGAGAATTTCATCGACCATTGCTTCGTCGTTGCGCGGGTAAACACCCAGTGCATCGCCAACCTCGTACTCGAGACCTGAACCTTCGAGAGAAAACTCGATGTGGTGCGTCTCACGCGGTCCATTTGCATTGAGGTTCACATTCTTCAGAATAGGAGCTGGGAATGGATTCTTTTTATTGAAACCATCTTCAACTGAATCATCCGCCGCTGCAACAGGTGCCGCGGATGCTCCTAGAGCATCGAGAACGCCTTTTTTCCAAGCATCGTATGGTTCGTCGAAATCAACATCGCAATCCACACGTGGGAAAATGCGTGTCGCACCGAGCTGTTCAAAGCGCTCATCAAATTCAATACCACACTTACAGAAATCCGGGTATTCTGTGTCACCCAGCGCGAGGATCGAGAAGTTAACTCCCTCGAGGCTCGGTGCTGCATCACTGAGAATCCACTCGTGGAAATCAGCTGCATTATCTGGTGGCTCACCGTCGCCGTAGGTTGAGGTGATAATAAGAACATTTTGTTCGGTCGGAAGTTTCTCCTTCTCATATGATCCAAGATCAACAAGCACGGGCTTGAAGTTCATCTTAGTCATCGCCTTTGATAACTTCTTACCCAAAGCTTCTGAATTGCCAGTTTGTGAGCCGATCAGGATCGTAACTGGCACTGCAGGAGCGGAATCTTGACCATTGAGGCCACGTCCACTTGTGAGGTCATTGATGAAACTTGACACCAAGCTATTGAGCCACTGACGTTGTTCGGCAGTGAATGGAGCATCATCAGGAATGTAATTCTGCTGTGACATAATAAAAATTTCGCCTAGGGATTAATTCCCCTGCTGGCGGAGCGAGTAAATTGCTTCAAACCACCACTCCATGCAAGCATTGATGGTGCCAACATCGCATTATTTTAAGGATCGCGGGCACTTTGGCCAGATTTAGCGCTCGCGCCGAGGCCGTGTGCCCAAAATTAGGCGCAAACCGACGATTGGAATCGCCGAAAGAGCTAACGCAACAAGACCAATCTTCCAACCTGGATAGACACGGGCCTTGTTTGAGCTTAGTCCAGCTAGAGCCTCGCTCACCACTTGAGATTTTGCCGTGTAGAAAAACTCACTACCTGGAATCTTATTTTTATCACCACCTCGCATCGCCGTCTCACCAAACTCGGTATGCACGGGTCCTGGGCAAAGAGCCATAACATTGATGTTATGATCTTTCAATTCCATCCGCAGAGCTTCAGAAAAACTTGTCACATACGCCTTACTTGCAGCATAGACCGCAAAATCGGGAATGGGTATAATGCTAGCCAGTGAACTGACATTGATAATGTCGCCATGACCACTCGCACACATTGCAGGAAGTAGAGCGTGTGTCAGGTGAGTCAGAGCATTGATGTTGAGCTCCAACATCTGCTCAAGTTTTGGCCAGCCTGCTTCAGAAAATTCACCAAAGTCGCCCATGCCCGCATTGTTAATCAACAAATCCGGACTGGCGCCGTGGTCTTCTATCAACTTTATAAAGTTCGTGCGCGCCTCGCGGTCGATCAAATCAACCGCAAAGTGCAACACGTCCAAGTGAGAATTCACCTGTTTTAGGTCATTTGCCAAATCCAGCAAACGATCCTCTCTGCGTGCGATCAGGATCATCTGATCGCAGCAAGGCGCTAATTGACGAGCAAACTCTTCACCGAGGCCCGATGAGGCGCCAGTGATCATCGCCGAACGATAGTGGAGGGAACTCGTCATTAGCGTGTTTCGGTGAAATGATTAAGCAGTTGGCTGCTCAGCATTCTGATCCACTTCTACAATGCGAAGTGGGATGCGTGTCATCAACTCTTCGTCGATGCTGATGTCGATGGAGTAGATGCCATCTTCTGGGAACGAAAGGCCCTGGAGATTGAGAATCAAGTTACGTGTCATGAATGGCACGGAATCTGGAAGCTCGATAGGCATGTCTGCTTCGATCGGCATTTTGTCGTCGAGTGAGTTGCCGTCAGCATCAATGATGTTTACGCTAAACTTACGCTGACCTGTGTCTTCTGGTGTGATGCAGAGACGGAGTGCTAGACAGCACTGTGGGTGAACCACTGGCATCTGTGGAGCTGCGAGTGTGTCGAAGGTGCCATTTATCACCATCTTACCGTTGTAGTCGGCTGCGAAGTCGCAGAGTGTTGCAATTTGGATATCCATAATATTTTTTCTTTATAAAATTGGTTTGTCTGCCCCAAAAACGAAGCGGAATACCTATGCCAGATATACACGCGAGGTAAAGCACCGACTTTCAGGAATTTCGGACCATTTACAGCACCTTTTAAGTGAGTCTCTAGAGAAGAAGCTACAACGAAGTGTCGCTAAAGAACTTAAGCCTCTCCTTTTCTGGATCGTATCTATAACGAGACGATTCAGAAAGGTCGTCTTGCTGTAAACCTATCGAATGAAGACTATAAGCACCATCCTCCTGGGTTTGGTAGATGAGAGATCCATCACTGAAAGGATCATTCACAGCTACTTCGAGCTCTAGATAATCAAGTGACTTGGGGTAACTCCCATTCTCGAGATAACTCTTCTCTAGTCGGCACGCAATAATCGCCATGCGCTGTTTAGTAATAGCCCTTAGCAAAGTCTCGTACTGGTTCACATAGGCTTCCAACATGGACTCACCTGAGCTTTCATGCCAAGAAAGATCAGGAACATTCTCACGCAGATCACGCAAAACTCTGATGTTCACATCGTTCTCGATGGCCGAGACAAACACATCCAGCATATGCCTATGAGGAATTGCCATGTTATTAACCATAACTCCCTCCGGTACAACATGGAGAGCCGCGACCATCATCAACTTTTCAACATCGACCCATGGCTCCCCCTCTTCGCTTGCACTTATAGCTTCATAAATTTCATCGAAAAACCCCTCCACTGCGCCTTGAATTTTGACCATAACAGTCGTGTAGCCATGCTTGCGGTAAAGTTTTACTACTTTTTGCGAATAAACAAACTCAGCTGAAGGAAACTCCCTGAATGCCTCTGTGGTCTTTTTTAGCACAAAATATTCTTCAATAGCACCAAGTTGCTCCGCACTCCAAACATGATGACTCATACCAAAGCTAACAAGATCTATAACCCCAGCATCAAGTGCTGTATTCACGAGGAATGCAAGTAGTGAGGTGCCATGACTCCCAACGTTCGATAACTCCATGCAGCGTTGAATGTCTGAAAATGCCGCGGTGGAATCTTCCATATGAACATGCAGTTCAGCTCGTGAACTGTAGAATTTGATAAATCCAAGTAAATTCATTAGTGATCTTCCGTCTTCATTAGTGATGAAACCCTCCAAGGTTAACTCTCGGGTAAGAGATGAACTTGTGGTTGGTCGCGACTGGAGAGCCTGTGCAACTTTTCTAGCATCTTCAGCAAAGGGATCCAATAATACTAACAAAGATGTTGCTGCTTCCTTTTTAGTCTCGAACTGCTCACCCGGAATCCACATGCGAATGTCTTTTTCACCATATGGAAACGAATCCTCATATTTACTCATAATAATAGTTCTAACGTCATCCATTCCTACCTCGTCAGCCTCCCGCAGCATCAATAGATTACTCTTGATGAAAGGATCATCAAAGAAATCCAGTTCAGACGAGACCTCATAGAAACGATTTTCTCGTTCTAAGTCATAGACCTCGGTAGCCGTCACCTCCAATGCATCCCAGCGATCCCATGCGCACTTATTGTAAAAGTAGCGCGTAAGACAAAAAGTCGATACTAACACCTCGAATTACCCGTTGGATGCTTGTGCAAACAACTCTTAACCTAGTAACGAGGCGGGTTCCCGAATTTATTGACCTGCTAACGCACGGAGTCAGGGATGATAAGTACATTTTTCAGAGAGCTGGCCAGCCATTATTAAACCACTTCAGGGACTTGACACCAAGATCACCGCCAAGGCTATGGACTTGGCTAAGATTGCAAAAGTAAAACCTCTCAATAAGAAGAATCGGGCAGACGGGATACTCCCCCCTCCACGCACCACTGACCATACGGGTAAGTAGCTCGGCTTCCAGTTATCACAGACTAGCTATTTGATTTTTTAGGACCATTGGAAAAGCTAGTGAGGTGTTACTGTTCTCTATACTCAGATCCTCAATAGCCAATGTGCCTGCAAACTCCCTCTACCATTTCACAACAAGCAAGCAGTCAACCTCCAATACCGCCCCACTGAAGAAAAACAACAGCCTCACACCAGTAAAATCAAACCGAAGTGCACACTTGAAGCTATTGCGGCAAGCTTACCTCTATGTCCGATTTCGTTACTTCTGAGAAATCCTGTCTGAAAATCCATCGTGCTGGCTCGGAGTTCCAGATATGAAATCGAGTGTGTCTTTTTGATATATCACCCATCCAGCATTGACTGACATCACATTATTCCCACTAATCTAATTCATGGACCGAGAAGACATCGCCGACGTACTCGACAACATCGCCCTGCTGCTTGAACTAAAAGGCGAAAATATTTTTAAGACCCGCGCTTACAGAAATGGTGCTGAGATTGTGCGCTCAGATGACACCGACATCGTGGAGCTTGCAAAGCGAGAAGCGCTCGACGGAATCTCTGGACTAGGCAAAGCGCTGCAGCAAAAAATTTACGAACTCGCTACAACTGGGAAGCTAGGATTTCACGAGAACCTCAAAGCCGAATTCCCACCCACGCTTTTTGAGCTTTTCGAAATCCAGGGACTCGGGCCTAAAAAAATCAAGGCCCTCTACGACAAACTGAACATCGACTCCGTCGCCTCTCTCAGGGCTGCCTGTGAAGATGGTAGCATTAGCGAACTTCGTGGCTTTGCTGCCAAGACCGTTGCAAAAATCCTAGCAGCCATCGAGCTGCGTGAGAAATTTGCCTCCCATTTCCGATTAGGCGATGTCGCTGTCATGGCTGAGTTCCTGCTCGACCAAGTGCGCAACCATCCAGCGACACTTCGTTGCTGTCATGCCGGTTCCTATCGTCGCTCAAAGGAAATCCTCCACGACATCGACATCCTCGTTGCCACGGACAAGCCATCGGAACTCACTCACTATTTCGCTCAGTTAGAGGAAGTAGAAGACATCATAGTCTGCGGTGAAACCAAGGTATCCATCCGCTTAGAAAATGGTCTCCAAGCTGACCTTCGAGCCGTTTCAAACAAAGAATTCCCCTTCGCTCTCCAGTATTTCAGCGGTAGCAAAGAACACAATGTGGCCATCCGCCAACGCGCACTAAAAAGAGGCTGGTCGCTCAACGAATACGATTTCACAGTCAAAGAAGGTGCGGAGCAACCACCAGCAGTACATGAGGAGGCTGACATCTACCGTGCACTCGGACTAGACTTTATCCCTCCAGAACTTCGCGAAAACCGTGGTGAAATAGAAGCCGCCGAGAACGGCAAAATCCCTCGCCTCATCGAACTCGAAAACCTCCGTGGCACATTCCACAACCACACGACAGCCTCAGACGGAAGAAACTCACTAGAGGAAATGGCTGAGGCTGCGATAGAGCTTGGACTCGAATACCTTGGCATAGCCGATCATTCTAAAGCTTCTTTTCAGGCAAATGGCCTCTACCCAGATAGACTTCTCCGCCAAGTTGCCGAGATCAAAAAACTCAACCAACAATGGAATGGATCGTTCCGCCTGTTAGCTGGCTCTGAGGTCGACATACTCAAAGACGGCTCACTCGATTTCGAAAACTCTATTTTAGAGCAGCTAGATTACGTGGTTGCTTCAGTGCACAACTCTTTCACACTTCCTGAGAAGGAAATGACTGCACGCATCATCCGTGCCATGGAGAACCCACACGTTACCATGTTAGGCCACCTCACTGGCAGACTCCTGTTGCGCCGCGAAGCTTACGCTGTCAATATAGACAAAATTATCGACTGCGCAGCCGAGACTGGAACCATTATTGAACTGAACTGTAACCCACGCAGACTCGACATGGATTGGCGTCATTGGAACAAAGCTCGTGAAAAAGGTGTTAAATGTGCTATCAATCCAGACGCGCATCGGTTAGAACAACTTCAATACTTAGCGTTTGGTGTTCGTCTTGCCCGTAAAGGCTGGCTCACCAAGTCAGACGTCATCAACACTAAGACACTCCCAGAGATCCTCGACTTCCTTTCCATCCAACAATTACCCTAAACACTAAAGATGTATTCCCATTACCTAGCCCAAAGTCCAGCCGGTGAACCCGGCATATTCTCTTTCATCATTGCAGGTATCCTACTTTTAGTAGGTCTAATCTTCGTCTACCTCCTCCTTAAGTTTTTCAAAACGTGGCTCCGAGCGAAACTGTCTCAAGCCCCTGTAGCTTTCGGCTCGCTGATTGGCATGTGGCTGAGGAAGGTTCCATTCGAACTCATCGTCGATAGCCGCATCACCGCAGTCAAAGCTGGACTCAACTACAGCACTGATTCCCTCGAAGCTCACTACCTAGCAGGCGGTGACATTGCCAATGTTGTGCTCGCTCTTATCGCTGCAGACAAAGCGGGTATATCCCTCGATTTCACCCGGGCATGTGCGATTGATCTTGCTACTAAAGACACGGGAAAAACAGTTCTGGAAGCGGTACGTACATCGATCAATCCTATGGTCATCGACTGCCCAACAGCGACAGCCACCTCCAACAAAATCACTGCTGTCGCTAAAGATGGTATCGCAGTGAATGCTCGAGCGCGTGTCACTGTGCGTACTAACCTCGACGGTTTTGTCGGTGGAGCTACGGAAGAAACCATCATCGCACGTGTGGGTGAAGGCATCGTCACCGCAGTTGGCTCAGCTGAATCCTACAAAGCTGTTCTAGAAAACCCCGACTCTATCTCAAAACTCGTACTGTCCAAGGGAGTAGACAACTCTACAGCCTTTGAAATCCTCTCCATCGACATCGCCGATGTGGACGTTTCTGACAACATTGGTGCCCGTCTGCAAGCTGAGCAAGCCGAAGCGGATAAGCAAATTGCACAAGCGAGAGCAGAAGTCCGCCGCGCAGCTGCCGTAGCTGAAGAACAAGAAATGTCAGCACGCACCCAAGAGATGCAAGCTAAGGTTGTCGAAGCTGAAGCCCTAATTCCTATGGCAATCGCCGAGGCATTTCGCTCTGGAAATCTAGGAGTCATGGATTACGCTAAGTATCAGAATATTAACTCTGACACGAAAATGCGCGATTCCCTAGGTAGTAACGAAGAGTAAACCCATAAACCTCACGATTATGTTCACAGGACTACTTGCAGAAGCTGAATTCCCACCACAAGCGGTTTTATTCCTCATTGTGCTCGTGTTCAGCTTTCTCAAGTGGCTCTTTGGCAAACTCATTAGCAATAAAGAGGGCGCTGAACCAGGTGTTCTAGAGTCGCTTTACGATCAATATCGCGAGGATATTATTCAGCGACAAACGCAAGTCACGCCTCCCTCTAGAAGGCCTGTCAGCTCTAATTTAACTAGTATTGCAGCCACTCCTCCAATCCTCCCGCAGGCCAATGCAGTCCCTGAACATAAATTCAGTTCAGTAGATATAGAGAAAGCACGCATAGCTAAAATCAAGCGGTCTCAGCAGACTGTAACCCATAGTGGAATCCAAAATAAAGCTCGTAGCAACAGTTATAAAACCCCGCTCAGGAAAAAGCTCCGCAGCAAGGACGGGCTACGCAAAGCTATTATAGCACGCCAAGTTTTAGGGCCTCCCAAGGGACTACCTGATCACAATTTCTAGACGACCCGCTCGGGACCAGCGTAACAATTGAATTTTGGTGGACGTAAAAACCCGATGAGTGACTGGCCA
>Ga0233404_10000042_pt1 | contig 26475 bp, 21 predicted proteins | sample Na_oxic_2_MG_FD_179861 | JGI IMG/M metagenome (GOLD analysis project Ga0233404, IMG submission 179861) | Seawater microbial communities from Saanich Inlet, British Columbia, Canada - Na_oxic_2_MG | ecosystem: Environmental > Aquatic > Marine > Inlet | place: Canada: British Columbia | collected...
GGTATTTCTCTGCCAATTGCAAACCGTTTTCGCCAGTTTCGGCTAACAAACATTTGAAATTTTTTTGTTGTTGGGCCAGTTCAGCAATAATTTTAGCAAAATTGCGATCATCTTCGATAATTAAAATAGATTTATCCCCGGGCTGTAAGTTATCTCGATCATCCACTAAGGGTTTTTGCGAACTGCTGATAGTTGGAGTAGGGGCCGAACTAGTTGTCGGTAAAACCGCAAGCTGAGGTTGACTTGGCAGTTCAAGTTTGCCAATTGTTGGTTTAGCATTTGTTGCATGTTTCATTGGAATATACAAGCTAAAAGTACTGCCTTGACCTTCGCCACCGCTGTGTAATTGGATTTCACCACCGATTAGCTGGATAAGTTGGCGCGAAATGGATAAACCTAACCCGGTACCACCATAGCGGCGGCTGGTAGTACCATCAACTTGTTGGAAAGCCTCAAAAATGACTTTTTGCTTGGCGGTTGGTATACCAATACCAGTGTCAGTAACGTCAATGGCAATCGTTTCCAATGGATTAAGTTTGCTCCGTGATAAATCTACTCCAGTAGCTGGACGCTGAATATTCAAAGTAATGCTGCCTTCGTGGGTAAATTTGAAAGCATTAGAGAGTAGATTGGTAATAATCTGTTGCAAACGTTGCTCATCAGTGTACAGACTAGTTGGCAAATCGTCCGCTAAATTAAGCGTAAATTGCAGATTTTTTTCGGCGGCAACATGGCGAAATTTCTGTTCAATTGAAGTTACTAAATCTGTTAGGGCAAATTCTTCGGGATTGATTTCAATTTTGCCAGCTTCAACTTTGGATAAATCAAGAATATCGTTAATTATCCTCAGTAATTCATTTCCAGATGAATGAATTGTATTGGCATATTCCACCTGTTGTTTACTAAGATTGCCATCCTTATTGGTAGTTAGTAATTGAGCCAGAATTAACATACTATTTAATGGAGTACGCAATTCATGGGACATGTTAGCCAGAAATTCCGATTTATACTTACTGGCAACTTCCAATTCGTCAGCCTTGATTTGAATAGCAAGCTTGGTTTTTTCCAGTTCAAAGTTTTTAGATTGAATATCCTTTTGTTGCCGTTCTAGATCATGCCCACGAACTTCTAATTCTTTATTGCGTTGGTGGAGTTCCTCTTGTTGAGATTGTAACTCTTCTGATTGGGATTGCAATTCTTCAGTTTGGCTCTGCAATTCTTCGGTTTGACTTTGGAGTTCTTCATTAGTTTGTTGCAATTCTTCTTGGTTGGTTTGGAGTTCCTCTGCTTGACTTTGGCTTTGTTCTAGCAAACTTTGCATTTTGGTGCGCGACTCAGCGGTATTGATCGCAATAGCTATCATTGGCAAAGTTTGGTTTAGAAATTCAAGTTGTATGTCTGTAAATGGATTGAAAGAAGCCAATTCAACTACACCTTTCAAGCTATTTTCATAGAGAAATGGGGCAACTAAAATGGCACGAGGGGCGGTTTCTCCCAAACCCGACTGAATGGAAATATAATCATCCGGAGCTTTGCTAGTAACAAATAGTTTGCGTTCCAAAGCTGCTTGCCCCACGATGCTTTCCCCAATTTTAAATTCATATACGGAATTTTTACGCCAGACATAAGCATGGCTCGCCAGCATTTTTAAATAACTCTGTTCATCTTCTTTAGATTCTTTAAGTATATAAAAAGCTCCAACCTGGGCATCCAAATAAGGGGTCAAAAAATTAATAACATTTTCGGTCAATTGGATTATATCCTGTTCCCCACTCATTTGTTCATTAAGTTGGGTTTGACCGGTTTTGAGCCAATCTTGGGTTTCGCGGTCGCTAGTCATACTTTGCAGATTTTTTACCATTGCTTGGATTGCCGCATAAATTCCAGTGGCCTTTTTAGCACTAGTATCAAAGTGAATATCTAAATTACCGCTCGCTACTTGATCGGTAATACGAGCAATTTCGGCTGGCTCTCCCCCAACTTGACGCATAATTTCCTGGCTGATGTAATAAACTGCAAAAGTGGCTAATATTATTCCCAATAAATTAGTAACGACAATAAGCCACCAACTGATATTTGCATGTATTTTCATGCGTTCAGCATCAGCCGCCATTTTAGTATGGAGCATTTCTTCGGCAACATCGGCGGCATTAATAAATTTATCAAACAGTTGGTCAAATTTATCATCTAAGCTTTGATCCTCAAGTTCTTTGTTGCCAAAATTATTATCAAAACGCAAGTGAGCATTCTTGATAAATATAGTTATATCTTGTTTAACCGAAATTATTTGTCCTTCTATGGCGGGATCGTCAACCGGATAAAAAGTTCCCTCAGCATTTTTACCACCTTTAAGAATGGCATTGGCATACCAAAGACTCTCATCCAACAATTGCCAAACCTTTTTTATCACTTCCTTGCCTTCCGCTCCGGTAATTATTTCTTCAAACCAAAGATGAGCAGTCGTAGCAGTTAATTTAATTTCCATTACCGCATCAGCAAGGGGCGCGTTTTTAATACCAATTTCTATACTTTCTTGGTATAATTTTTCCATTCCTACAATGCTGAAACTTCCAGCAATTAGCATCACAGCTAAAATAGATAGAAATGCAATTAACAACTTAGTTTTGATTTTCATTGATAGGTTAATCCGCTTATTTGGTTAGGAAAATCGGGCAACCATACGTGCCCCCAACCAAATTTTTGTAGGGTTTAAAAATAAGAAATATTTCTTCACTTCCAAATCTGAAGGTTTGGATTCCAAGACTTCACTTCCAAATCTAAAGGTTTTTCTGGTTCCCACGCGCCGGCGTGGGAACCAATTTGGGCCGCGCCAGCGTCCCGTTTTTGTGGGCTTGCGGCCCCACGACGTTGGCACGTCGAGAATGCGTTCCCACGCCGGCGCGTGGGAACGAGAAAAGGTTTGGATTCCAAGACTTCATTTTCTGATTGTAACGGATTTTGGGGTCATAAGGAATTACGGTTGTTTTCATCGTCAATAAGGGTTGACACATAGGTCAACCCCTACAAAATTTGGTGCTTGTAGGGGCGAACCTATGTGTTCGCCCCAAAATCCGTTACAATTAGTTCATTTCCAAATCTAAAGGTTTGGATTCCAAGACTTTACTTCCAAATCTAAAGGTTTGGATTCCAAGACTTATTATCAGTTACATCAACTAATACCCGGTCTATTTCTGCCAATAATTGTTTTTGAGTGTAGGCACTTTTTTGAAAAATTTTCGCAACTTTATTATGCAAACATTGTTGATCTTCAACTGTAATGTCTTTGGCAGTTAACACGATTACTGGTATTGAAGCACAAGCCGGTTCTTGACGTAACTTAGCAATAAATTCAAAACCATCCATTTCCGGCATCATCAAATCCAACAAAATTAAAGCCGGTGGTTTCCGTTTTACCCGCTCTAGCGCGACTCGACCATTTTCAGCTTGTTCGACGGACCAGCCATGATTTGTGAGAACCATAGCTATCATTTTGCGCGTAAGCATGTTATCTTCCACTATCATAGCTGATGCAGAAACATCAACATTAGCATGGTATTTGCCTATTACTGTTGCTAACTTGTCATAATCTAATGGTTTTATCAGATATTCAGCGACACCAAATGAGTAACCTATACTTTTATCCTCTAACAACGATAACGTGATGATCGGAATATGGTTTAATTCTGGTTTACCTTTAAGGGTAGATAACAAATTCCAACCTTTACCTTCTTCTGTCATAACATCTAAAATGATCACTGTTGGATTTAATTCTCTTGCTAAATGCAGTCCTTTTTGGTTATTGGTAGCAAAAACTAGCCGATAACCAACTTTGTTAAGGTGTTTTTTTAGTAAATTATGTACCATCGGATCATCGTCAATCACTAAGATGGTAATGTCTTTGGCTGATAAGATTGGAACCGGTATGTTATCATTAATGGGCAGGCTACTCTTCACCTGAGTAATTTTGCTAATTTCTATTGGCAAACGCACCGTAAAGGTACTACCTTTACCAAGTTCACTTGTTACTATTATATTGCCACCCATCATTTCCGCAAAATGTTTGCTAATAGTTAACCCCAATCCGGTACCTCCATATTTGCGCGTAGTGGAAACATCGGCTTGGGTGAAAGCTTCAAAAAGATTGCTCTGTTGTTCTGCTGTCATACCGATACCGGTATCACTAACTTCAAATACCATCCACGAAGCCTCGTCCGATTTTTTAGTGGTAATAGTTATTTTAATAATACCATTTGTAGTAAACTTATTAGCATTGCTTAATAAGTTTAACAACATTTGGCGTAATTTGGTAATGTCAGCAAATAAAACACCTAAATCATTAGCGTAGTTTACCTCCAACTTATTATTTTGCTGGGATAATAATGGTTGAGCTGTGTTTACTACTTCGTTTAACACATCTATTACAGAAAAGGTTTCATTGTAAATATCCATTTTACCGGCTTCGATTTTCGCGATATCTAAAACATCATTAATCAATACTAATAAATGGTTGCCGGCTTCCTGAATTTTTTCGACATCAGCAATATACTCAACTTCCTCCGGAGTTCGCCCGGAAGCTACCGCATCATCTGTAGCTTCTTCAATCAAAATCTCGCTGTAGCCAATAATAGCGTTTAAAGGGGTACGCAATTCATGACTCATATTGGCTAAGAACTGACTTTTGGCTAAATTAGCATGTTCGGCAACCTCTTTGGCTTGTTGTAAAGCGGCTTCAATTTGTTTGCGTTCATTGATTTCAGCCTGTAACTGTTCATTCGTTTGGCGAAGTTCAATATTATGGGCATATTCTTGTTCAATAAAGCGTAAATAAGTTTTAACCCGATTGATTAACTGCAAAGAATCTATGGGTTTAGTGAGATAATCAGCGGCTCCTAAAGCAAAGCCTTGTTGCTGAAAATCTTCGGATTTGTAAGCAGCAGTAAGAAAAACTATGGGAATATGTTTAGTCCTTTGCCAAGATTGCAGCAATTCGGCAGTTTCAAAACCATCCATCCCCGGCATTTGGACATCAAGAATTATGAGATTGATTGGTTCTTGCAAGGCTATTTTTAAGGCATCCTCTCCAGAATCCGCTTCAATAATTTTTGCCTCAATATGTTCATTCAGTAGAGTACGAAGCGTAAATAAATTATTCTTGTTATCATCAACAATCAGAATATAAAATATATTCATAGACTTACCTCATTAAACAAAAATTAGCATTTATTCTGATCTTCCACAAAGGCGGTTTCATCGTCTTATAGATTTTTAGATAGTGTCCATCCGGAAACTCTCCCAAAGCTAAAGCTTTGGACTCCAAGATGCCCATTGTTTGGAATCCAAAGCTTCAGCTTTGGAAATATTTTCGGTGTTTCCGGATGGAGACTAGATAGATACTTTTTAAAAATATCATTCATAATTTCTAATATATTTTTTCCTCGTTACCAACTTGCCAAAAAACATTTGATTATGGTAGATTCACCCCAGTTGCAAAAAACCCCATCCAGCCTAAAAATTTATAACTGAGCAATGTCAGAAACACTATTTATTGCTGATTTACATCTTGATCCAAAACAGCCTCTTTCGCTAGCCGGTTGTTTGGAGTTTTTCGCTAGTCGCGCCCAAAATGCTGATGCCTTATATATATTAGGAGATTTATTTGAAGTTTGGCTTGGTGACGATGAAGACGAGCCGGCTTATCAACCTGTATTGATGGCATTACATGATTTGAATATCAGTGGTATCCCGGGATTTGTTATGCGTGGCAACCGGGATTTTTTGTTAGGTGCCGGTTTCGCCGAAATCAGCGGTTGTCAACTCATTGACGATCATCATGTCATTAATTTATATGGTACACCTACGTTGTTAATGCACGGTGATACCTTGTGTACACTGGATATTGACTATCAAGCATTTCGGCAACAAGTACGCAATCCACAATGGCAACAGCAATTTCTCGCCCAGCCATTATCACAGCGGCGCATACTCGCCCAACAAGCACGTACATATAGCCAAGCGAAAATTAAAACCACGGCAGCGGCTATTATGGACGTAACCCCAGAAGCAGTTATTTCAATCCTTGAAAAATATAATGTTTACCACTTAATTCATGGACATACGCATCACCCGGCAGTACACCAGCTACAAATCAATGGAAAAATGGCTTACCGTCGAGTGGTTGGGGATTGGCACAGCAATAATGCGGTGATACTTAGTTGTACCGCAAGTGGATGTCAACTAGTTGATTTAGATTTTTGATTTAAGCTGATTGTAACGGATTTTGGGGCGAACACTTATGTTCGCCCCTACAAATATTTTTGTTGGAGGGGGTTTGCAACCCCGTCCAAAACGTTTCATGTTTTTTTGGGAGATTTAAAAAGTGGGGGGCCGGTTATTATAGATTAATGTTCAATTTGGGCTTGATGGGCAACAATTTGCATGCTCACTGAACGATAGAGCCACAGCGCACGATAAAAGTTGTAGCCCAACCCCAGGAACGTACTGCTTCGAGCTTTGCTTCAAGTCAAATCAAGCGGAAATCAAATCCGTGAAAATTCACCGCAAATGATTGGTGATTAGTAGAAAGTAACCTATTTATCCCAATCAAAATCTACGCCTAACAATTCATACAGTTGTTCGTTATATGGTTTAAAATAATCTGAATCCATCTGTTCATATTTTTTCGAGTTGTTGCCAGCTTTAGCAGAACTAGCCCTAGCGAAGTGTTGTCCATAAGCATTGTGTTTCTCATACTTAGCTAATGTCCATTGTGGCAATCCCAAAAATTCTAGGGTACTTTGGAGAACCGTTTTAGGATCGGCATAAAATTCTTCACTCTTTATGAACAAAATTTGTTGTTTGGGAAAGACATTGAGCCATTGCCTTAATTGTTCAATATAAATCCCCTGTGATAAATAAGCACGATAGTAGATACGTCGGAAGTGTTTGGCATCTCCCAATATGTTCTCTTTTTCAAAACAATCCCGTTCTGCAATTTGATGTTTGACTGCTACCCGAAATGGGAGTGTTTCCCGCCCGGCACGAAGTGCACAATGATAATGGGAGTAGGCTCTCTCCACCGGATTTCTAAGCAATGCGATTAATTTCACATTTGGGAGCGTTTCTTTTATTCGGCTGGGTACTAAAGGATGATGCATGTAAGAGGGAGTTGCTTCACCGGTTACCAATTTTTTGTTGTTGTATTTGGAAATAGAAAAAAAAGCTCTATACCAATTAATTCCTTTGTCAAATTGATAATCAAAAAAACCTATTTCTTTCCGCATAGCTTTCGCAATATCCGGATGTGCTGTTAAGTAATTATATAACGAGGTTGTACCTCCTCTGGCAACACCAAAAATAATAAAGTGAGGTAACATTCGTATAGAAGAAGTGTATCTTCTTACCAATGGATTTTTGGAAAATTTGTTATGCATAAACGTTATTTTTAGTAAGGAACGTGCATGTAATAACTTCGACAACTAAACCTGACAGGTTTTGGAACACTAAAAGGTTTGATTCAACGTTGTGGAAATTTGTGCATGTTCCTAAATAGTAAAGCGAATTGTTGTAGTTAATTCATTACTCAACAGCCTTGAAATAAATTCTTGCGGTAAATATTTCCGGTGATAGAGTCCAAGCTTTTGACAAGACACGGGAATAAATTAAACTTTAACGATCCAAGTTTTTTGAAAAAACTTTCTGGGTTTTCACTAGTTTCAAGTGCGCTCAGTATATCACAGAATTATTTACAGCGAAATTTGCTGTGAATTTTAACCATACAAAAACTATTTGTTTTAGGCAAGAGGTGTTCCGATCACTATTGAGGAACTATAGACTTTCAGATAAATAACTTCACATAAACCAAGGATCGATTCGATCCTTGGTTTCTAACCAATTTATTTTCCTGAAAATACCCAAATATTTATCTGAAATCTTTAGGAATCTACGAATTTTACAATGAAGATAAAGTTTGTCGAGTAGCCCATTATATTTAAATGTAAGTTCTCATTAGAGAATTATAATGTAACTATTACAATACCTTCGCCAATATCAAATTTTGGGGTGAAGGGAATGAGGTACGATTTCCCGAAACCTATATAGCATAAGAGTTTCGGGAAATCCGCTTCGCGCAATGAACTTCACCCCTATCCAATTGGCGATGGTATTGTATTAATATCCCAATTAAAAAGTGTATATTACAAATATCGCTTTGGAGCCTTGTTATTCAACGAAGTTATGTATATTACTTATAATAAAAACTATAGATAATAGCTAATGTTCAATTTGGGCTTGATGGGCAACAATTTGCAGGCTCACTGAGCGATAGAGCCACAGCGCACGATAAAAGTTGTAGCCCAACAACAAAAATGAGCATCCCCCAACCACCCCAGCCGCATAAATTAAACTAGGTAACCACAACGTGCCGATAGTAAGTCCAAGCGCAATGATGTATACCCAAAATTGCCGACGGGCTAATTTATCCTCAATAATTTGCTTCATATTCGGGGTTTTTAGCATTTGGATGGTTTTCAAGATATTCAATTGTTGGTTTTGGAGATGAAGCCAGATTATGAATGGGATAATTTTGTACAGCATCCCTTGGATGACACATAGCACAAAACCGCCCATGAATAATATTCCCAATAATACCGGAAAAAATGGCTTGGTTGCCAAATAAGGAAATAATATGCCCACTAACCATAAACCAAAACTCAATAGTAATCCCACCATGCCCACTCGCCAATAATTGAGAGTTACATCCGGTAATTTTCGCAACCGATGTGCCTGCAAATAGAATGTTGTCAGTGCAAACCCACTTAATCCTAGTCCAATAAAACCTGCCAATGATAATGGTATAATGTCTGGGAGTTTGTTGAGATGTGCTAATATATAAACTGGGCTCCAAATTAATAAACCTAGAAATATTAGTGGAATAAGCCAGCGTGTCAGAGAAGGTGGAAACTGGGGCGTGATTTGAAACATGGGTACCACTTGATAGGCAATACCTATAACTAATAATCCTACCCAACCAATTAAACCCCAAGTTAGATGTAAATCGGTTAACACAGTTGGTGATGGCAATGTTACCCCAAAGCCAAATAACATCCCAAGCCCAATACCCAATACTGCTGTTATTGCCAACGCTCCCAATGCTAAACGCATAGCAGTGATGATGGGAGTGCGTGCTTTAACTATAAATAAACAATATGCCACGATCCCAATAAAACCGCTAAAAGCTAATCCTAACAATACTACCGCAGCTTGCATCAACAACGCCGAGCCAATAATAAAGCCGGCAACTAAACTCAAAGTTCCCAGACTAAGTAGAATATGTAAAACGGTACTAAATCCAATAGGATGCGGAATGGATGAGCCGGCAAGCACTGGCAATAATTGCAACAGAGCCCCAAACATCACCATTGTAATAAAGCCAAGTGTCACGAGATGCGTCAGGGCGAGAGTGTCAGGATGCCAACGACTGTTGAAAATTAGTGGCCCATCGTATAGTAATAGTATACTGGCTAGTAAACCAAATAAGGGAGCCGTCAGAAAAAAACGGAGTGGAACCGATAAAGGTGGGGTTTGTTCTAAAGCTAAATTTGCGGTATTCATTTTCAATTAAGTATTTTGATATGCTGTTTGTTGCCTACCAGTCATTTCAAAACTCGGCGAAATTGGAAAGCTTGAAATGAACGTGGCGGTGTTGTTGCTTTCGAGCCTAAACTTTCTTGTCCAGAACGCAAAAAGCCTTCACTCCAACCCACAATCAAGAAAAATAAAGGCCCCGTTTGAAATGCTAACGAAACCGTGGCAATTGACACAAGAATGAGAACATACAAACTCAGTAAAGTAAAACCTAGCGAACTACCCGGGGGATCAATTATGGGCTGCAACATGGAATGGATAAATAATCGTACCATCATTGTAACAAAAATGGCTACAAAAAAGCCCAATCCCATTATCCCATGTCGGAGTAACAACAATAACAAATGGTTGTCGATAGACCATTTACCGGATTCAGTTTGCGGTATATCAAAACGTCCCCATCCCCAAATTATGTGTTCCATTGCAATATCAAAATATTCGATCACCAACTGCCAACGATAAACAACGGTTCGATGGCCTGGTGTTTCAGCAAGAGAAGGGTCTATTGAGGCATAACTTATAAACCATGATATTATTGGAATACCAACGGTAACAAAGATTGCCACGAGAACCCAAAAAATAAGCCAACGTCTTTTGGAAAGGCCCATTAAAGGTATAAAAGCGGCTACTATTGCACCAACAATTGGACCACGAGTTAGCGTTACCAAACCACCGGCAAATATTCCTAGACTTAACAGACGAGCCGTTGATATAGGTAACCAAGGAAATTGACGAAGACGAGGTGGCCAAGCGTGACTCCATTCTAACCAACGCTGAATCCGATAACATACCCATAAGACAATGCCAGCTGAGATTTCGTGTCCATAAGGACCAGCAATTCGCCTAAGTCCCCAACGCATATCGCCTGCAATTCGCCAACCTTCACCACCAAAAAAGCGGCCCAACAGGGATTGCTGAATGGAATAAGGTGCTAGGGTAATAAACTGAAAAATCATCAGCATCGCAACTACGAACAACACTATAACGATACTTTTAGCAAATGCCTCGCGCAATCCAGCCGGTTCAATTAGACTTTTAGCCAATAGGTATGGAAATATAACCGAAGCAGTAAAGTTAGCCACGAAATTTTGGTAGTGTATTTGTCCTTGCGGACTCGGACTATGGAATTCTGAAAAAAGGACCGAAAATGTGTACCCGAATACCAATAAATCAATGAATGAAAAACGCCAGCCCGGCAGTCCCCGTATCAACCAAACGGCTGTGATTGCTAAAATAGTTGCAGTAGCAAAATTTGGATCCGGAATTCCCAATATTTTCCAGTGGTAATAACTGGGTAAAAACAATAATACCGGCACATAAATGAATATGAAAGCCCGGTGTGGCGATTGCGTCCAAGCAACATACGCAGCCAACATTGCTGGTATTAGTATAATAATGGACATAGTGTTTATTCAGTAATCACAAAAAACCGAATACCTTATAGTGATCCTTCATTCGTTGTAAAGAAAACGTTATGTTTGGTGTTGCAAACTGGGGTGTTAAATCGGTCATTATTTTGTCAATTTTTTCACCCGGTTCCACTTTATATTTATTTTGCTTAGTAATCAAGCATTTATTTGGAAATCCCTAATATCAAACAACATATTAATAATCAACACACAATTACGAGTAAAATTTAATAAATGCAGAACACATCTTCAACCCCACTCAAACGTTTAGCTTTAAAAGGTTCAGTTTGGGTCATGTTCGGTATCGGTACGGGACAAGCACTGCGATTTGCGGGAAACATCATTTTGACTAGATTATTATCTCCCCAAGCCTTTGGTATTATGGGCATTGTTAATGCCTTGCTCATGGGTTTGGGAATGTTCTCCGATGTTGGTCTTAGACCTAGCATTATTCAAAATAAACGTGGTGAAGAACCCACATTTCTACGGACTGCTTGGACAATTCAGGTAATTCGTGGAATAGTACTCACCTTGTTAGCAGCAGCCTTGGCTTGGCCCATAGCCTGGCAATATAACGAGCCAAGTCTAGTCCTGATAATTATAGTGGCCTCATTTACCTCTCTAATAGCTGGTTTTCACTCAACTTGGTTGTTAGTTTACTCACGTCGGATGACCTTAGCCCCGCTAACCATATTAGGATTGACATCTTATCTGTTTAATATGACTGCAATGATCTTATGTGCGTGGTATTTCCATTCGGTTTGGGCACTTGTCTTAGGTGCATTTGTGGGCATTACTATAAAACTTATTGCCAGCCATACAATATTGTCAGGTATTAAGATGCGATTCCAATGGGAACCTTCGACGGTTACAGAACTCATCCGATTTGGTCGGTGGATATTCATTAACACCGCAATGGGTTTTTTGGTTGCCCGCCTTGATGTTTTCATTTTTGGTAGTTTTGCGGGTATGGGTATGCTTGGCCTTTATATACTAGCCAAAAATCTGGCCAACCTAGTAATGCAAGTATTGAAATCACTATCTTCCAATATACTCTTCCCAGTCTATTCTCGACTCGCTGAACGAAACCTTAAAACTTTACGCAATAAAATGTTCAAAGCAAAATTTGTGCTGTTGGCGCTGTTTCTACCGCCACTTTGGACACTAATTTTATGGGGGGATAATCTGATTGCTCTTCTCTATGATGATCGCTATATTGAAGCAGGTTGGATGCTGCAAATCTTAGCGGCGGGTGCCACAGCGACCACCATTCGTCTCACGATAGGCCCCATATTTTTAGCAATGGGAGATTCATTTCGGAAAATGCTTGATACGGCAATTCGCCTCAGTTTGCAGATTGTGAGTATGACTGTTGGAGCTTATTTTTGGGGCATACCGGGCTTTTTTATAGGTTTGGCACTGACTGATTTACTCAGTTATCCAACATTAATCTATCTCACTCGTCCTTATAAAGTATGGTTACCTTTATTAGACATTGTAGCATTTGGAAGCTCTTTTCTCATTATAGGAATAGCCTTATGGTTGTAATTAATGACTTTTCACTTTAACCATATCGAAAGGTCTTGTTGGATGAGTTCTTGCAGTTTCAAAATATCATCTTTATAATACTCCTCGGTTATTTGTTTCCGTATTTCTGGTTCCAATTTTGGCCTAGTCAAGTTTTGTTCTTTTCCAAAATAAGTTTTCTTGAGACGGCCCTTGATCAATTGACGTAATTTCTTCGGAAGAAACGGTTTCAGAACGGACTTAATGGGGTTTGATTGGGTAATAAATTTAAAAAAAACTGTCTGCCGAGGAATTATGGAGATATTGTGTGTCTTAATGCTAGGCACAAATGTGTCATCTACACCTAAAAAACGAAACATATCTTGTAGGTTGTCAATGACATTTCCACCAAAAAAATCTTCATGAATATAGATTTTAATTTGGCTACGGTCAAATTTGTCAAAATATCGCTTCAACTGGGCATAATAAAGCCCCCTTCGTTTATAGTGCCAACTTGGGCTCCAATCATTGTCTACATGCCTCTCTTCTTGTTGAAGCAGTTGCAAAAAATCGGTATCAAGTGGCTCAAGTCCATGCTGAATTCTATAGAGAAAGTGCGAATAAGCCCGCTCAACCGGCTGACGAAGAATTGCGATTAATTTTACTTGTGGGATGTAATATTTTATACGTTCAACCGCCTTTGGAACATAAAGGTACATATGACTCGCTTCCCCAATGGCAGTTTCGTTTGAAACTTCTTTGAACAACTCACGATAAGTTTCAATTTCCCTAATGCCGGGTAACCTAGCTAAACCGCCGGCTCCTCGAAGAGAATCAGAGTAAAATTCTTCCCCCTCTACCGCAAAAAAATTGGGCTCTTTGTTTGGACTCATATACACCTGTGGGTGCTGTTTTAAATAATGATAAAGCGAAGTTGTTCCCGATCTTGCAGCACCTATAATAAGAAAATTGGGCATCATCATAAAATCTCTCCTTGTTAAGTATTGAACCATAAATATTCAATGGTTTTTGGAGTCCTGTAGCATGGCGTATATTTATTTCACCTTTGGATTCCAAAATATACGATAATTTATGAATGATTCAGTACATAATTCAATTATGTTAACGAATTGTATTTTTCATGTCATAATCAGAAAATTCACCTTGTTTCCAGCGATCTATGGCTGTGCAAAATGCTTTTTCACAAAGTTCAACCGCATCGTCCCAAGTATAACCGGTTGCTTTTGCATAGGCTACATTGGACATTGTCTGCCATTCGCTCTCAGAAAGCCGACAAAACCGCTCAATGGCTTGAGCCATCTCCTCAGGATTTTCTGACTTCAAAAGTACCCCGGCACCATCAGCCAAAATTTTCGGAGCTGCACCCACCGGCGTACCAATAACCGGTGTTCGGCAAGCCATTGCCTCCAGAATAGGGTTACCAAACCCTTCTTCCGAACTGCTACCAAAAAGCCAAGCATCACATTTAGCGTAAATATCCCTTATTGCGTTTTGTGGAGGTTGATAAATGTATTCTGTGTTGGGAGGCAACGGTAAATTTGATGAAGGGCGTTGACTGCCGAAGGCAACTAGGCGCAGATTGGGAATTTTCTGAGACGCTAAAGAAAAAGCCCTAAGGATAATGTTGCCCCCTTTCCAGTAAATTGTCGAATACATCATACCAACAGTAGGACTAGGTTGTTTGCCACGAGGTGGTGCGTAAAACAGTTCAGTATCTACACTATTTGGAACCAATGAAACCTTGTTATCACCATAGCAAGTCCGAAGCCAGTCAACCAATTGATCTGATATGGTAATTTTGTGCATAGGCAGTGAATAGGTCATCTCCACTTGCTCCTTGGGTAAGTATTTCATATTTGCCGCATAGCCTCGGATGAAGTAGACTTTTACCCCTTTAGCATCAGAAAATTGGGCCACCCATTTTGCAGCCTGCCACCAGGTTGCGACAACAATGTCAGCATCTGGAACATCCTCATCTGTAATCGGACGAAAGCGGTCAATAACCCGGTGTGGAACATCCACGTTATCAAAGTGAGATGGCGGCTTCAATGTGGTAGAAACCCAACCTTGACCTTTCAATAGCGAACGTACTTGTTGGCGTAAACTCGGCGGACGACGGGGCGTAGAAACAACTAACACCTCGTGTCCCCGCTTGATAAGACGTTCTGCTAAGGTTGCGGTTGAACGAATTCCGCCTTGAAAACCAACCGTAGTAAGAACAAAGGTAATTTTCATATTTGGGTAATTTTCATATTTGCTAAGTGCTGAACCACAAATTATCAAGTATTTAACCTTAAAATTTATGGTTCCGTTTAATGCAATCACCATCGAATTTCATAAGCTGGATGTCACCTTTTTAATTAGAGGTTATTCTTATATTAATACTTTCACTATTGTAAACAATAGTACCATCGTCTTTTAGACGATACCCAAAGAAAAATTTCAGTAAACCCGGTGGCACATCATTTAAAAGACCTGAATAAGTCGATGGTCGTTCTTCACAACCCAAAAGAATCGTATCAAGTTCATTGTCTCTGAAAGCACTCAAAGTGACGGGGAAAATTTGCACTCGTCGTTGCGGAGCCAAAACAAGATTCTGCTTAAACCGCTCCTTATTTTTATCCCTAAGCAGATCGGTTTCTTTATAAGCTACCAAATTGGCGAGATTCCCATCCCACGGAAGAATGTTACCCTCTTTATTAAACATAAAGAGTAATTCTTTCCCGGTTGAAATGGGTTTATATCCAGCAACAACAATAATGTCAGCCTCTTTACCAATATGGTAACTGTCAACGGTTATAACACCACGAATATCCATTTGATCAGATGAATGGACTGTGACAGTGCCACCATTAACAGAAATACCCCTCGAAAATTTGGCATTGGTACTAACCCGATTACCCTGAAAATCGATAGCTTTACCGGTTAAACTTTGTGCTAGGATAAGTTCTGGTGAAGGGTCATTGGTTGCCGCATAGAATTGGAAATTATCAAAGTGGAAAGATGTGACCTCATGAGTAAACGAATAGGTAGCAAAGTAAACACCCACAGCTTGTATGTTTTGGAAGGTATGATCAACAAAGGTTGCATTTTCCCGATTGAACGCTATATCACAACCAGAAGGAGTATAGATCGCCCAATGTGAATGTAAAGGATTCAGTTCTACAGTGGCTCGTGGCCGTCCCGAAACCGCATACTTGTAGTCACTGATCCATAACTGATCACCGTCTTGTACGACAAATCGACCTTCCTCAACATTTCTGCGAGTGCGTGTCAAATCCACGGAAATTTTGCTCGTATTGTCGAAAGTGATCGCCTCTGTAGAGGCACCGCCATTAATAAAATCCTCCTTTTTCCAAATGAAGACCGCCGAGGCATTTTGTTCGGCGTCTTCAACGGCGTTAAACCTATCCACACCTTTACGAGAAGCAGTGAATGTGATATCTGCCCATCCCAGCCCCCAATCCTTAGAACCAGCACGGCGAATGTTATGAGGATAATCAGGATCGTATAAATTCGGTTTAGCACCTTCTGTAGGTTGAACGGTAGCTTGTCCGGTATCGCGAAAGAACGGGAGTTTTTCGCCTTTTTTGTTTTTTTCAGTAATATGTGAAACGTTTGTTAAACGAGCAACTATTCCACCATAGAACTGTCCGCTGGGTCTATCAGTGCGATACCTATCCGCTTTTCTAGAGTCGGGTAAACATGCTGGAGGCGGGTTAAAAAAGTCAGTAATGCTAAATTCTCTACAGAGCAACGCATCGTCGTATATTCCATCTCCGTTAACATCTTGAGATTGTAGCGAAATAGTTGTTCTTGAATAGCCCATGTAGGCTATTTTCTCACGTTTTTGAGGCAAATACTCGTCCCACCATTGAACCAATTTGACTGATTCGGCATGAATTATTGGAGTCAATCCCAATATTGTTGCCATAACGGTACCGACTAAAACGTATTTCATTTTAAACATGGTTTCATCTCCACTATGTGGCTATAGTTTTTCAGATAAATTAAGTTCACAAATGTAGGGGCAATCCCTTGTGGTTGCCCTCGTGCGTATGAAATTATTTCAACCGGTGCAGTTGTTAGATATTTATAAAGCGATAGCGTCTCCACCTTATCCATCCTACACTCCTACATTTTCGTTTACCGGTAGAAAAAGTTCTCAGGAGTTTTCAGAGCTATTATAAAATGCGATAGTTGCAAAGAGTCGATTATTGTACTTGAATCCGTTTATGCCAACAAGAAAAAACCATATCGTTTTTTTCCAGCCGGGGAACGAAACCAGAGCCATCCAAAACTAAGTCAGTATTAAGATATCAGTATAATCAGAGCCAACACCGGTTGGCAAATACGACCAAAGATAAAAATACTGCGGTTAAATAGCACTTGGGGAATATTCCTTGAGTTATTTATTAAGCTGCAGAGTGGTAGTAATGGCTGAATATTCCTTGAGTTATTAAAGGGTATTCAGAGTGGCAGTAATGGCTTGGTTAAGATATTTATAGCCCACTGGCGTTAAATGAAGTATATCCTTATTGACATTATCATGCAATTGCCCTTGGGCATTTTTTAATATCTTGGCGGTGTCAATAACATGTAATCGTGCCATCTTTGGTAAATTTAGCCAATATTAATTTCTACCACACTTTGCCCAATTCTTTCACTCCACACTAGCATTCTAGCAAGATTTAGTTTCGCTGGTGGAATAATGGTTAATAAAATGACTTCAATTGCTTGCTTTGTTAGCTTTTCAACGAGGACTTTTAAATTATCTTGACACTGTTGTATTGTCGCTGTGGCATGATTTGGTGCCACCCCTAGCAATACTAAAGCACGATTTGGTGCCGCCCCTAGCACTACTAAATCGTTAATTCCCAATTGTAATATCACTACATCTGGCTTGAGTGCTAACACGTCTGGTTTAAAACGCATTCGCAATTGAGCCGTGGTTTCACCACCAATACCTCGATTAATGAATTCAAAGCCTTCCAGCCTCGGCAAATCTTATACACCACTCAAGATGTACCTTGAGAACATCGCTCATCGTTTGATTTTAATGATATTTATGTAGGGCTCCCCAAGTCTTTGCCCACCAATTTTTAAGGTGGGCAACCTTGCCCACCGGACATTTTGACTTGTGTATAACGATGAGGAGAACATTGGGGAAAGTTAATTTTTACTCGATCCTTAGCATGTCATTTCAACCAACTGAGGGCGATTAACTTCGACAAAAAATATTTTGTCAGCAACTGATTACCAAACGGTGTTAGATGAAAGTGTCCACGTTCAAAATAAATCTTAATAGTTGGATCAGCCGCTTTGCTGAAAGTTTGTGCTGGGGAAAACATCTGCAATTGTTCGCGTAACGCTGGCTCAAAAGCGGATAATTTACTTTTAAACTTAGTACGTGAGCGACGGTATGGAATTTCCAACACGCAAAAATAGGCGTTGTGCTTATTACTTACCCGTTTAGCTTCTTGGAGTAAACGAATACTCAAACGTTTGGCAAAGTCATTTTTACGTTGCGGTTGCTTGGACGAGGTTATTGAGACACTTTTTCTTGGTTTACGAAACGAAGCCAGTAGGGATTTGATTTTTTTAGCTGCGGTTTCGCGGATAGCAGAATATAACTGACTGTTTTCAATCAAAAAGCGGTAGATGGCAAATTGGCTTAACCAGTCACGAATTCTCACTGCTGGTAAATAGGTTGCCTTAGTACGAACTAATTGCCCATCCGCATTGTTTTTAAATAGTGCCGAAGAACGTACATTGTCTTTATAGTCAGTGCTATGCCATTGAAATATTACTATGTCCGGTTGGTATTTTAAACCCTCATTTTGTAATGTCACCAACATTTCTGCGGTTCCAAAACCACTGACGGCGAAATTAATCACTTCACAAGGATAGCCATTAGCATTTAATTTCCGTTCCAAAAGGTAGGCAAAACTGTCTTTAAGAGTGACTTCATAACCGACTAGGAAGGAATCTCCAAACAGTAAAATACGGCATTTATTATCCGGTTTTTGGTATGGATATTCTCGAGCCGAACGTATACCTTGAGCATTAATTCTTATCTGAACTTTGGTTTCGGGGGTTGTCTGCCAATATTGGGCATTAGGTACGTTCATACGCACTCCATAAGGTGCTGCCGTTACATAACGTGGCATTAATGGAACCGGATTAAAGAGACGCACGAATAACTCGCCAAATAATAGGCAGTAACAGATACCGAAAGTGATATAGAACAGATTTTTCATTGGTTAATAACTAATGTATTGTAGACAGCGAGTTCACCAATTTTGAACTATGATTTAACTGATTGTCTGAATACTCTGATTTTATTTTCTATACAATTAAAAATTAAAGTAAATAAACTGTTGTCCGCCTTTTGAAGATAAGAATAGTAAACTAAATATCACAAATAGTTGAATATTAAAGCGTAAAAACCAAACAATATTTCCTAGTGGTTCAAGATTCTTGCACCACAATTGTAATACTTGAAATGCTAATAAAGGCCATATATAAAATGCGATAGTGGCAAAGAATGGACTATTGTACTTGAATCCGTTCATGCCCACAAGAAAAGCCCATATCGTTTCCATTGATGGGGAACGAAACAAGAGCCATCCAAAGCAAGTCAGTATAAACATCAAGATAATCAGAGCCACATCCTGCAAGCGTTGCAACATTATTGGGGCAGTGCGCTGAGTTAGCCAGTTGTCTACTCGTAGTAGGCGATAAATAACTAAAATCAAGCCATGATAGCCGCCCCACAACACAAAATTCCATGCGGCTCCATGCCACAGTCCACCCAATAGCATGGTCAATGTTAGGTTACGATAAGTAAGGATATTACTATAACGGTTACCACCCAAGCTAATATATAAATAATCCCTTAACCAAGTGGATAAGCTGATGTGCCAACGTCGCCAAAATTCTGAAGGTGTCCGCGCAATATAGGGAATATTGAAATTGAGCATGATATCAAAACCCAACATGCGAGCTAGTCCTCGTGCTATATCAGTATATCCAGAAAAATCGCAGTAAATTTGAAAGGTAAAAGCGAGTATAGCTGCTAATAATTCACCACTACTGGCAACCGAGGGATCCGCAAATACCTTATTTACTATTGGTGCGAGGTTATCAGCAATAACAATTTTTTTGTATAATCCCCAAATACACAACCACAAGCCGGTGCGTATGTCAGCTAAATTAGGAGTCCGCGAGCGCATAAATTGTGGCAACAAATGCTTGGCTCGTTCAATTGGGCCGGCAACCAATTGGGGAAAAAAAGCTAAAAATGCGGCAAATTCGATAAACTTGCGGGTTGGTTTAAATTGCTCACGGTAAATATCAATGGTGTAACTCATGGTTTGGAAGGTATAAAAGGAAATACCAACCGGTAAAATAATATTCAGAGTAACACTATCGACATTCCAACCAAGTAAAGTCGCCGATTGCTGGAATGAATCTGCAAAAAAGTTAAAGTATTTAAAAAAACCAAGGATTCCTAAATTTACAACTATGCTAACAGTTACAAAAGCTCGTTTACGTAAATTATCCTCAAACTGCATTAGCCAGCCATGTGTTATCCAACCTAATCCAACAAAGGCGAAAATCAGCCCCAACATCCACACGCTATCAGCTAAACTGCTAAGACTGAGTAGGAAAGTGGCACCAAGCAATAGAAATAGGGACAAGCCAATACCTTGGCGTAGCGTTGGTTTTTCTTTGACTATGCCTAAAGCGGTGACGTAATCAGTCACGGTGGAAATCATAATCAAAATCAAAAAACGCTCATCCCACCACCCGTAAAATATATAACTGCCTACTAAAATGAGTAGATTTTGGAAACGCCAGTGATGACGTAATAGCCAATACAGGTTAGCAAATACAACAAAAAATAGGATAAAAATGTAGCTGTTAAATAGCACTTTGGGAATATATCCTTAACTTATTAAATGGTATTCAGAGTAGCAGTAATGGCTTGGTTAAGATACTGATAGCCCGCCGGGGTTAAATGGAGCGTATCCTTATTGACATTATCATGCCATTGCCCTTGGGCATTTTTTAATACCTTTGCGGTGTCAATAACATGTAATCGTGCCATCTTTGGTAAATTGAGCCAGTATTGATTAATTTCTATCACACTTTGCTCAATTTTTTCACTCCACACTAGCATTCTAGCAAGGCTTGGTTTGGCCGGTGGGATAATGGTTAGTAAGATGACTTCAACCGCTTGCTTTGTTAGCTTTTCAACGATGGTTTTTATATTATCTTGACATTGTTGTATTGTCGCAGTGGCATGATTTGGTGCCACCCCTAGCACTACTAAATCGTTAATTCCCAATTGTAATATCACTACATCTGGCTTGAGTGCTAACACGTCTGGTTTAAAACGCATTCGCAATTGAGCCGTGGTTTCACCACCGATACCTCGATTAATGAATTCAAAGCCTTCCAACTCCGGCAAGTTTTTCCATTGCTGAATTCGAGAATCACCGAACAGTATGACACGCTGGTGTTGTTTTGCTGGCAAAGCAGCATTAGCTGACTGGTAGAAAGTGGTATTGGGAAATGCCACAACTAATTTGGATTTTGCATAGTACTTTTTAGCAATATAAAACAGCCCGCCATTGAGTAGGATGGATGTTAATAACAGGCCAACTAAAATCGTGCAAATAATGGAACGTTTTGAAAACATAGATGTTTTTTCGATATATTTGTTGTTTTGAACCAATCTTGTTCAAAAATTTAACTAAATAACCCTGTCATTACCCCCATCAAGAGGAATTTGGGCACCGGTGGTTTTGGCAAAAATTGGCCCGGCCATTGTACAAGCAAGGGCTGCAACATCTTTTGAAGTGACTTCCGTTTGCAAAATGTTATTGGTTTTATATTCTGCCACGCTCATGCCATAATGTTTGGCGCGTTTTTCTAACACCTCAGTTGTCCAAATGCCAGTATCAAAAACCGCGTTAGGATGAATAATATTTACTCGTATTCCAAGAGGGCCTAATTCTAAAGCCGCAACTCGCGCTAATTGAGTTTGGCCGGCTTTGGCAACGGAATAAGCCGACGCGCCCGGCCCCGGGGCTGGAACATTTTTGGAGGCAATCATAATTACCGCTGCATCAATGCCCAATGCTAAATAGGGAGTACACGCTTGCAATAGGCGTTGATGGCTTGTCAAATTAATTGCTATACTTTTATCCCAAGCATTTGGGTTCATATTAGCAATTGTTCTACTTGCTGGAAATATTCCGGCATTACTTATTAGAATATCCAACCCTCCGAAATGATGAATGGTACTTGCCACCGCATTTTGAATTTGCTCAGTAAGGGTGACATCACATACTACCCCAAAAATATCTTGACTAGCAAATAATGTGGTGATGACCGGATTCATGTCTAATGCCGCCACCGCAGCACCTTGAGCATGTAAAGTTTCGACACAAGCACGTCCAATTCCACTCGCAGCACCGGTGACTAAGGCGATTTTTCCTTGTAAGGGTTTCGAGGTATCACTTTTCAGGAGTTTGGCTTGTTCCAATTCCCAGTATTCCATTTCAAAAATATCAGATTCCGGCAACGCTTGCCACCCGCCCAATTTTTCCGCTACCTGAATGGCATGAATCGTATGATCTTTGATAGCGGAGACAATCGCCGCCTCGGAGCCACTGCGTCCGAAACTGATAATACCAAATTCTGGCCAAATTGCCCAACATGGAGCCGGGTTAAGGCACGTTAGTTGACCATTAGTATTTCGGGCAAAGTATTCGCAATAGGATTTAGCATAATTGGCAATATCCTCAAGCAGATTTTCACCAAGAATAACCGGGATAGGTTTGGTGCGAGCGACATGATTCGGCGTTAATGGCCCTCTGGTGGCGATAGAGGCAACCTCTGGTAGCTTAGAAAAACTTACCGATTTTGGGGTGGTATCCAATTTAGCCAACATCGCCACTTCCTTGATTTCACAAACTTTTTTACGAATACGAGCCAGTTCAAGGAGATTTTCTGGCGCTGTAACCGGTGGAGTAATTATATTAGCACCTTGAGCTTGGAGATAATTTTCCGCTTCGGTGACAAAGTTAATCATCCCTTCATAACTACTTTTGGCATCATCACTAAAAGTAAAGACACCATGATTTAACAAAATTATTCCTTGAAATTTGGCCCAATCGATACTTTGCGTCATCGCATAAATTTGTTTTGCCAACACAAAACCGGGCATAACATAAGGCACAATAAGTACTCGATCACCATAAATTTGCCGAATCCGTTCTTCCCCATTTGCCGTATTCGTAATTGTGACCACAGAATCAGCATGGGTATGATCGACATATTGAAAAGGAATGATTGCATGTAAAATGGCTTCAACTGAGGGGTTAGGGGCACTTGGTTCTATCATAGCGGAACGTTGCACCCGCACCATTTCACTATCACTCAAATGTTCTAGCTGCGCCATTTTTTTCAACACATCCAATTTAACCGGCGCAAACCCGGCTGCTTCGATGGTGGCTAAATCCCAGCCACTACCTTTAACATATAATAATTCCTCAATTTCCCCAAACAAATTAGTTGTATTAAGTTTTACCGAAGTATTACCGCCACCATGTAATACTAATGCCGGCTCTTGTCCTAACAACCGGGAAGTGTATACTCGTAACGCTAACGGATCATTCTGGCTCAGAGCCTGGTTATTCCATAAACTTTTCATAGTGTACTTAAAATATTGCTAATTATTAAATAGAATAATCCGAATCATAATTGTTGACTCGAAATTAAAAGAGGCGTAGTGTAGCACACTGATTAGGGTGTCCACTTGTAGTTAGGCAGTAATACGTCCAACGTCTAGCTCGTAGGTTTTCGTTACAAACGAACTCCAACATAAGGTGATGGTAATTTGGTGGATTTGTTGGATTGGGCGCATTTCTATTTTCTTGCTATTCCCGGTTTAGAACGGAAAGCGATTGTATATAATAAGGGATTGGTTGGTGAGTCTGTCGAGGTATTTTTCAATAATTGCTGTAGTTAGTGTTTGGGATTATGGCACAATCTAATCCTTTATTATATACAATCCTTGTAGTTAAGAAGGATCAGTGTTGAAGGCGGAGTAATTGCAAATTACGCAAAAATATTGATTATGTTGGTTAGGTGAAAATGAGTCCAACTTGTTGGAAACTATTTGGTAATCTCCGCAGGATTTTAAGTATCAACAAATCAGTTAAATAAATTTCCTGAATATCTATTATTAATTTTCAGCGTCCTATTTTATCTGCTGCTACTTAGATTAGAGGCAAAATTAATATGAGTAATAAAACCCAAACCTATAATAAACAACGTGATGAGGTTGTAAACGCATTAAAGTCTAGCGACATTGATAATATTTACTTCAATGAGTTTGCACACTGTGTGTCAAAAAACGACATTCTTAGTTCTTCTTTACCTGAAAAGGCTAATAAAGGAGGAATCAGAAAGTTTCAGTAATCCTTTGGAAAGTATGGATGTAGCCAAGTATATCCTTGATAAGAAAGGAGTTATGTCCGCAATGAAACTCCAAAAATTAGTGTATTATAGTCAAGCTTGGTCTCTGGTGTGGGACGGTGAGCCACTGTTTGATGATGCAATTAAGGCTTGGGCAAATGGTCCGGTTATACCCAGCTTGTACAATATTCATAAATGGATGTATCAAGTTTCCTCAGCAACATTTGCTAATTATGCTAAAAATGAATTATCGGAAAATCAAAAAAATACTATTGATACAGTTCTTGAAGCTTATGGTGGTAAATCAGCGCAATGGTTGATTGATCAGGCTTATTTGGAGAAGCCTTGGGTTATCGCCCGCAGTGACTTGGCTGATAATGAGCGCGGAGATCAGGTAATAACTCTGGAAACCATAGCTGAATATTATAGTTCAATATTATAGTTCAATATAATGGGTAAAAAAAAGAAAAAAGTTCCAGTCTCTGCGACAAACCGGCCAGCTCAAATTGATAACAAACTTGTTTGGCGTTTTTCAACTGTTGTTCGAGATGGGCCGTTGGTTCAAAGGAGAGTCTAAAGAACTTGAGATTGTAGGAAAACTACACGATTTTGACTCCATGACATGGAATGAGATTTCAGCTGAAAAACATCATTATTTATCCCCTAGTAGTTTATCCAAAGAAGCAAAACAAAGACTAGAGGAACTTGGACTTGATGATGAAAGAGAGAATTTATTTTCATTTTGTATGCAAGGAAAATCCCGCATTATCGCAATTAAACACGCAAATATTGCTAAACTATTTTGGTTTGATCCGGAACATAAAGTGAGCAAAGAAAAAATGATCGTTCCCATGCTCCAGTGTCGAATAATGAATGGTTATGCTTAAACCGTTTATTGATGTTCAAGTGGCGGAGATTGAATCAGGATTATCTTTGAAAGAGATTGAAACAGAGGCTCTTTTAGAAAATAAGAAATTAAATGAAATGTTAGGATTAAAATCATCACAAGTTGAGGCATCAAATAACTATAAATCTTGCATTGAATCTATCAAAAATAATGTTTCACGCCTGGTAACTGAGTTAAATGAAAAATACCCAGAAATAGAACTCAATGAGATCGAGCAAGAACTTAAACTCAAAGGGATATCTGAATCAGAAATATTTTGGTATGTTAGAGGGCATCTGCTCTATAACTCTGTAATAAAGATAATTATGCAAAAGTTAATCGGACATTATCGTAAAGAGGCTAGAAATTGGTATGAAACTCATAGTGACTCCACACACAGAGAAAATAAAGTAAAGGAATATAAGAATAAAGTAAAAAAATTCTGATTGGGAAACTCTCTTATATACCAACTATCTTGACTGTATCACATTTGATTGCTGCCCAACACTTAAATATATTGAGCGCGATATCAATACCTTCGCCAATTGGATAGGGGCTCCGTTCATTGCGCTTCGCTGCTTTCCCGAAACCCACATTTGGCTTTCGTTTCCCGAAAGCAACTTCGTTCCATGAACGGAGCCCCTGTTCACTACTTTTATAGGGATATGAAGGGTGCCTAATAATAAATTCAATTGGTTACGGTTTCAATGTTATTGATTTGTTAGGGTGGGTGGGCAAAAAAAACTGCCCACCCTACATTTAATTTATTATCAACAGAAAACGATAGAGCCAGTAATAATCTATTTACCTAAATCAGAATGAATACTTTGCAAGTACTCATTCACAATTTTGGCCAGCAAAGCATAACCTTCTTCAGTATAATGACCTTTGCAATTTGTAGGATTTGTTCTCAATTCGCAGTGATCGCGTTTTCCTATCTGTTGCAATATAGCGTTGCCCATGTTATAGATGACAATGTCTCGCTTTTCTAACCTCTCAATGAGAGGTTGGTAAGTCCAAGCATTGTGTTCTTTATAGTAATTTACACCACTGCCAGTGGGTAGTATGAATATATATGGAGATTTACCTTTGGCAATTGCATCGTATACAAAATGTTCAACAATTTTCAAAGTGACTTGTAAGGCTTTTGAGGGATGATTGGGTGAATAGAAAGGTGCAAATGACGGTAAACCAGACAATTTGGTTTTGATCCGTTCGTTAGCCAAGCTTTTGAGAACAAAAATCGTATAGGGAAACGTTAAGGAACGAGGGCCAATAAATGTCTCCGGTAAAAAATATTCATGAGGTAGATATTTTTTTGGATCAGCAAAAACATTTTCAAACTCAGTACGGGAAAAGCTTGGTAAAGGAACCAATTCTAATTTATCATAACTGTTAGACATTATACCGATTTAATTGTACAATAGAGCTGTTGCAAAATAAAAGTTGTTTACTAATTTGATATTATATAAATTTCACTTATCATGTGAATGGTTAATATCGTTACCAACTTTTTTA
>Ga0233404_10000043_pt1 | contig 26455 bp, 11 predicted proteins | sample Na_oxic_2_MG_FD_179861 | JGI IMG/M metagenome (GOLD analysis project Ga0233404, IMG submission 179861) | Seawater microbial communities from Saanich Inlet, British Columbia, Canada - Na_oxic_2_MG | ecosystem: Environmental > Aquatic > Marine > Inlet | place: Canada: British Columbia | collected...
CGGGTTAGGGCAAAAAACGGGACGCTGGCGCGTCCCGAATGGGTTCCCACGCCAGCGCGTGGGAACCAGAAAAATGGTATTTCTTTTGTGCCTTCAAAAAACGGTCGAATAAAAACAACCAAAAAATACTATTTTTGAAAACTGATAACTGAATTAAATATTTCGCATTTTAATATTAAGTGTTTGAATTCTATAAGCAATTTGGCGTGGAGTCATATTTAATAATCTTGCCGCTTTTGCTTGCACCCACCCTGCCTGTTCTAAAGCAGCTATGACACGTTCCCGTTCATCTAGTTTTGAATCATTTAAATCTACTTTTAAATTGACTTTTGGCTGATTGGATGGGTTGAAAGGAATTTGTTCTTCAAGTCCGGTTAGGCTGATGACTGAACGATTGATTATTTCGCCCTCACAAAGAATCGCGGCTCGTTCTAAGCAATTTTCTAGTTCGCGTACATTACCTGACCAGTTATGGCGCATTAATAGACGAATAGCACTATCAGTTAATTGGAGTTGGCGCTTTTGTTTTTGAGCAATTTTGTCCAGTAAAAATTGTGCCAATTCTGGAATATCTTCGGTGCGTTCACGTAGGGGCGGGAGTACAATGGGCATCACATTGAGGCGGTAATATAAATCTTCACGAAATTGACCGATTTCAACTTGCGATTCAATATCAACATTGGTTGCGGTGATAATACGGACATCCACTTTGAGAGTACGATTGCCGCCTACTCGTTCAAATTCGCCTTCTTGCAATACACGCAATAGTTTAGCCTGAAATGTCGGTGGAATATCTCCAATTTCATCTAAAAATAGGGTGCCACCGTTAGCACGCTCAAAACGACCTTTGTGTTGGCTAATCGCGCCACTAAATGCCCCCTTTTCATGTCCAAACAGTTCTGATTCCAGCAAATTTTCAGGCAATGCGGCGCAGTTGACTTTGATAAATTCACTATTATTACGCGGAGAATTGTAATGAATGGCATTCGCAATCAATTCTTTACCCGTTCCTGATTCACCGCGAATGAGGACCGTTGTGTTCCATTTGGCGACTTGTCGTACTAATTCAAAGATTCGTTTCATAGAAGCCGCATGACCAATGATATTGTCAAAACCATAGTTGCCACGCACCGCTTGACGCAAACGATCACGTTCATCAGTTAAATCACGTTGCTGCTGTTCAATTTCTTTGGATAAACGAACACTTTGTGCAACTAATTGCGCGACCATTTCCATAAAGCGAGCACGGTCTTTAAGTAAGCCATCGTTATGAGTATTGGGTTGGGCAGTGAGTACGCCAATCGGGGTATCTTCCTGAACATGAATGGGAACCGCAATAAAGGGCAATTCAGAATCATATAAGCCCAAACGATCTAAAAAACGGGGTTCGTCTGCAAGACGTTCAATAATAAGTACTTGACTGGTTTCTAAAATGCTACCAATAACACCTTCTCCCGGACGATAACGCACGCTATTAGCCAGGTATTTATTACCACAAGAAACAGCACGGATAGACAAATCGCCGCTATCATCGCGTAATGTGACCATACCATACTGCATATCAGTGTGATCATGCAACACTTGTAAAACTTCCTGTAAAGTTTCTTGCAGTTTCAGGGAACGGTTAAGCACGCAACCCAGCCTAAATAGGGCATCAAGTTCCGTTTCAATAAGAACAGCACGAGTGATATTTGGAGTAGGAGACACTGATTTTTTCCTAAAAACGCGGATAATCGTTACAAGGGGCAGACACGCAGGTCTGCCCCTACAAATACATTATTTTATATGATTTCACGTAGGGGCGAACCTGTGTGTTCGCCCTCTGATGTGTATTCGCCCTATTTGATTGGAAATTGAAGAATAAAACGAGTTCCTTCAGTATAATCCGAATCAAGGCGTATTGAACCCGCATGTAGGTTAACCACTTCTTGGACAGTAACGAGTCCCATGCCAATCCCCTTGCCCGCTTTTGTCGTAAAAAAGGGTTCAAACACTTTAAAGCGCAAATTATCGGGAATACCAGTACCGGTATCTTCAATAATCACCTTAATCAAATCACTATCACAGGTAGTATGGATACGCAATTCTCGTAATCTATGGTTTTTCATAGAATCAATAGAATTATCAATGAGTTGTTTAAACATACCACGTAGTCGTCCAACATACCCTAACCAGGAAGGCAAGACCGATTTAGGTTTCCAATCTATCACAACCCCTTCTGCGAGTAAACGTTGAGTAGAAATAGTCAGTATATCATGAAGTAACTCATTTAAATTAACTGGCAATAGGGGTTCAAAAGTTTTATCGGGAATACATTGGTGTAACTGTTCGATAGCCTGATTGACGGAGGTTAATGTCTCCTGCAAAGTGGTGCTTAGGGGATCATGCCTCTCGTTGGCACGACGTTTTAACATAGTCAATGCAGCAGAAATGATATTAACAGGCTCTTGGAGTTGATGTAACGCCCCGGCTAAAGTTTCCCGTATTCCTTCCGTTAATTCTTCTTCAGCTAACTTGGCGCGTAAAGCATTTTTATGCAATTCTTCCTGTTGACGCTTAATTGTTGTGATTTCTTTTGCAATGAGTAAAAAATAATCTTTTCGATGAGAACCAAACAGGGTGTTATTATCATGCTGACAGAACCACGTACCAGAATAAATAAACCAACGGGGATGATGATAGCCACCCGGTTCAAAATACACTTCTTGATCTGAAAGTTGCCCCCCTTGAGCGCATAAGTGTTCCCATCTATTTCCCACTGCCTCTTTAATGGTTTTTAAAAATTGGGCAGATTCATCTTTGCTAACAGTGGAATTGTAACCGGTAACACGTTCAAAGTTAGGATTAGCATATAAAAGATCGAGTTTATGGTTCGTAATGGCAATAGCGACTTGTGCTTGCTCAACCGCTTCAGAGAATAAGTGGGATGGTAAAATATCCATATCAGTTATCAGTTTAATTGTCGTTTTATGATATAATGTCTTTAAAATCAATAACTACAAGGATTGTATATTCCGCACAGTTAAATTTTCGGATTTTTGTAGGGGCGAACCTGTGTGTTCGCCCTGATGCACTGAAAAGCCAGGTAGCCAGGTAGCCAGGTAGGTCGGGTTAGATTTTTTTGCGCAGCAAAAAAACGTAACCCGACATTTACCTTTTATCTAAAGTCCATAAAGAGAAATGGTGGGTTTCCGCTTCGCTCCTACCCACCCTACATATACTACATATACTGCGTTTTCCCATTCCCAAATCATTGATATAACCACACTCTCAACAAGGACAATAACCTATCGGCATCAATGGGTTTAGCGAGATAGTCATTAGCCCCGGCTTCGATACATTTCGCTTTATCGCCCTTCATGGCTTTCGCTGTCAGGGCGATAATGGGTAATTTGCGAAAGCGCGATTGAGCGCGAATTTTTTGTGTGGCTTCATAACCGTCCATTTCTGGCATCATAATGTCCATCAGAACTGCGGCAATATCAGGAGTGTCGTTTAGTATATCAATGGCTTCTTGACCATTATCAGCACTGATTACTTCTATCCCCTTTTCCTCTAAAACAGAAGCAATGGCAAACACATTACGCATGTCATCATCCACTAACAAGAGTTTTTTACCTGCCAAAATCGCTTCTTTGTCACGCACTTTGCGTAACATTTGTTGTTGTTTTTCGGATAATTTAGATTCTATCTCATGGAGAAACAGGGTAACTTCGTCTAGTAGGCGTTCCGGGGAATGCGTTTCTTTGATAATAAGATGATCAGCACAGTTTTGTAAAATGACTTCTTCTTGTGTGGTTAAATCACGTTCCACATAAGTAATCACCGGTATTTGGCGCCATTTAGCTTCATTGTTCAATTGTTCAAGCAATTGGATACCCGTGTTTTGTTCTACAGTCATATCTAATATGATGCAATCATACGATTTTGATTGTAAATTTTGCCAAGCTTGGGCGCAGGTAGTCACCACGGTGGGTTGGATATTTCCGCTTTTAACTAAATCAACTATGGCTTGTCTATGTTCTGGATTATCCACGACAACCAGCAAATTTTTCATAGTTTGGCTAATAAAACTTTCTATCTTGTTAAAAGCTTTACTCAATTCATCCATGCTGACTGGTTTGAGACAATAACCGATTGCCCCCATTTTTATAGCATCTTTGCCTACATCAGAGGCGGAAACGAAATGCACCGGAATATGACGGGTATCAGGATTTTCTTTCAGCTTTTCCATCACTGTCCAACCATCCACTTGGGGTAAACTAATATCAAGAATAATTGCGTTCGGTTTATATTCTTGAGCCACTTGCAAACCGCTTTTGCCATCTTCAGCCCGCAAATATTTAAATCCTTTTTCTTTCGCCAATTCTAACAAAATGTCAGAAAAATTGCGATCATCTTCGATAATGAGGATGGATTTATCATCCGGTTGCAGATTATTTCTGTCATCTTCTGGTATAGGTGGTGAAAGGCTTGCTTGTTGTTCCGTTCGTTCCGCAGAAACGCTGGCTTCTGATACTTCTGATGATATGCTATTTTGATTTCCCACCGGTCGCATCTGGCTTGTTTGATGATTGTCCAAGTCATTCTTTTTAAGTCTTTCTGGTATGTATAAAGTAAAGGTGCTGCCCTTGCCTTCTTCACTACATAATTGGATTTCGCCCCCTAACAGTTGAATGAGTTGTCGAGAAATGGATAAACCGAGTCCGGTGCCACCATAGCGTCGATTCGTTGTACCATCGGCTTGCTGAAACGCCTCAAAAATAACCTTTTGTTTATCTTGAGGCACACCGATGCCCGTATCGGTAACGCTGATGGCAATTGCTTTGGCTGAATCAAGTCCACTGCGAGATAAATCGACTTCACGCCTGGCATGTTGGATATTTAAAATCACACCTCCTTCTGCGGTGAATTTAAAAGCGTTAGAAAGTAAATTAGTGACAACTTGTCTTAGGCGTTGTTCATCGGTGTAAAGCGTAGAAGGCAAATTATCGGCTAATTCAATGCTAAAAGTCAATCCTTTTTCATCGGCGATATGGCGGAATTTTTCTTCAAACGAAGCAGATAACTCAGTCAATTTCAATTCCGTTGGGTTTATTTCGATTTTACCGGCTTCAACTTTGGATAAATCAAGAATATCGTTAATCAGCGTGAGTAGATCGTGACCGGATGAATAGATTGTATTAGCATATTTTTGCTGGGTTTCGGTTAAATTGCCTTCCTTGTTACCACTTAACAATTGCGACAGAATAAGCAGACTGTTTAAAGGCGTTCGCAATTCATGCGACATATTGGCAAGAAATTCCGATTTATATTTGCTAGCGATATCTAATTCTTCCGCTTTCGTTTGAATTGCCACTTTAGCTTTTTCTAGTTCGACATTTTTTTCCTGGATAGCCGCTTGTTGACGTTCTAAGGTTTGGGAACGCTCCTCTAACTCTTCATTTGCCTGACGTAGCTCTTCTTGCTGAGTTTGTAGTTCTTCCGTTTGAGATTGTAATTCTTCATTCGTATTTTGCAATTCTGCCTGTTGAACTTGTAAAGTTTTTGCCTGTGTTTGGCTTTGATCTAATAGTTTCTGCATCTTGATGCGAGATTCAGCTGTATTCACTGCAATAGCAATATTCGGCATCACTTGTTCAATAAACTGAAGTTGTGTTTCAGTAAACGTTGTAAAAGAAGCCAGTTCAATAACTCCTTTTAAGGTATTTTCATACAAAAAAGGTATCACTAAAATGGCACGGGGCAAGGATCCGCCTAAACCCGATTGAATATAAATATAATCTTCGGGTGGCTGAGTAATGACAAACATTTTTTTTTCAAACCCAGCTTGCCCTACAATACTCTCACCCAGTTCAAAGCTATTCGCCGTATTTTTACGCCAAACATAAGCATGAGTCGCGATCATTTTCAAACAGGTTTTTTGTTCGCTCGTTTCCTCCAGTAAATAAAATGCCCCCACCTGGCTTTTCATATAAGCTGTTAGAAAGTCAATCACGTTTTCAGCCAATTGTTTAATGCTTTGCTCGCCGCTGATTTGTTCATTTAACTGTGCTTGCCCCGTTTTTACCCAGTTTTGTTCTTCCCTGTCAGCGTTTATGGATATGAGATTTTTAACCATAACTTGGAGGGCAGCATAAATCCCCGTTGTTTTACCAGTGAGTTCAAATTGTATATCCAGCTTACCATTGGCGACTTGTTCGGCAATTTGAGCAATTTGATCTGGTTCGCCACCAATTTGTTTCAAAAGCCGTCTGGTGACAAAAATACCAATAAAAATAGATAAAACAGCTAACGATAATACCACCAATTGGATGATAAACACTAAGACATTTGTCATTTTTTCATAATATTCAACCTCTGCTTTAGTGCGTTCATTGAGCAACCTTAAAAACTCGTCAATCGGTTTCATAATGGCGGCTTTATGCTTATGATATTGTTCATCGTGCATAATTCGCCTTGCCATCTCGAAATCGGGTTCGCCTTTTTTGACGTAATGCCCGGTGCCGTCATCGTATAAACCCTTGATGGCATTCATGGCAATCGTTTCCATTTTAACGAGTTCATCCGAGTTGTTTTGGGCTTCTCGTAATTTAGCAAATTCTTCTTCAGTAAACCCGTTTTTTTTCATAAGTGCTTGCAGGGCTATTGTTTCAGCATCCGCCCTGGGTTTATCGCCTTCATTCAAAACCAAATCCCAATAAATTCGATCATAACCTTGGGGACGCGGTTTTTCTCCATTGCGTATTGCAAGGATATCCCAATACATTTTTTCGTATTGAACATTGCTTGTGAGCACATAAGTTCTAGCAGCCCTCGTCAAATCATCAGAGCTTTGTCGTAGTTGATCCGCAAGCAAATAGGATTGATAACGTTGTTCCTGTTTTTGATCGAGTGCCTTTTCATTTTGGTTCATTAAGATGCTCAAAATGCCTAAAACAATAATACCGACTGTAATAATGGAATAGCTTATAATCAACAATTTTTTCATTTCAGTTATCAGTTATCTGTTATCAGCACTACCAGAAAGGGCTTCAAGAAATACTATTTTTAGCAAAAATAGTATTTCTAATGGTGCTTTATACTCCTTGATTTTCGGATTTCACAAAAAAACTTGAACATTGAGTATAAATCATTGATAAGTCATAACTAAAGCAAGGAGAGTTTTAAATTGTAATGGCATATAATATACAATACCTTCGCCAATTTTAAATTTTCGCTATTTCAAAAAATTATTGATTTTTATTTTTAGTAAAATCAATAAGTTAAAAATTTACTGACGCTTTAAATCTACGATTTTTACAATTTGGCGAAGGTATTGAATATACAATAATAATATCAATCATTTCATAAGTTCATCCCTTAACTATAATTTTTAATAAGTCACAGAAATACTATTTAAAAAAAAGTAACTACTCAGGCTTTAATGGAAAGAAATACTATTTACAAAAATAGTATTTTTATTAAGGGCTAAGGAATTAGGGTTTAATAAATCCAAAACTTGAATTGTCAAACCTGACAGGTTTTAAAAACCTGTCAGGTTTAGTTTTGTATTTTATTAAATCCGCATTCTTAAGGGCTAAGTAGTTACAAAAAAATAGTATTTCTAAATCATTTGATAACTGATAACTGATAACAGATGATAAATATACTCATCGTTGATGACAATAAAAATAATATTTTTACTTTGCACACCTTAATTAAGGAATATATTAATGTGCATATTTTAGAAGCGGATTCTGGGAGTGCTGCCCTAAAACTCCTTATGAAAGAACCGGTAGATTTAATTATTCTTGATGTACAAATGCCACATATAGATGGTTTTGAAACCGCCCAACTTATTCGCACACGCCAAAAAATGCAACATATTCCCATTGTATTTTTGACAGCAGCTTATAAATCGGAAGAATTTCGGCAAAAAGGTTTTGCTATTGGGGCGGCTGATTATCTCACTAAGCCCATTGACACTCACCAATTAATTGCTCGAATTAAATCTTATGTTCGTTTTATTGAACAAGATCATCAGCATAAAATTGATTTGGAATATAAAGTTCAGGAACGTACCAAAGAACTCTTAAATGCTCGCAACGAATTAGAACAACGAGTGGAAGAACGTACCGCAGAACTGTTATTGGCTAAAGATAAGGCGGAGCAAACGCAAAAGATCGCCGAAAAGGCGAACCTGGCTAAAAGTCAGTTTTTAGCCAATATGAGCCATGAATTGCGCACCCCTTTAAATGCCATCATTGGCTACAGCGAAATGTTACAAGAGGATGCAGAAGATTTAGGGCAAACCGATTTTCTGGCCGATTTACAAAAAATTCAGGCGGCTGGCAAACATTTACTGGGATTAATTAATGATGTACTTGATTTGTCTAAAATCGAAGCGGGTAAGATAGATTTGTTTCATGAAACTTTTGACCTGATGACGGTTATTAATGACATTATTTCTACCGTTCAACCATTGGTTAAAAAACAGAATAATATTTTGAAAACAGTCATTGATGATAATTTAGGTGAGATGCAGACTGATCTCACTAAATTACGTCAAATATTGTTAAATTTACTCAGTAATGCGGTTAAATTTACTGAACAAGGCACTATCCGCTTTAAGGTGAGTCACCAAATACGAAAAGATGGGTCGGAATGGATCATTTTCTGTGTGGCTGATGATGGCATTGGTATGACAGACGAACAGCAAGAAAGAATTTTTCAGCCATTTATTCAAGCCGATGGCTCTACAACACGTCGCTACGGAGGAACGGGGCTTGGTTTAGCAATTACCAAACAATTTGTTCAAATAATGGGCGGCATGATTCAGGTTAATAGCGAATTGGGACAAGGTAGCACACTCACCATCTATTTACCAGCACAGGTGATGGGAACACCGATTGATACCCCGAATACACTTGCCCCTTTAAAGATGGGAACTATTCTAGTGATTGATGATGATGCCAGTCAGCGTGAATGGATTAAACGTGATATGAGTCAACTTGGTTATAACATCGCCGTGGCAAATAATGGAGATGAAGGTATCCAGATGGCTTATAAACTTTCTCCCCATACGATTATTCTCAGTGTTAATATGTCTGATATGGAAGGATGGCGGGTGTTATCCACTTTGAGAAATAACGCTTTTTTTGTTTCGATTCGAGTGATTTTGATTGCAAAAGGAACGGATGAAAATCAATGGTACGCTATAAATGCTACGGACTGTATTGATAAAAGCCTGGTGCGTAGTCAATTAGCCGCGATTTTAAAAAAATACCATATTGTTGATCATTCGACAGCTTTAGCTATGGTTGTTGATGATGACAAAGTCTGGCGTGCCAATTTGCTCTTTCTTCTTGAAGAACAAGGGTGGCATGTTTTACAAGCCAAAAATGGGCAAGATGCTTTAGAACAACTAGAGAATAAAACGCCGACGTTTATTCTGTTAGATATCAATATGCCAGTAATGGATGGGTTTGAATTTATTAGTCGATTGAAAAAGCATGAAGAATGGTGTTCTATCCCGATTTTAGTTTTAACCGCGAAAAATCTCACAGCGGAAGAACAAGCGCGTTTGAATCTTCATGCGAAAACTATATTACAAAAAGATGTTTATAATCAAAATGGGTTAATTTTGTATTTTCATCAATTGATTAGTGAGTAGCTTTTCACTTCGGTTGAGTAGTTTATATTGAACGTACTTGTTAAAAAAAATACCATTTTTTCAAAAAATGGTATTTCTAAATACCCATTAAGAAAGAACTAATTGTGAATTGTGAATTGTCATATCAGAAATACCATTTTTTGTATCTTATCAAAATTTGGAAGTTGGGTGGGTAGAACGATAGCGAAGTCAGCGAAGCTAAGTCAGCTTCGCGGCACCCACAATACGATGGGTTGCTTTGAAATTCCTACCCACCCTACATAAAAAAACTACCACCAGATTCTAATATAGCGTTTCCCGATTGCCTAAAGCACATTATTCGTAGGGGCAAACCTGCGTGTTTGCCCTTTTTTGTATTTAACCCAAACGGGAATTGCTATAAGATACCATTTTTAGAAAAAATGGTATTTCTAAATACCCATAAGAATTAGAATGGGCATGATAAACCAAGTTTTTTGAAAAAACTTGGTTTCTTTATTGCCTACCAATAGATTAAAACGGCATCTATTATTTTTGGCGTTAGGCGATAGCGGGAAAATAATATACCCGTCATTTTTTTGAAAAACTTGGTTTATTGTAATTTCGTTTAGGATTCAGGATTTAATAAATCCAAAACTTGAACTGTCAAACCTGACAGGTTTTCAAAACCTGTCAGGTTTAGTTTCGGCTTTTATTAAATCCGCATTCCTTAGGGTATTTTTTTAGCCGCAACCGCCTTACCCCTTACTGGTTAAAATTATGTCTAACAATTTTGTTTCAAATACACCGTTATTATCGGAACTAGAACATTTACAACGGCAAGTCGTTGATTTGTCTAAAGAAAAAAAGCGTTTACACATTTTACTAGACACATTGACTGAACATGGTGACGTGGTTGAAGGTCAGTTGATAGAAGGAAATGAAATATTAGAACTCAAAGTTGCTAAACGAACTCAAGAATTAGCAGAAAAAAATGAACACCTACAACAGGAAATACATGAACGCCAACAGGTAGAAGATGCATTACGTAAAAGTGAAAGGTACTACCATACCTTAGTCAAAGAGGCGTTAATCGGTTTAGCATTAATCTCCCTGGACGGTCGTTTTGTTGAGATTAACCCGGCTTTTGCTAGTATCATAGGTTACTCCGTTGAAGAGGCTTTAAAACTGACTTACCAGGAGATTACACCCAAAAAGTATGCGGCACTTGAAAAAAGGCAATTACACCAATTGAAAACGACGGGACGATATGGTCCACTAGAAAAAGAATTTATTCACAAAAATGGGCTTCTCATACCCGTCAAACTAGCGGGTTTAATTATTTCTTATAGAGGTGAGAATTTTGTCTGGTTCAATGTGACGAACATCTCCGAGCAAAAAAAGGCTGAAATGGTATTGCGACATGCCAAAGAATTTGCTGAAGAAGCTAAAACGGCAGCCGAGGCTGCTAATCATGCTAAAAGTGCATTTCTTGCCAATATGAGCCATGAATTGCGTACCCCTTTAAATGCCATCATTGGCTATAGCGAAATGTTACAAGAGGATGCGGGAGATTTAGGGCAAACAGATTTTATTGCCGATTTGCAAAAAATTCAAGCGGCTGGTAAACACTTATTGGGATTAATTAATGATGTACTTGATTTGTCTAAAATCGAAGCAGGTAAGATGGACTTGTTTCGTGAAACTTTTGACCTGAAGGCGGTTATTAATGACATTATCTCTACCATTCAACCATTGGTTAAAAAACAGAATAATATTTTGAAAACAGTCATTGATGATAATTTAGGTGATATGCATACGGATTTCACGAAATTACATCAAATACTGTTAAATTTACTCAGTAATGCGGCTAAATTTACTGAACAAGGCACTATCCGCTTTAAGGTGAGTCACCAAATACAAAAAGATGGAAAAAAATGGTTTACTTTCCATATAGCTGACGATGGCATTGGTATGACAGACGAACAGCAAGATAAAATTTTTCAACCATTTATTCAAGCCGATGGTTCTACAACACGTCGTCACGGAGGGACGGGGCTTGGTTTAGCAATTAGCAAACAATTTGTGGATATGATGGGGGGTACCATTCAGGTTGAAAGCGAATTTGGACAAGGTAGCACATTCACTCTCTATTTACCTGCACGGGTAATAGCAGCAGCGATTGATACCCAAAAAAAAGCACAAGCGACTTTAAGGGAGGGAATAATTCTAGTGATTGATAACGATGCTAATGTACGTGAATGGATTAAACATGATATGAGTCAACTTGGTTATACCATCGCCGTGACAGATAATGGAGATGAAGGTATCCAAATGGCTTATAAACTTTCTCCCCATACGATTATTCTCAATGTTAATATGCCTGATATGGAAGGATGGCGGGTATTATCCACTTTGAGAAATAACGCTGTTCAGGCTCGAGTGATTTTGACTGCAAAAGGAACAGATGAAAATCAATGGTACGCTATGGACGCAACGGATTGTATTGATAAAAGCCTGGTGCGTAATCAATTAGCTGCTATTTTAGAAAAGTATCACATTGTTGATCATTCAACGGCTTTAGCTATGGTTGTTGATGATGATAAAATTTGGCGTACCAGTTTGGGTTATTTTCTTGAACAACAAGGATGGCATGTTTTACAAGCTGAAAATGGACAAGATGCTTTAGAACGGCTTGATGAAAAAAAACCAGCCTTTATTCTGTTGGATCTAAATATGCCGGTGATGGATGGGTTTGAATTTCTGAATCAATTGAAAAAGCATAAAGAATGGTCTTCTATCCCGGTTTTAGTCTTAACCGCGAAAAATCTTACTGCGGAAGAACAAGCGCGTTTGAATCTCCATGTAAAAACCATATTACAAAAAGATGCTTATAATCAAAATGAATTAATTTTGTATTTTCATCAATTGATTAGTGACTAGTTAAGTGTAGACACGCAGTTCTGCCCCTATAAATACCGTAAATACCATGCTTGTAGGGGCGAACCTGTGTGTTCGCCCTGGTTTTACTGATAACTAATAACTGATAACTGATAACCGATAACTGATGATAAATATACTCATCGTTGATGACAACAAGAACAATATTTTTGCCTTGCGTACCTTAATTAAGGAATATCTTAATGTCCACATTTTAGAAGCAGATTCCGGGCAAACAGCTTTAAAAGTCCTGATGAAACAAGCGATAGACTTGATTATCCTTGACGTACAAATGCCACAGATGGATGGCTTTGAAACGGCACAAGTTATTCGCTCGCGTCAAAAAACGCAACATATTCCTATTGTCTTTTTGACGGCTGCTTATAAATCGGAAGAGTTCCAGCAAAAAGGTTTTGCTATTGGGGCGGCTGACTATCTGACTAAACCGATTGATACTTCTCAATTAATTACACGGATTAAATCTTATGTGCGTTTCATTGAGCAAGATCGTTTGCATAAACAAGAGTTAGAACACAAGGTTGTGGAACGCACTGCTGAACTGTTAGAAACTAATCAATTACTAAAACAAGAAATTAGTGAACGTAAACAGATAGAAACCGCACTGAATCAGGAAATTATTGAACGTCAGAAGATAGAAAAAGCACTAAAAGAAGCTAAAGAACAGGCAGAAGGTGCTAACTCCGCTAAAAGTCAGTTTTTAGCCAATATGAGTCATGAACTGCGGACCCCCTTAAATGCCATTATTGGCTACAGTGAAATGTTAGAAGAAGATGCTGAAGATTTAGAACAAACAGAATCAATTCCAGACTTGCAAAAAATTCAAGCGGCTGGTAAGCATTTATTAGGACTGATTAACGATGTCCTTGATTTATCCAAAATTGAAGCGGGTAAAATGGAGCTATTTATTGAACCTATCAGTATAGAAACGCTCGTTAATGAAGTCGTTACTACCATTAAACCCTTAGTGGATAAAAAAAGTAACCTCCTTAAAGTAGAATATCCTGATGTTTTAGGGAAAATGCAGACGGACGTGACTAAATTAAGTCAAATGCTGTTAAACTTAATCAGTAATGCGGCTAAATTTACAGAACAAAGTATTATCCGTTTGACAGTTAAACAGGACGAGGAGTGGGTAACTTTTTGCGTGGCGGATAATGGTATTGGCATGACTGAGGTACAACAAGAAAAACTATTTCGGCCCTTTACTCAAGCCGATTTATCGACTACGCGCCGCTATGGTGGTACCGGTTTAGGTCTCACTATCACTAAAGAATTTGTGGAGATGATGGGGGGTAGCATTCAAGTTGAAAGCGAATTTGGACAAGGTAGTACATTTACTTTATTTTTACCGATAGATGCCAAAGTGACAACATCGAAGGTATTTTCCGAATCATACCCAGAACTTTCAAAATTAGAGGGAGATGGCATTATCTTGGTCATTGATGACGATGCCATAATGCGAGAGTCGCTAAAAAAAGAGTTGAGCAAATTGGGTTATGCAGTGGCAGTCGCTGCGAATAGAAAAGAAGCTGTCAAACTCGCCTACAAACTTCGTCCGGATGCTATTTTACTTAATGTCCAAATGTCTCATCAAGAAGGATGGCAGGTACTTTCGGTTCTCAAAAATGATTTACTCTTAAGCACCATCCCAGTGATTATGATTAGCATGGAGGAGGATAAACAGAAGGGCTATGCGATGGGGGCGACAGATTGCATTGACAAAAACGTGGCGCCGAGCCAATTGGCTACCCTCCTGGAAAAATATCAGATTGGTGATGATTCTACCCGTTTAATTATGATCGTAGATGATAATGAAGTCTTTCGTGAAAGCCTGGCTTTTATTATTAAAAAACAAGGGTGGCGCGTTTTTAAGGCTGAAAATGGACAAATAGCACTTGATCACCTTGAGCATAAAAAACCGGCATTAATTATGTTGGATTTAAATATGCCCGTCATGGATGGATTTGAATTTCTTGCCTGTTTGCAAGATAATAAAAAATGGTGTTCGACACCGGTTGTCGTTCTAACGGCGCAATATCTGAGTGCTGAAGAACAGGCACTTTTAAATAAGCGTGTAGAAACGGTCTTTCATAAAGAATCTTACAACCAAGGTCAATTAGTCTCATCTATTCATAATCTGATTGCAGATGTTACCAAAGCTATGCACAATGAAGAAGTCGTAATAAAGCCTGCGTGGGAATCGTGAATTGTGAAACTTCGTTACCGAAGTAAAAAGGCTTAAAAAAATACTATTTTTGCAAAAAATAGTATTTCTAAATTGGGAATTGGGAAACTTACCGAAGTAAAAGGTTAAAAGTCCAATTTTTAGTCGTTTATTGCAAAAGGCTCATCAGAAAGATTAATCAACTATGAATAAAACCGTTCAAAACAAAATACTGACATACATTACCCTATTTTTTGTCCTGTTTGTAGGATATTTGTTATTAAGAGATTCCACTTGGCAGGGAACTAAACAACTGCATACCTTGATGGAAATTGTGGCTTCCACTTTAGCTTTTTTGGTAGGAACAATAGCCTTAGTGCGTTTCTACAGTAAAAAAGACAATACTTTTCTGTTTATTGGAACTGGTTTTTTAGGGACTGGTTTACTTGATGTCTACCATACTGTCGTCACTTCTACATTTTTTGATCTTTATTTTCCATCGCCTCCACCTTCTTTGATTCCTTGGAGTTGGATTGCATCGCGCTTATTTTTAGCCATTTTATTATGGTTAAGCTGGTTAGCTTGGCACAGAGAACAACAATTTGGAAAAGCCGTTGCCATTAGTCAATATACAGTTTATTTAATCAGTGGACTATTAACAATGGGTTGTTTTTTCTTTTTCGCCTTTGTTCCTTTGCCGCGAGCATATTATCCAGAACTTTTTTTCCATCGCCCTGAAGAACTTGTGCCTGCTATATTTTTTCTGCTGGCTTTGATTGGTTATTTAAAAAAAGGGCATTGGCGGGAAGATAATTTTGAACATTGGTTAATCTTATCGCTTATCGTTGGTTTTATGGGGCAAGTGATGTTTATGTCTTTTTCTGGCCATTTGTTTGACACGATGTTCGACAGTGCGCACTTGCTGAAAAAGGTGAGTTATATTTGTGTATTAATCGGTTTACTCGTTAACATGTATGCAGTTTACCTCAGTTCTGAAAAATCTATCCAGCAATTATCGCAATTAAACGCTTCTTTTAAAACAATAATTGATGATGTTGTCCAAGTTTCTCAAGGATTGGCAATTGGTAATCTAACGGTCACTCCTCAAGCTGATTACGGAGAAAATTTTGTCCCACTCAAAAGGGCCCTAGAAACGACATTGTCTAATCAAAGTCAAGTTATTGAAGATATTATCCAGGTTTCGCAAGGATTAGCGGTTGGTAATTTGCAGATTATGCCTAAAGCCACTTATCAGGGCGATTTTATCCAAATTAAAAACGCCCTTGAAACAACTTTAGCTAATCAAAACCAAGTTATTAAAGATATTACCCAAGTCTCGCAGGGGTTAGCGATTGGCGATTTACAAATTATGCCCACAGCCGAATACCGTGGGGATTTTGTGCAAATCAAAAATGCGTTGGAAACGACTTTATCTTATTTAGGAAAAGTAATAAGAGACGTTGTGCAAGTATCGCAGGGATTAGCTGAGGGTAACAATGTCACGACTCAAGTTGAATATCAGGGCGATTTTGCAAAAATTAAAAATGCTCTAGAAATTGCGGTAGCTCAATTAGCAGATGCAACGATTAAAAATAAAGTTCAAGACTGGTTAAAATCTGGTCAATCCCTGTTAAATGAGCAACTAACGGGTGAACAAGAAATTTCCAGAATGACAAAAAAAATTATTTCTTTTTTGACAACTTATGTAGAAGCACAAATTGGATTATTCTACCTATTAAAAGATGAAAATGGGCAACAATACTTACAAATAGTTGCGAGCTATGCCTATATAAATAATGATCATTCACCCACTAAAGTATTGCTTTCTGAAGGTTTAGCGGGTCAAGCTGCTTTAGAACGCAAAATTATTTTGCGTACTCAAACGCCTGAAGAATGTCCAGCTATTCTCAGTTCCGGTTTAACGAGATCATTACCGCAATATGTCATTTTACTGCCATTTTTATATGAAGGTGCGGTAAAAGGTGTCATTGAAATTGGCTCTACTACAGCGATGACAGATGCTCAACGTAGTTTCCTTGAACAAGTTATGCCAAACATTGGGATAGCGGTAAATACTGCTGAATCACGGACTCAGATGCAAATATTGTTAGAACAGAGCCAGTGCCAAACTGAAGAATTGCAATCTAAACAAGCTGAACTTCAGCAGACGAATGAAGAATTACAAAACCAGTCCGAAGAGTTGCAAACTCAACAAGAAGAATTGCGCCAAACTAATGAAGTATTGGAAGAACGTACCAGCGAATTAGAACGACAAAGAGAAATCATCGTAGAAAAAAATCTGGTTTTAGAAAAAAAACAGACAGAAATGGAACAAGCTAAAATGGCAATTGAGACTAAAGCTGAAGAATTGGAATTAGCGAGTAAGTATAAATCCGAATTTCTGGCGAATATGTCCCATGAGCTACGCACCCCTTTAAATAGTCTGCTCATTCTCGCACAATTATTAGCTGAAAACAAATCAGAAAACTTGGAAGAAAAACAGGTGGAATATGCACGGACAATTCATAGCGCAGGCGAAGACTTGCTTACCCTTATCAATGAAATCCTGGATTTAGCCAAGGTAGAAGCCGGTAAAATTGAAATTCATCTTGAAGAACTAACACTAGCCGATTTTGTAGAAAGTTTGGAGCATGAATTTCGTCATGTTGCTGAAAACAAAAGGCTGGATTTCCAAATTAGCGTTGCTGAAAACTTACCAGCTAGTTTGCAAACGGATGCCCAGCGGCTGAAACAAATTATTCATAATCTGTTATCCAATGCCTTTAAATTTACACATGAAGGAAAAATTAAGTTATCAATGCAGTATCCTGATAATCGTGAAGAACTTTCTCTTCTGGAGTTGGAAGCGACAAAAACCATTGCGTTCAGCGTGACCGATACGGGTATTGGTATTCCTAAAGATCAACAACCCGTTATCTTTGAGGCTTTTCAACAAGCAGATGGGAGTACGAGCCGTAGCTATGGCGGAACGGGGCTAGGTTTATCTATTTCTCGTCAATTAGCTCGGCTATTAGGCGGTGAAATTAAATTAGCCAGTGAAAAGGACCAAGGTAGCACTTTCACGCTTTATTTACCAATAGGAGAGTCAAAACCGAGTGAAAAGCCACTCATTTCAAAAAGTTTGGCTTCTCAAAAAGAGCAAGCGATGTCTTTTCAAAAAACGGTTCAAGTGCCAAGCGAGATAACAGAAAATCATGATACTGTCACTGAAACAAGTGGAAAAACTGAAAAGGTTGTTGATGATAGAAACAATCTACAGCCAAGCGATAAATCCATTTTAATCATTGAAGATGATCGCAATTTTTCCAAGATTTTAGTCGAACTCGCACAAGAAAAGGGTTTTAAATACCTTATCGCCAAAGACGGTGAAACCGGCTTACAACTGGTTCAAGAATATCAGCCTCATGCCATTATTCTTGATGTCGGATTACCACAACTTGACGGGCTTTCCGTCATGGAAAGGCTTAAAGATAATTCAGAAACCCGGCATATTCCAGTCCATTTTATTTCTGCTTCTGATCAAAGTATAGAAGCGAAAAAAATGGGGGCAATTGGCTATTTGATTAAGCCGGTTAGTATGAGCGAAGTGGGTGAAGCATTTAAAAAAATAGAACGTTTCGTGAGCCAAACATTGAAGCATATTTTGGTAATGATTGATAATGAAACCCGTCAACGGCAAATTTTAGAATTAGTCGAAAGTGAAGGGGTAAAAACGACGCTGGTTGCCCAGCGTGAAGTCGCCTATCAACGCTTACAGACTGAACCCTTTGACTGCATTATCATAGATGTCGATTGTGAACAGGGAGCAAGTCTTGAAATATTGGAACAGCTCCAGCAGGAAAGCCAATTAGCCCCTATTCCTGTGATTATTTACGCAGAACGTGATTTAAAGGAAGCAGAAGAAAAACGCTTACAACGATGTGAAACGCATCTGACGATTAAGGCAGTCAAATCGCCTGAACGGTTGTTAGACGAAGCGACCTTATTTGTTCATCAACTCGAAGCGAAATTGCCATCGGAAAAACGTAGAATGCTGGAAATAGTACATGACAAAGAGGCTATTTTACGTGATAAAACGGTACTCATTGTAGATGATGATATGCGAAATGCTTTTGCTTTGATGAGCGTTTTAGAAGGAAAAAGCATGAACGTTTTGGTGGCAGAAAATGGTAAAGAGGCACTGGAAATACTGGACAAAAAACAGGGCATTCATATTGTTTTGATGGACATTATGATGCCCGAAATGGACGGTTATAAAGCCATACAAGAGATCCGAGCGCAACCACGCTTTCGTCAACTGCCCATTATCGCTTTAACGGCGAAAGCTATGAAGGGCGATAAAAGCAAATGTATTGAAGCGGGTGCCAATGACTATTTGGCAAAACCGATGGATACGGATAAACTGTTTTCGCTGATGCGAGTGTGGTTGTATCGGTAAATTTAGGGCAAACACTTATGTTCGCCCCTACATATAATTGTATCTTCTCAAAAAATGTGGGTAAACTTGCCCAAACCTGACAGGTTTCCAAAACCTGTCAGGTTTTTTCCACCGAATTTAGAGAAGATACATATAATTGTTAATTGAAAGCCATGAAAACATTTATTAAATATTTTATTGTGATAATACTCTGTCTATCATGGGGAAAGACGTTTGCAGATAATCGAGTTCATTTGCGAGTAGGTTATTTACCTATTCTCGATCATTTAACGCTGTTGGTTTCACATTCTAAAGACAATTGTCTATCCCAACAGATTGATGTTCAACCCAAAATGTTCAAAGCTTGGGGTGAAATGGTCGGTGCTCTTAAAGCCGGTGTTATTGATGCGGCTTTTATTTTATCTCCGTTAGCCATGGATTTATTTAATCAGGGCGTTGATATCAGAACCATTTTATTGGCGCACCGTGATGGTTCAGCCATTACAGTTAAAACCGGTTCAAATATTCGTTCCGTTGCCGATTTAAAGGATAAAGCTATTGCCATCCCCGATAGAAAAGCGACTCATACTGCCCTACTCAATCATTATTTAATGAGTGGTGGTTTTTCCCTTAAAGACATTACGGCGAAAGTGATTGCGCCGCCCAATATGCTCAAAGCGATGAAATTAGGGCGAATTGACGCATTTATTGTCGCTGAACCCTTCGGCGCTAAAGCTCAACACAATGGTATAGGTAAAATTTTGGTACTGACCAAAGAAATCATTGAGCATCATGTTGAATGTATAGTCGTGGTGAATCAGCAAATGATAAAAAAACACCGTACCGCTATTCAAGAATGGGTAAATAGTCTCATTCGCGCTGGAAAATGGATTGATAAGGATAAACTGGAAAATGGCTCTAAACAAGTTGCCAAAATAACGGCAAAAAAGTATTTTCCCCATTCAGAAGAAGCTATTATAAGGGGGCTACAAAATCCTTCAAATCGAATATCCTTTTCTGATCTCAATCCAGTTTTAAGCGATTTTCAAACCATTGTTGATATATCCCTACAAGCTGATATAATTGAAAACGTTGATTTGGATAGTTTTATTGATGATAGTTTCTATCGTCATGATTAGGTTATACTTTAAACATTCAAGTTTTCGGATTTTGTTGAAAGACGAGAAATCCGATTTTTTTCAAAAATCGGATTTCTGATAGAGCCATAAAATTCACAAGGAGGGCAAACACGCAGGTTTGCCCCTACAATATATTATGCCTTCGATGTAGGGGCGAACCTGTGTGTTCGCCCTCTTAGTGAAATTATTTATCTGAACGTATATAAATTTGATGTAAAGTTTTTTTGTAGGGTGGGCAAGGTCTTTTTCTTGCCCACCAGCTGAGGCTAATAGGTGTGCAAGAAAAACACTTTAGGAGCACTACATTAGCTTTGGAATGCCAAAACCTTCAGATTTGGACTCCAACCTTTCCCAATTCACAATTCCCAACTATGCGTATTCGTTCAAAATTACTCATTAATACCCTCATTATTATTTTTTGCTTAGGTGCCGTCGGAGGTATAGGGTTTTATTACACCCACCATGTCGCACAAATGTCCTTATCATTGTTGGAACTTGATGCTGTTCCTATTTTGAAAATTAACACGCTCGAAAATTCGGTTTCGGAGAGGTGGCTACATTTAATTGTGCATAGTGGTACGTCCGATTTGGAAACTATGCAGCAATTGGAACAGGAAATAGCACAATGGGATAAAAAAATCACCGCGCAAATTCAGGACATTAATGGATTGTACGCACTTGATGCGGTGTTATTTGTCGATGATATTAAGATTTTGCAGACTTTTCAGAAAAATTGGCGGAAGTTTCATAAAGTTGCCCAGCAAATTTTATTACTTAGCCAAGATTTTACTAAGGAAGATGCACTACGTTTGATTGTTCAAGAAGGACAAGTGAGCTATGAAAAGGCAATGAAAAATTTACGGGACTTAATCCAAGAACACCGCCAACACATGGAAAAATTACGTGATGCAGCGCTGGATTCGCGTCAAGATGCCGCTTTAATGATTGCGACACTCACCTTTTTCATTGGGTTAGTCGCATTAATTTTAATTAATCGCCTGACTCAAAAATTGATGGAACCCTTATTATTAATCAATAGTCATTTAAAATTACTGGCACAAGGTCAACCGGTTGAAAATGACATTAAATATAATGGTACCGATGAAATTGCCGGGATTGTGCTTTCGAGCAGTCAACTTAAAGAAAGTATGACCAATACCATACAACAAGCTAATGCTATCGCAGCTGGTGATTATAACCATGAAGTGGATTTGCGTTCTGAACAAGATCAATTGGGGCAAGCCCTATCTAAAATGACCTATACCTTGCGCGAAGTCACGGCTAAAAATGATATGCAAACGTGGCTTAAAACCGGGCAAACGCAATTACATGATCAAATGAGTGGAGATTTAACCCTGGTTGATTTGGCTCATAATATCGTTTCTTTCCTCACACTCTATGTGGAAGGGCAAATTGGAATATGCTATCTAGTTGAACAATCCGCCGAAGGTCTTAATCAGGCTTTCTGCCTGAAACAAATCGCTAGTTATGCCTATACTCGGCGTAAAAACCTGGGTGATGAATTGAAATTTAGCGAAGGATTAGTTGAACAAGCCGCAAAGGGTCAAGAAAAAATTGTCATCAGTATTGAGGTTGGACTTGATGAAGAAATGCCTCGATATTTTTTAATGATTCCCTTTCTCCATGAAAACGTTGTTAAAGGGGTGATTGTCTTAGCATCTTTAAATGTCTTAACAAGACATCAACAAGATTTTCTTGATCAAATCATGCCAAGTATTGGCATTGCCGTTAATTCCGTTGAATCGCGTACCAAAATGCAAGAGTTGTTGCAACAAACTAAAATTCAAGCTGAAGCACTCACACAACAAAAGAAAACATTGCAAGTGCAGACGGAAGAATTACAACACCAAAAAGAAGAGTTGCAAAGTCAAACCGAAGAGTTGCAAGCCCAGCAAGAAGAACTGCGCCAAACCAATGAAGAATTGGAAGAACGTACTCGCGAATTAGAAAGGCAAAGGGAAACCATTGTTGAAAAAAATCGGGGTTTAGAAAAAAACCAGACTGAAATGGAAAAAGCAAAGAAGGCGATTGAAACTAAAGCCCAAGAGTTGGAAGTGGCGAGTCAATATAAATCCGAATTTCTCGCTAATATGTCCCATGAGCTACGCACACCTTTAAATAGTCTACTAATTCTTGCACAATTATTAGCTGAAAACAAATCAGGGAACTTGGAAGAAAAACAGGTGGAATATGCACGGACAATTCATAGTGCAGGCGAAGACTTGCTTACCCTTATCAATGAAATATTGGATTTAGCCAAGGTAGAAGCCGGTAAAATTGAAATTCATCTTGAAAAACTGACGCTATCCGATTTTGTAGAAAGTTTGGAGCATAAATTCCGCCATGTTGCTGAAAACAAAGGGCTAGATTTTCAGATTAGCGTTGCTGAAAACTTACCAACTAATTTCCGAACGGATGCCCAGCGGCTGAAACAAATTATTCATAATCTGTTATCCAATGCCTTTAAATTCACCCATGAAGGGGAAATTAAGTTATCAATGCTGCATCCTGATAATCATGAAGAACTTTCCTTTCTGGAATTGGAACCTGCAAAAACCATTGCGTTCAGCGTGATCGATACGGGTATTGGTATTCCTAAAGATCAACAACCCGTTGTCTTTGAGGCTTTTCAACAAGCAGATGGGAGTACGAGCCGCAGCTATGGCGGAACCGGGCTTGGCTTATCTATTTCTCGTCAATTAGCGCGGCTATTAGGCGGTGATATTAAATTAGCCAGTGAAGAAAATAAAGGTAGCACCTTTACGCTTTATTTACCAATGGGTAAACAAAATCCAGCCGTTTCAAATAACATTGTTTCTCAATTTCAAAATGAGGCGACGTCTTTTCAAATGTCGAAAAAATCGTTTGCACCCGCCGCGCTTCTTGAAACCAGTCAAAAAATTGATGCAAAAAGTGAAGTGATTGAAGATGATCGGAGCAATATACAGCCAAGCGATAAATCAATTTTAATCATCGAAGATGATCACAATTTTTCAAACATTTTGGTAGAACTTGCACAAGAAAAGGGTTTTAAATATCTTATCGCTAAAGACGGCGAAACTGGCTTGCAACTAGCTCAAAAATATCATCCGCAAGCCGTTATTCTTGATGTCGGATTACCACAACTTGATGGTATTTCCGTCATGGAAAGGCTTAAAGATAATCCTGACACGCGAGCTATTCCTGTACATTTTATTTCTGCTTCGGACCAAAGTAGTGAGGCGAAAAAAATGGGCGCAATTGGTTATTTGATTAAGCCTGTCAGTGTGGATGAAATGGGTGAGGCATTTAAAAAAATAGAAGGTTTCGTGAGTCAAACCTTGAAACAGATTTTGGTGATGGTTGATGATAAAAACCGTCAGCAAAAAATTTATGAATTAGTAGAAGGCGATAGGGTGAGAGCGACGCTGGTTAACCAGTGTGATGTCGCCTATCAACGCTTACAGGCGGAATCATTTGATTGCATTATCATTGATGTCGATTGTGAACATGGAACGAGTCTTGAAATACTGGAAAAACTAAGCCATGAAAAACGATTAAACCCTATTCCGGTGATTATTTACGCAGAGCGTGATTTGACTGTGGCAGAAGAAAAACACTTACAACAATGTGAAACGCATCTTACCATTAAGTCAGTCAAATCGCCAGAACGTTTATTGGACGAAGCTACTCTATTTCTTCATCAACTTGAAGCGAAATTGCCTACTGACAAGCGCGATATGCTGCAAATGGTACATGACAAAGAAACTATTTTACGTCATAAAATGGTACTCGTGGTGGATGATGACGTGCGTAATACCTTCGCCTTGGTGACGATTTTAGAGGAAAAGGACATGGAAGTTTTGGTAGCCGATAATGGCAAAGAAGCACTGGAAAAATTGGAAGAAGAACCGAACATTGATATTGTTTTGATGGACATTATGATGCCCGAAATGGATGGCTATAAAGCGATACAAGAGATCCGAACGCAACCACGTTTTCGTCAATTACCCATTATCGCTTTAACGGCGAAAGCCATGAAGGGCGATAAAGCCAAATGTATTGAAGCGGGTGCCAATGATTATTTGGCAAAACCGATGGATACGGATAAACTGTTTTCGCTGATGCGGGTATGGTTGTATCGGTAAATTTATGGGCTTTGTGATGATAACAACTAGCTTCAAGGGTATGTTAGCAAACAAAAAATGTAACTATAGTTTTTCAGAAAAATAAAAGTTCTCAGACCTGACAGGTTTCCAAAACCTGTCAGGTCTTTCCGCCAAAATATCTAGCTGAAAAGCTATATGATGCCTTCTACGATGGCTGTCAGCTGGTTTTTAATGATTAGAATTGTAAGGGGGGGTAAGGGCGAACACGCAGGTTCCCCCTACAACCATTAAATAAGAGTTAACCATTAAAATTATTTGACGCACAATGCATGCCAGTACGGCGCAAAACTTAATAATGTCATTTCATAAATTAGTGAAAAAAAGAGGGTATAATTTCCTTCAATATGCGCTTTATCCAGTGTTTCGTAATATTCCAATCGACGCTCAATTGGCAAAATCACAGCTGGAAATCCAAACTTCATTAATTCAAGATTCATCAATAAACGAGCCGTGCGCCCATTACCATCGACGAAAGGATGAATTTTTACTAAGTCACAATGAAGTTTTGCAGCCCGTTCCACGGGATGACACTTTGAGGTTTGATATTCGCAAATAAGGCTTTCCATTTGCTGAGGAACATGGATGAAATCGGGTGGGATATGTTTAGCACCGGCAATAATGACATTTATGCGGCGATATTGCCCTGCATTTTCATCGTCAATGTTTTTCAGTATCAATTGATGAATATTTTTGATCTGCCATTCAGAAACGATTTCTGATTTTTGTACCAGTGCTTCAACAAAAAGAATAGCATTCTGGTGATTAATCACTTCAAAATGCTCCCGCAATGTTTTGCCACCCACCGTGATACCTTCCAATGCGACTTTAGTTTCCTTCAAAGTCAAGGTATTGCCTTCGATGGCGTTGGAATGATAAGTCCAACGTAATACTAAATCCTCATGTAAGTTATGTAGCACCGCTTTGGGTAAAGGACGATATTGATCCAGTTTTTCTTTGAGTAAATCTAAGTGGGATAAATTCATCAGATATTAATGAGTCAAAATATAACAGAAATTTAAAAAACAACGAATAGAATACAATCAAAAAAAAGTCATGTAGGTCGGGTTAGCTTTTTTTGCGCCGCAAAAAAACGTAACCCGACAAAGGTGTATCTTCGAGAAATGTCGGGTTACGTTATCGCGCGTCGCGCGATAAGCTAACCCGACCTACACGGCTTAGCACCATAAAGGAATACACCTATAATTAAAAAATGGTGCGTGGGACGCACCCTACGCTCGCTAAATATTTAGTTTAAAATCAATAACTAAAAAAAACTTGATAGTCGAGTATTAATGATTAACTGGAACACTGATAACTGATCTTTTAGCATAACTACTTGAGACACCATCCCAGTTTCAAGCGTAAAGGCTGGTAGTTCAAAATGCTACTTATCATTATAGCCCGTAGGTTGGAGTGAGCTTGCGAACTCCAACAATTAAAGGTGATAACTCCAAAATGTTGGACTTCCTATCGTCAGTCCAACCTACGTGCTAATGGGTGCTTTTTGTGCAAGAAATCCCATCGGCTTTCACCGTGAAGACGGTGCAGGCTATGACTTTTTGAGCCATTATCTCCTGGAGTTAAACACCATTAACCCATGGGTAGCCGCCCGTTTAGTTCGTACCCTCACCATTGGCGTAAATTTGCCTTGCCCTATCAAGCCCTCATGAAAACCCAACTAGAGCGTATCGCAAAACAGGAAGGGCTATGTAAAAATGTCTATGAAATTGTGAATCAATCCTTGTGATAAAAATTGGGAATTGGGAAAGTCAGGGTGGGCAAACATTAGACTTGTCCCTTAATAATGCTTTGTAAGTATTTGTAATATAAACAAATTTTATTTGCCGTATTGGGTTTAATACTCTTTTTAGGTACGCCATTATTGGAATGATTTTTGCAATAATGCAAAATTTATTCGCTAGGTAACATACTGAAATAGATGCCTTTTTTTAAAAAAAGTCAAAATAACTT
>Ga0233404_10000045_pt1 | contig 26063 bp, 21 predicted proteins | sample Na_oxic_2_MG_FD_179861 | JGI IMG/M metagenome (GOLD analysis project Ga0233404, IMG submission 179861) | Seawater microbial communities from Saanich Inlet, British Columbia, Canada - Na_oxic_2_MG | ecosystem: Environmental > Aquatic > Marine > Inlet | place: Canada: British Columbia | collected...
AGGTGGCCCTTCCCCAATAGAAACTTCCTCCTGGCAACGAGAAATGGAAGCCAGGTACGCGCATAGTTGGCTCCGTAATATTATGTCAGATACATTTGGCTAGTGCCACGCGCCGTTAATATATCGGATAATAATTGTAGTCAGCATCTTGATTGATGTTGATATGAATAATCAAATAAATTTATGATGCCTGGCTATTAATAAATGTCGGGTTACGTTTTTTTGCGCAGCAAAAAAATCTAACCCGACCTACCTGGCTACCTGGCTAACCCGACCAACTTGGCTATTAGGTAAATGTCGGGTTACGTTTTTTTGCGCCGCAAAAAAATCTAACCCGACCTACCCGGCTAAAACCTGTCAGGTCTCACTGACCCATTTTTATTAATCAAGATAAATAGGAATATGATTAAGATTTAAATTAAGATTAATAAATATGAATACACGTCAAAAAATTGGACAATCTCAACGTTGGGTGATCAAAATAGGGAGTGCTTTGCTGACGGATGAGGGACGAGGTTTAAATAAAACCGCTATTAAAAATTGGGTAGCACAAATGGCAGCCTTACATCAACGCGGTGTAGAATTAGTATTAGTATCTTCTGGTGCGGTTGCAGAAGGTATAAAACGCTTAAAGTGGACACAACGCCCCACGGCTTTGTACCAATTACAAGCGGCGGCGGCAGTTGGGCAAATGGGTATGGTACAAGCGTATGAATCATTTTTTCAAAAACATGCTCTGCACACAGCCCAAATTTTGTTGACCCATGATGACTTAGTCAATCGCCAACGTTATCTCAATGCTCGCAGTACCTTACGTTCCCTTATCAACCTAGATGTCGTGCCGGTCGTTAATGAAAACGATACGGTAGCCACTGAAGAAATTCGCTTTGGTGATAATGACACGTTAGCTGGTTTAGTGGCTAATCTAATAGAAGCCGATGTGTTAGTGATACTCACGGATCAAACAGGTTTATATGAACGTGATCCTCGGATTGATCCGACGGCGACTTTGATTGAAGAAGGTTATGCAGATGATCCCCGTTTGTTTGCTATGGCTGGTGATACGAGTGGTACATTGGGGCGAGGCGGTATGTTGACTAAACTCAGGGCTGCAACTTTAGCCGCTCGTTCCGGGACCGCGACGTTGCTGACAGCGGGTCGTATTCCAGATGTATTATTAAAAATTGCAGCGGGAAAAAAGATAGGCACATTATTATTACCCGCCCAAGCACCGCTGGCAGCACGTAAACAATGGCTCGCTTCGCATCTTAAAGTACGTGGTCGTTTATACTTAGATGAAGGGGCGGTTAAGGTATTACGCCATGCTGGTAAAAGTCTATTACCAGTCGGAGTGACTCGTGTTGAAGGTCAATTTGGACGGGGCGAAATGGTTGCTTGTCTTAACCAGGCAGGGCAAAAAGTCGCGTATGGTTTAGTCAATTATAATGCATTGGAAACCTCAAAAATTTTAGGTCATTCTAGTCATCAGATTGTAAAAATCCTGGGTTATGTGGACGATCAGGAGTTAGTTCACAGGGATAATTTGGTGTTGGTGTAGTTAATGGTAAAGTCCAAAGCTAAAGCTTTGGACTCCAATACCATTTTTTAATCAACAATATTGGTAAACAAAAAAATTATTCTTTATCAGAATGAGGTATTATTCTCACTTTTCCTGAAGAAAGCGTTTCCGGATGGAATTTGAAATTACTTTGTTGTTGGGCAATCAGTTCCAAAAGCGTTTCAACATGCGATAATCGATGGGCATTTGTTTCAATGCCGTGTGCATTTTTCTCAATAACACGCTTAACGCAATCTTCGTTATTCTCTACTATTCCCGTAGTACCGAAAATTTCAAAAATTTTGAGTGCAACCTGTAATCGAATCTCAATAGGTGTCTCGTAATCCACCATGAGGGTTTTGAGGCTTTGTAATGCGGTACTAACAATGTCTTCTAGCTGTTCATGAGAAACTTTACCATCTCTTAATACTTTTGGTTGTTTTAACATGCTTAATCTCTCCCAAATTACATTAACTATGTAGGTAAACGAAAGTATTTTAACTTTTCTAAAAATACTATTTTTAAAATCGTATTTTTCACCCCATTATAATAAAAAAACTGAGTTTCCTAATTTTCTAAACAATACCTTCTCCAAATGGTGGATTCAGCTAACGCTAATCCACCAAAAGTTCCAAAAGTATTTTTTCATCACTTGCTTAAATTTTTAGTGCATCAAGCGCAAGCAATTTTTTGGTGATAATTTGCGATAATTTATACATTTCAGTTATCGCTATTTTTGCATTTTTTCCGTCACCGGCTTTTTCCAATGCTTGTTTACTTGCCGTGTGAAATTGTTCATGGGGTTCAAACAAGCTATCAAAAACCTTTTGGGCATCCCCACTCTGTAGGGTAGTCACTTCATTCGCACCATCACCATAAAGCCATTGCCCTAATTTACATTTATGATGATGGGTACCGTAAAAATCTCCTTTTCCTTCTAAGGTAGCTTCAATTTTTTTTAAATATTGAATGTGATCATTAAGACGCATTAGAAAAAAGGCTTTACTTGGCATAATGAATTACCTTTTTTTCAGTTTTCACTCAAACAGGGATCCAAAGAATATAATAAAGCTTGCAATAACAATGACACATCTTTTTTAGAACGCGCATCAACATCAAAAACAGGCGGATTCAGATTAAAGGGGCTTAATGCTTGATGGTAGTCAGCAATCTTGGGTGTAGAACTGATATCCATACGAGTGACACCAATGGCGACTTTGGTTTTTTTAATAAAGTCGGCAAAGGTTTTTAGAAAAAAGCGCATATCTTCTAAAGGATCAGTGCGAGCATTATCTATCAGCAAAATAAGCCCAATTCCTCCTTCCGTTAAGATATCCCACATAAAATCAAAGCGTTCTTGTCCAGGTGTACCATACAAATGAATTTTTTCTTTACTACTTAGTTTAATGATACCATAATCCAAACCGACTGTGATAGTCTGTTTGTCCTGGTGGCTTCGATCACGCTTGGTAGCTTTTGCTTCAGTGACAATCACAGGCGTATCACTTAATACTGAGATTGCTGTTGTTTTACCAGCACCAGGGGGACCTGTAAAAATAAGTTTATAACTTTTCATAATGAAAACTAATCACTGTTAAGGAAGGAACGTGAAAATAATATACCTATATACTCGATCTTCAAGTTTTTGATGTTATTTGGCTTTGCTATAGCTGTTCAGATAAAGATTTTGGCCTAAAGACCTGTCAGGTTTCTAAAACCTGACAGGTCTGATAGCTTTGACCTTTCTGAAAAGGGCGGCGACAGGGTCGTAGTGAAATGTGTTGACCAGTTTAAGTTGCCCAGGTTGCCCAAATCAGATTTTTAACGGGAACTAATCAGAAATCCGATTTTTTTCAAAAATCCGATTTCTTTACCAGACTGATAACTAATTTATTAATTAATATAATCCCACATAAAAAAACTATCTATTAAGAAAGCGACTGTTTATAGCAATCTTGTATCGTTCTGATGATAAAGTCTATAGTACACCTGCTTGCAAATTCATCCCCCCCTTCCATACTTATTTATCATTGGTTTACAAGTTTCTGAGGGGGAGGAATTTACGAACAGGTGTACTAGGCTGATAAAAAGAATCTATAATAGGCAATAATCATTTTCCCTGTTTTTATTCCGCATGGTTAAATTAGCAATAAAAACAATTAATTATTTTTTAGGTTTTAATTCACAATTACTTCGGAACGAGATTTCACAATTTTTATCAGCTTAGAGTCAAGACTGAAAGTTGTCCTAATTATTTCAGGCACGTTCCTAAGCACGTAATCGCGCTAAAAACCGTTGGAATAAACTTCGCTTGACATTGGGCGTTTGAACCGAGGCTTGCCGTTCCGAGACGCGTGACTTAAGTCGTCTATCTACAAACGCTAATTTGAGCGTACTAGCCGCACTAAAAAAGGTGAACACATAACGTTGTGGAATTTCTAGGATTTTACTAGTTTCTAGTAATGAACAAGGATTTTCCATCCACAGGGCTGAAATTTTTAAAGCTGATGGTGTGACAATCAAGCGCGTAAAGTTGGGCCAATGTAATAACACAACGGGTTTATGTAAATCAGTCCCTTTGGGTACACGCCCCCTCGCCGTCCACAGGGCTATTTGCCATAAAAAATTATCTAAAGGTTGAGACAATAGGTGATGCTTGCTTATATACTTTTCCAACTCCGTTTCGTTTAAAGTTGTCATGCGTAAATGACCATGTGACAATGGCAATAAAGTCATGGTTCGTAGTTTGTTATCACTTGATTGACAGGTACAAAAAATTTTATTTTGTTGATAGAGTAATACAATCGGTATGTACAAACCTTCAATCAAGATACCACCATGTTCAAATTGTTGACTGACAACGACGGCCCTTTCAAAAAAACTTTGTAAATAGTGATTGGGATCATAATAGACTTTTTCAATTTCTTCCGATTTTTCGGGATTAATATCCTGAGCATAACCGCAATATTGATGTAAAATTTCTTCTTCTTCAATGGCGGCGATTTCCATTGCTAATCTAGCATCGCGGGGACCTAGTGATAATCTATCGGTCACTTCAATAGAACTGGTTTCGACGGGTTTCGAAACGGGCGATTCCTGCGACAATAGTTTGAGCTTTTTCAGGGCTTTGATTAATTTATCAACTTCAATCGGTTTTTTAACATAAATCGTGCCGGCAATATCTTTATCACCAAGGGATAAGATAATAGCAAGTAATTGTGGATAAGGTTTCCGACATTCTTTCCAAAACTTTTTGCCTTCTAAACTGTCTAGATCAAAAATACCCGCTTGGGCAAATTGAATGTCTTTAACCAGGACATAATCACCTTTACCAGGACCATTAAATACCATTTCAAGGATTCTAAGTGTCCGTTGGTCCATTCCAAAAGCGGCGATATTGATAGATTTCTGACGTTGATTTTTCATAATAACCTAGGAATGGGAATTGGAAATTGGAATTTAAAATCTTTCGTAACTACTCAGGACTTGAACAAGGATTTGCCCCTACGTATGAATATCCTGGTTGCAAGACGAGGTTTGCAACCCCGTCTCGCTCCCGCACGCAAAAAATGATCCCCAATTTCCAATTAATTCATCCCATCCAATTCCAATAATTTATTGGTCAACGTGTTAGAAAGTACATGCAATTGAGTGAAAATTGCTTGAGCCCCCACTTCGTCTCCAGCCCGTTTTTTGTCTAGTGCCTCATTACCCATGGTATGAAATTGCTCGTGGGGTCTAAGCAAACTTTCAAATACCTCTTTGGCTTTACTGTTTTCCATTGCACCAACTTCTACCAGTCCTTCATCATAGAGCCATTGCCCTAATTTACAGTCTTTGTGGGTGGTACCCAAAAAATCTTCCTCCCCTTTCAGTGCTGCATCCATCTTTTTCAGATATTGAATATGATCATTGAGACGCTTCATAAAAAAAGCTTTTTTAGCCATCCCGATACCTCGCTTTGGATTGATTGATTACAGTCTGCACATGCTTACATTATCTTACTAATGGCATCAGCAGCACGTTTCACATCCAAAAAGATCAGGCCCAATTTGGCTGAAGCAGTTGTTACAACTGTTACGACAGTATTCGGCCCTGCATGGGTCATCAATACATAACCCTTCGCACCTTTGACCAATACTTGTTCTAAATCACCTCGTCCTAATTCTTGCGAGGTGCGTTCACCTAAGGAGAGCATAGCGGCTGCCATTGCACCAACACGATCTTCGTCCATATCACTAGAAAGAATGGAAGCCATAATCAATCCATCTGTAGAAATAGCCGCTGAAGCTTGTATATCTGCTGAGGTACCATTGAGTTCGCTCAAGATGGATTTAAGCATTTCTTCACGCATTTTTGTGTACTCCTGTATCAGTTATCAGTTATCAGTAAACAAACCCAGTTTTTCAAAAAAACTTCTATACTGAACTGAAATCAAATTTGTGAAAATGTTGATCTGTATAGAAATCCGATTTTTTTCAAAAATCGGATTTCTGAATGAATGAATTTTCTAAAGTATCAAATACGCTCAGTATATACTGATCAACATTTTCACAGATTCGATTTCCGTTCACTATAAAACCGGTAAAAAAAACCAGTTTTTCAAAAAAACTGGGTTTCTAAAATCTGGTATTAACCATTAACCATTATACTCACTCGGTGCTGACCAATTCAAAACACACCTCACCTTCTACATTTTCAATAATGTTTAGAGCATAGCCAGTATGAGCTAATTGTTTAACAGCTTGATAAAGCCCAATACCAAACCCGTCGCGTGACGGTACCGGTTGAGTTAGCAACTGATTAGCAATTTCTGCCTGTATCGGACTACCATTATCGCACACCGTCAATTGTAAACGACGCTTATTAATATGCAGCACCACCTGGATCTGTAATTCCGGTTCACGTTTGCGTTTCATCAGCGCGTTTTGTAAGAGATTTTCTGACACATTATCAAATAAATCTTCCGGAATAAGAACCGTTTCATTTTCTAATTCGCTGGAAAAGTCAATTTGACTCTTACGATAACGCGCTTTTATATTTTCCCACCACAAGGTTACTGGAATATGTGAATAAGAAAATTCAGCAGGTTTTTGCAATTTATCTAAGGTACGCTTTAAACGTTGAGTCAAATGGGGCATTTGACCTTGTAGGAGACGTTGGGTCTCACCAAAATTGGTCGAAGGGTAGCTTTCTATCACCGATGTGATTGCATGTAAAGATTGCAACAAGTTTTTAATGTCATGGGTTAATTTAGCCCCTGTTTCGTGAATCGCTTGCAAATGCGCTTGTTGAGCAAAGGCGGCTTCACGGCGTTTAGCTTGGTGAAAATGTTCTAATAACTGTATCAATATTTTGATCTGAAAATAATGGGTACCACTGATGCGGTAATGGGCATAAACCGTGACTTCAATAGATTGCACGGTAATAATGACTTTTTGTTGGTCTTGAATACCCAAACTATCTTCACCGTACAGGGAATGCCAAGCGATACCCGATATCCAAGGTATTGTTGCTAACTGTTCAAAACCGGCGCGTAGAAATTCTTGGGGCGTTAAATTCTTATAATTGCCTGGCTGGGCGAGATGCTCTAACCATTGTTCAAAAGCATTGCCAATATTGTATAAATGTCGTGTCCACAATGGATCAACGCCTTGCTCTCCTGCAAAAATGACCCATAACCAACTCACGGTTAAAATAAAAACAATCAATCCCGAAGACATTTGAAAAAAAGCCAGTGGCATGATTGTTTTACCTTGAAATATAATAACTAAACTGCCTAAAGCCATCATAATCATGATCATTGAAACTGTTAAACCATGAAAAAAATCAACATGACAACGATGTTCTTGATTCTCATCTGTCGAAATCAATAAAAATGTGAGTGGCACGCCCAAGAGTAAATATTTGGGCCATAACCAAATATCTGGAGCGACTAAAGCCAGTTCCTCTATAAAAAATAATTGAGGCAGACTGACAATAAATAATTCTATACTCAAAAAAAGGATAGCTGCCATATTGATAATTTTATCCAGGGGTTTTACTAAATCACGTCCACCCATTAAGCCAAGCAATACGCACAGCCAAAGGGTTATCAACCAAATATGAAGAAACGCAATAAAAACAGCAATGACTATGCCAAGTAAAATCATTTCCCGAATACGGTGTAAATCAAATCGACTCCATAAGGGTTGCCATAAGATAAAAACACCAAAGTGAATCAGCAATACAACACGCAGCCATAGTTCAGACCATGGTAAGGTTGAAAAATCCCACCATAGTACAATATGTAGGGTAATTAATACCAAACCTAGCCAACGATGTTCATGTTTAGGGGAAATAAATGGACTTGAATAATGAAGCATGGTTATTTTTGATAATTGTGAATTGCGGTTACGAAGTAACCACTAGGTTTATTGTGAATTGTGAACTATTAATTTGTAACTACTCAGGACTTGCGCGTGGAATTGCCCAATGCCATTTGCGTTAAGCAATAAATGATTGAAAAACAAAAGCTTATAGCGTAGGTTGGGTTAGCTTATCTCGCTACGCGAAATGAACCCAACATTTATCACGCTCTATTGGGTTACGTTTTTTTGGCTTCGCGAAAAAATCTTAGCTGACCTACAATATATCTTATTGAAAATAAAGCGATAAATCCTTAACTTAATGGCATTGGTGGGATTGCCACTACGTATAAATATTAGGACTTGCGCGTGGGATTGCCCCTACATAAGAATATTGTTGTAGGAGCAATCCTTTATGGTTGCCCTGAATAGTTACATTAATTTATAATTATAACCATTCTAAAACTGATAACTGATAACTGATAACTGAAATGATGAAACAAATTTTCACCCTGGCTACTTTAGTTACACTGGAAGCCCTACGCACCCGCTTTTTTTTCGTTATTATCTTATGGCTACTAACTGGTTTTGGATTAGCCCTATTTATAGGGCAAATTACAGTTATTGAAACAACTGCTTATCAAAGTAGCCTATTAGCCGCCTTTTTACGTTTAAGTGCCGTGTACGTTGTAAGTTTATTTGTCATCACCAGTATGGTACACGAATTTCATGATAACTCAATCTACTTATGGTTATCTTTATCCATACATCGAGCAACGTATTTTCTGGGCAAATTCAGCGGATTCATGGTCATTGCATTTCTTACTGCGATTTTGTTTGGTAGTGCTTTGCTTTTGTTTGTTCCTTACTTACAAGTCGGATTATGGACATTATCCTTACTTTGTGAATTGTTTATTATCATCGCTGTAAGCCTATTATGTGTACTCACTTTCCATCATACCGTTCAAACATTTAGCGCCGTTTTAGGATTTTATATTTTGGCTCGAAGTATCGGTGCCATGCAATTGATGACGCAAGGACCACTGAATAACCCTCAATCATGGATTGACCAATTTATTTATGGATTCATTAATTTACTAGCTATGCTATTACCTAACTTAGATCGTTTTACCCAATCACAATGGATAATCTCCCATACAGGTTCTATGGATAATTTACTAGAAATGATTATACAAACGATAATTTATGTCATATTGCTAATTGCAATGAGTTTATTTGATCTCTATAGAAAAAATTTATGAGTCAAAAACAACGTTCTATTCGCAGCCTCCCCAAAAGGCTAATAGGTTTATTAATTTTAAGCCTGGGCTTACAAATCACCTGGCATCATCAGTTATCACCATCACAAGCCAAAATACAACCATTAACTTCGCCTCCTAAACTTGAACTACTCCAACTCTTTAGTTTAGGTGATCCTATCGTCAGTGCCAAAATACTTATGTTGTGGCTTCAAGCCTTTGATACCCAAAAAGGACAATTTCTTTCTTATCAACAACTTGATTACAATGCTTTACAACAATGGCTGGAACAAATTTTGCTTTTAGATCCGCAAAGTCAATATCCACTATCAGCAGCCAGTTACTCCTATTCTATGGTTCGCGATCCCCATAAAAAACGGCAAATATTGGAATTTATTTATCAACAATTTTTTATTGATCCAGCCACCCGTTGGCGCTGGTTAGCTCATGCGACAATATTAGCTAAACATCGTTTAAAAGATTTGCCTTTGGCCCTAAAATATGCAGAAGCTATTGCCGCTCATGCTACTCCAGACATGCCCTATTGGACACAAGAAATGCGTATATTTATTTTAGAGGAGATGGGAGAATTAGAACGGGTGCGTTTAATTATTGGTGGTATGCTTGCCAATGGGCAAATTACGGGTTCTAACGAAATGAAATTTCTGAGTGATAAATTGCTGACTTTGGAAGGCAACAAATAAAGTAAGGAACGTGCCTTAAAAAAAATCGGGAGGTTTCCGTACCACTCAAAAGTCAAAGAAATCCGATTATTCCAAAAAATCGGATTTCTAAATGCTATGAATATTTCCGCTATACTACTTCGCCTTAAAATAAATTTTAAAGCTGAAAGCTCAAGCAGGCTAAAGCCAGCTAAAATTCAGCTAATTTAGTCAATCTGATTGAAGTCTGCTTTAGCAGACTTTAGCTTTTAGCCTTGAAATTTATTTCAAGGCTAAAAAAGTTAAATTTTTTCGACGCTGAGTATAAACAATATTGAAAAATTTTGCATTTATGTTATAATTATTAGTATAGGTAAATATAAATAACAAGCCTGTTATAAATTCACTCAGGAATTCACAAAAAAATAATATACCAGTTAGGAGTAATTTAACAGAACATGTTATTTAAAAAAGGAGACTGAAATGAAAAAACAAGCTGGATTTACACTGGTAGAAATCGCCATTGTCATGGTGATTATTGGTTTACTCCTGGGCGGTGTTCTTAAAGGAAAAGGGCTAATTGTCAGTGCTCAAATTAGAAATATTGAAAATGAATTTAATGGATTATCAGCAGCGGTTTATAGCTATCAAGACCGTTATCTCGTTTTGCCTGGAGATGATAATAAGGCAAATAGATTTACTGATATAACCACTTGTACCGACAACTGTGGCAACCGCAACGGTATCATTGGGGGTGATTTTGATTCAACAACAGACAAAGACGAATCTCGTCTATTTTGGTTGCACTTACGCAATGCTGGATTAATCAAAGGAGCAAAAACCGACAAAACCCAACCTCTTAATAGATTTAATGGACAAATTGGGGTTTCCACCGGGCTGTTAATAGCTGATGTGAATATTCAAAGAGAATTTATTGGATTTACCAGAATTCCTCAAAAAGTCGCTAGATCATTAGATGAGCGAGGCGATGATGGTTTATCTAAATATGGCGGCAGTATTCAAGGACTTAAAAACGATGGAAGCACTTCAGCAGGCGATTATGTTACTGATGAACTCTTTCACTTATACTTCTCTATGTAATTTTCACTTTATAAAACCCGCGGGGTTTCAAGCCCGCAGGTTCAACATCAAAAATGATGCCCCCGATTCTTAACTAAGCCTCCCATTGGTCGGCTACTCTATGAACACAACTCGCTTGGAAATTATCTAATAAAGTATGCTAGGTCGGGTTAGCTTATTAAGCGCAGCGTGATGAACCCGACATTTACCTAACAAAATAGATCTTTGTCGGGTTACGTTTTTTTGCCGCGCAAAAAAATCTTAGCCGACCTACTTGGCTTAGAGAGTTATGTGCATAAAGTAGCCATTGGTGGGAGGCCTTTGTTTAGATTGGGTTACAAACTGTCGCCTGGGGTCCTTTTGGACCCAGAGTTGATTCAAATTCGACCTGTTGTCCTTCTGCTAGAGTCTTAAATCCCTCTTTCTGGATGGTGGAAAAGTGGACAAATACGTCCTTGCTGCCATCTTCGGGTGAAATAAAACCAAAACCTCTGCTTTCATTAAACCACTTAACGGTACCTTTTTGCATACCAATTTAACCTCATTAATGTCAATCTAAAACCAACTTTTTAAGTTGGATAAATCACTAAATAAAAAAAATTTGAAATAAAACTTTAAATAAAAACTAAATTTTATCAGGTTTTATTCCAATGTGTGCATTGTAACGTTATTTGATTAAAATATCACTTAACATCACAACAAGATCGCAATTTTGTTGTTAAACATTAACCTCTAGTCGCAATTTTGTTGTTAAAAATTAACATCTAGTCGCAATTCTGTAGTTAAATATTAACATCTATTAACAAATGTTAATAAATCCAAACATGGGAACGAACAACCCATTATCCAATTACATAAGCTTAGACATTTAGCTTGAACCCATTTTTTAATATGGAAAGCTATTAACAAACAAGCTTCGTCAATTGTACTTGACATTTTTAAAAATGTCAAATTTTTTTAGGTGATCATTACGGAATGTTATAAAATATTCGTATCCTTAATGTATTAATTTTTTGTAACTACTCAGCCTTAGTATGTTAGAAATACTATTTTCAAAAATAGTATTTTTTCGTATCTTCTCTAAATTCGGTGGAAAAAACCTGACAGGTTTCCAAAACCTGTCAGGTTTGGGCAAGTTTACCCACACTTTTTGATAAGATACATTTTTTCTATATAAAAACTGAGTCTTCTAGCCCCTACGTCTCTTGGAGAAATTTGGTTGGATTGAAATGAAACTTCAAAGCCTGTTAGGTTTATTTATCTGAAAAGGGCGGCGTCGACGAGTCCATGTGGTGATCAGTTTTTGTTGCCCAGGTTGCCCAAATCGGATTTTTAACGGGAACCAATCAGAAATACTATTTTTGAAAAAATAGTATTTTTTGACCAGACTGATAACTAATTTATTAATTAATATAATCCCACATAAAAAAACTGTCTATTAAGAAAGCTACGGTTCATCTCAGTTTTTGATAGTTACTGATGATAAAAACTATACTTATTTTTACTTTAAATGGCTGAAATTTGGACTTTTATGTTGGATGAGCAAAGTCTTTTTTGTGCAACGGCAACGTTATACTGAGCGTACTTGATACTTTAGAAAACTCATTCAGAAATCCGATTTTTGAAAAAAATCGGATTTCTATACAGATCAACATTTTCACAAATTTGATTTCAGTTCAGTATATAAAAAAAGTTCAAAAATTGCCCGTTAGTAGTATATTTGGCACTCCCATCACAATTATAATGACACTTAAAACTAAACTTACCCTGATTTTAATTCCATTAGTCGTTATTCCTATCACACTAATGGGTAAATTATCGTATGACTATGCAGCCTCCGCCGGCTTTGTTCCTGGACAATTCATAATAACTTTGTTTATTATTGCTGCTTTGATAAGTATTATCGTGACTTTGATTTTGCTCTTTTTGACACTCAAATATCTAGTTATTAACCCAATAAAAGTGCTTGCTGATGCCAGCCGCAAAATTAATACCGCTAATTTAGACATACAATTACCTACTCGCTCCCATGATGAAATTGGTACACTTTATACTTGTTTTAATAAAATGGTGACCGGTTTACAAGCCGCGTTACAAGAAATAGAATATGTTAATACTGAATTGGAAGAAAAAGTACGTCAACGTACCCTTAACCTTCAACAAGTCAATATGGAGCTAGAAAACGCTCGTCAAAAAGCCGATGCCGCTAACCGTGCAAAAAGTGAATTTGTTGGCAATATTAGTCATGAATTACGCACACCAATGAACGGAATTTTGGGGATGGCTCAATTAGTTTTAAATAGTCCACTGAATGAAAAACAACGAAAGCAGGTCAATATTCTTTATGATTCAGGTAAAATTTTACTTAATATTATCAATGAGTTACTTGATTTAGGCAAAATAGAAGCCGGTAAAATGGAATTGGAAGCAATACCTTCTGATTTATTACAAACTATTAAAGATGCTGTCAACTTGTTAAATGTTCGAGCGGAAGAAAAAGGTTTAAATTTAGCAATACAAACCCAGGGTCATCTTCCTCAACAAGTTATAGGGGATCATAACCGTTTAAGACAAATCATTCTAAATTTGGTGGGCAATGCGGTAAAGTTTACTCAGAAAGGCAACATTACGGTGCTTCTGGCTTTGGAAAAGATTATTGATAACCAGGCACAATTAAAAATTTCCGTCATTGACACAGGAATTGGGATTTCACCGCAAGAATTGCCACTTATGTTTGATAAATTTCATCAAGCTAATGCATCAACCAGTCGCAAATATGGGGGAACAGGTTTAGGTTTATTTATTTGTCGCCAATTGATAGAACTAATGGGGGGAAAAATCAACGTGGAAAGTCAAGAAGGAAAAGGTAGCACCTTTTACTTTACGCTGATTTTACCTATTGTCCCCTCTACACCAGTTTCTGAGATGACACCACAGATACCTTCATTAGCAGCTAAAGTTTCTACACCCACGCAGGAATCAATTTCTGCCCTGCCAAATTCTAAATTACCCCCCCGTATTTTGTTAGCAGAGGATGATAGGGTTAATCAAATCGTAGCAAAAATGACGTTGGCAGATATTAACTGTCAATTGGATATTGCCAACCATGGTCAAGAAGCCCTGGATATGATTGCCAAACAAACTTATGATTTAGTGCTAATGGACCTACACATGCCTATTTTAGATGGCTATGCCACTACTCAACGTATTCGTCAAAGTGAGCAAAATACCGATACCCATTTACCAATTATTGCCATGACTGCTGATCTTCTATCAGGTGATTTAGAAAACTGTTTAGAAGCCTGTATGGATGACACTTTAGTTAAACCCATCACCAAAGTTTCTATTGAAGAGATTTTAAACAAATGGCTTCCAACCAAAGCACTCCCTGCTAAGACGACTACAGCACATATTTTAGTTGTGGAAGACAATGAAACTAATCAGCTCATGGAAAAAATGATGCTAGAAGGAATGGGTTATCAGGTAAAGATTGCCAATGATGGTCAACAGGCGGTTGACTTGACTGCTAATACACATTATGACTTAGTTTTGATGGATATACACATGCCGGTATTAGATGGCTGCACTGCGACTAGCTATATTCGCCAACGCGAAAAACATACTTTTACCCATTTACCCATCATTGCCATTACAGCTAGTGCCACCGTCGAAGACATAGAAAAATGTACGGAAGCAGGCATGGATGATTTTTTATCTAAGCCCATTGCACAATCAGCCCTCGCCCAGATACTCAAAAAATGGTTAAATACGGATGGTTAAAATTGTGAATTGGAAGAAGGTATATTTTTTTTATTAAGGGACAATGCAGAAAATAATATACGCGGCTTGAAGACCTGACAGGTTTTGAAAACCTGTCAGGTCTGCGTAAGTTATTTACTGCGATGTCCCTAACTTGAGCATCAAGTTTATATACTCCGCACGGGCACAATTTGAACTTTTATGACCCCTTACGTTCTTTTGTTGTTCACTTTACCAATAATGGTGGGCAAAAAAACACTTGCCCACCCTACAAAAAAACTCATTTAAAAAGTTAAGTTTATGCCCGCGCTGAGTATAATATTTCATTCTCCATTCACAATTCCCCATGTTCAAAAGACTCAATTAGAAATAAATTTAGCCACTAAATACTCACGATTAAGACGAGCAATATGGCTTAAAGGAATACTTTTTGGACATTCAAAAGAGCACGCACCGGTATTTGTACAAGCTCCAAAACCTTCTTTATCCATTTGGGCAACCATTTTTTGGATTCTGGATTGTTTTTCTATCTGACCTTGTGGTAACAGGGCTAAGTGTGACACTTTGGCTGCAATGAAAAGCATAGCTGAAGCATTTTTACAGGCTGCCACGCAAGCACCGCAGCCAATACAGTCTGCTGCTTCAAAGGCTTCTTTTACGTTTTCGTTGGAAATCGGTATGGTATTAGCGTCGGGAGCTGAACCTGTATTGATCGAAATGTAGCCACCCGCCTGAATAATTCTATCAAAAGCGGACCTATCAACAATCAAATCTTTAATCACCGGAAAAGGTTGAGCACGCCAAGGCTCTATATAAATGGTATCTCCATCTTTGAAAGAACGAAGATGCAATTGGCAAGCAGTAATCGCCTGCTCTGGACCGTATGGTCTACCATTAATATATAAACTACACATTCCACAAATACCTTCACGGCAATCATGATCAAAGGCTACCGGCTCTTCGCCTTTTTTTAGCAATTTTTCATTTAAAATATCCAGCATCTCAAGAAAAGATAATTCTGGAATAATGTCGTTCAAGGTGTAATCCATCATTTTGCCTGGCGTATTGCTATTTTTTTGTCGCCAAATTTTTAGATGTATTTTCATGTTCTTCACTTTATTTATAAACCATGATATAATGAATAATTTTATGTACAAGCTTAACGTGTTAGAAATACTATTTTTAAAATAGTATTTTTTCTATTTCCCAAAATACTATTTTTTTTAAAATAGTATTTTTTTATGGCTAAATTTTTTAAAGCATAAATACCCTTTTTTCAAAAAAGGGTATTTATGCCCTGTTTATTGAAAAATTTTGGTTTCTAAAAATAAAACACCTAATGTTATGTTCAAACACTTATACTCAAAATTCAAATTTTTATTTTTACCTCAAATCATTATTTCATTCGTTTTTGCCATTAGCATAGGAGCCGTTAGTGATGAATCATCTACTTCATTTGCAGTTGGCAAATATGCACAAAGCAAAACAGATCAATATGCTAATAATCTTAAGTTAAATAAGATTTTAACGGTTCCTGATGCAGATGAATTAGAAATTACCATTACCGGTTCGATTGAAAAATGTTGTCAATCCGATAAAGTGACTCATAAATGTTGTGATTATTTGACTATTTACGATCACAATGACCAGGAAGTAGGTAAATATAGTGGGAATATTAACGAAAAATTCACGGTAGCAGGTGCTTCCATCCATGTTGTTTTTAAATCAGATAATCGAACGACTGATAAAGGTGTGCTGGTTAAAATTTCTGAACGCTTACCAGCCAGTGTCTTTAACGAGATAAAAATCCAATTATTGGAAACCACGGAAAATATTTTAAAACAGGGTACCAAAGAAGCTTATTTCAAAATCAGTGAAAATTTGCAATTATTTAAAACCTTACATGCAAAAATAACCAAAACGCAAAATATTGATAGTATTATAAACGAAGTCACGGCTGCCTTAATTAGTATTGCACAAACTTACCAGGAAATTGCCGCAATGGATGCGGAAATGGTGGCAGCTCACCAAAAGCAATTTGATATTTATGCAAAGTTGAAAAATAAAACTTTACACAATATTTCAAAGCTTGAAAAAAAGAAACAAGCTTATCTATCTAAGCTTGATGAAGCTCAAACCCAATTAATCAGTATTGAAAATCCGCTGGAAAAACAAAAGGCGCAGTTTTCGATTGATGGTTATAAAAATATCGTGCAATCTCTTTACGCTCAACAAGTGATTTGGAATAAATTTTATGAGGTACAAGAAAACCTGGAAACAAAACTTCACAGCCATTCGCAAAAGATTGGGTTACTTTTGCATATTTTAGATATTAATTCACAAATTTATGAGCAATCGGCTAATGTTGCCTTATTGCGTAAATCGACGGTATTAACTTTAAATAACCTTACTAATTTAACGGAACTAAAAAAAATTATTGCTGATATTAGAGCCAGTGAAACCGAAATTAAAGAATGGCTAAAAAAAATTGAACAAACAGAGTTAATGGTTAATGGTTAGGAATACGGATTTAATAAAATCTGAAACTAAACCTGACAGGTTTTGAAAACCTGTCAGGTTTGACAGTTCAAATTTTGGATTTATTGAATCCTGAATCTTTAGTGATTAGTAACTCAGGGCTTGAGCAAGTGTAGAATTAACCATTAACCAAGGTAAGAACTATGGAGCAAAAGAAAAAAAAGATTATTTTTATAATTTTAGCGGTTGCCATACCCCTTATTGTGATTATGATTGTGAGTTTCTTCTTGTCTAAAAACTTTCAGCCTGATTCTACTAGTGGCATTTCAGAAAAACAAAAAACCACCCAGCATGCCTCTTATGAACTTATCAAATCCCCGCAAAAAGAGGATTCAAAAAAATTAGACTCATCTAAAATGGAAAGTGCTGAAGTAGCAAAAGTGCCTCCTAAAAAACAAAAGGAACCGGAGCTGCCAGATGTTTATTGGTCCGAATTAAATCAACATTTACTAGCATTAGAGCAAGAACGGGCTGCTATTATGACGATGGTTATACCAAAATCATCTCTTCCACAAGCGTCGCACAACATAGACTTGACAATAGCAACTAGTATCCCCAAAAAGATAATTCAAGAAAAGCCAAAAACGCCGATAAAGGTATCTTCACCGGTGGAAATGAGTTGGGCGGTGGTAGGTAATCAGTTAGTTGAATTAGAACAACTACGAAAAAATACAATTAATTCACTGAATGTTAAGGTAACTCCTAAAAAATAATATACCCTTTCCGCATCTTCAGACCTGACAAGTTTCTAAAATCTGTCAGAGCTATGGATATATTATTTAGGAACATGCACAAAATAACTTCCATAATGTCGCATCAAACCTGACAGGTTAAAAAAACCTGTCAGGTTTAGTTGTCGAAGTTATTTTATGCACGTTCCTTATTGGATACTCCCTAAAGTTAATCAAATGGAAAAGGGGGAATAGGGTAGGTAATTTGAAATTTTTTTCACTAAGGAATGAGAATTCAATAAAACCCGAAACTAAACCTGACAGGTTTTTGAAACCTGTCAGGTTTGGCTCAAAAGTTTCGGAAGTTATTAAATCCTCATTCCTAACTATTGAGGAGGCATCTATGACAACAAAGACTATTGCTATCTATTCTTGGATGAGTGTACCAGTATTGGCTGGCACTTTATTAATGACTGGATGCGGGAATGCGGTAAAACCACCAACGGACAAAGTCGCCAACGCTGAAATGGCGATTAGCCGAGCGCAAGATGGCAATGCGAAGGCATACGCGCCGATAGAAATACGCCAAGCCGAAGATAATTTGCAAAAAGCTAAAGCTGCTATACAGGCTGAAGAAAATGAACAGGCAAAATATTTTGCCGAAAAAGCCTTGCTTGATGCCACACTGGCAGAATCTAAGGCGGAATCTGAAACGGCGCGTCAGGCTGCCACAGAAATGCGTGAAAGCATTGAAACACTCCGTCAAGAAACTAACCGCTAATCACTGAAATCAACTAGGAGGACAACAGGCGATGATGATAAATACCGGTATTCATCAAACTTTTATCAAAACACTGGCTTTTACCATGACTGTCAGTGGCTTAATCGTGGGTTGTGGTGGCGTTCCCGAAAAGGATATTATCCTTAAAGATGCCCGTGACGCTTACGCTGAGGCAAAAGCCAACCCTGATACAACGAATGTAGAGGCTATGTATGATGCGAAAAAAGCCCTAGAAAAAGCGGAACAGGCTCAAGATGCTGAAAAAATGACACATTTAGCCTACTTGGCTCAAAGGCAATCTCAAATAGCTGTCGCAGTAGGAAAGCGCAAAGCGGCTGAAACTCAAAGACAAAGGCTGGTTAAAGACAAAAATCGCGTCTTAATTGATGCGCGTGAACGGCAAGTGGCAGCAAAATCGCGTGAACTCGAAATGGCTACTTCGCAAGCCAGAAGAACTCGCAGTCAATTGCTTGCAGAACAAGCCAAAACTCAGCAATTGCAATCCCAAACTCAGCAATTGCAAAAGCAACTGGCGGAGTTAAAAGGTCGACAAACAGCGCGTGGTTTGGTATTGACCTTGGGTGATGTGTTATTTGAAACAGGTAAGGCGAATTTATTGTCGGGTGCCACGCGTAATATTGGTTCGGTGGCGGCATTTCTTCGACAAAACCCTAATCGTAATGTTTTAGTGGAAGGGCATACGGATAATCGGGGTAGCGAAGAATATAATCTGGGTTTATCGCAACGACGTGCAGATTCAGTGCGCTTTGCTTTGATACGGAGTGGGATAGCTTCCAATCGAATACTGGCAAGGGGAATTGGTGAAAATCGCTCTATTGCTAGTAATAGCACAGAAACCGGTCGTCAACAAAATCGGCGGGTAGAAATTACCATTTTAAATGAGGGCGAAATTCTCCGTTAAAATGATGGGAAGCAGTTAGCCAAGTAGGTCGGGTTAGATTTTTTTGCGCAGCAAAAAAACGTAACCCGACAAAGGTCAATATTCAAAGATAAATGTTGGGTTACGTTATAGCAAAACGCGCGATAAGCTAACCCGACCAACCATACTGTAGCTTTTAAAATAAATATTTTGGTCTAAAGACCTGACAGGTTTTTCCAACCTGTCAGGTCTGAGAACTTTTATTTTTCTGAAAAGCTATATGGAAACATTGGGGTAAATTGGCAAAATCATGACAGATTTAACATCCCAGTTACAAACCCCATCCCACAAATCCAGAGCATCCAAATCCATTTTTGAAGCCTGATGAGTTTTAACAAACCATGAAATTCCCAAGAGCTGCTTCAAAATTAATAATTTCCAATATCATCTCATCATCATCCATCACACATTGGCTTAGTTCATTCACTCATTGGTTATTTCCTCAAAGCTGTTTTTTATGTGGAGATATCAGCACAAAAGTCATTTGTGCAGCCTGTTTAGCCGATTTACCTTATCAAGGTGCTGCCTGCATTTACTGTGCTAAATCCTTGGACTCAGAAAAAATAACCGCAGAGGTATGTCCTCAATGCCGAAAAGAACTTCCCCCTTATACTCACACTCAAGCCCTATTTTCCTACACCTATCCGATAACAACATTGATTCCAGTGGCAAAATTTCATCAAAACCTTGCCGTACTCAATCTATTAGGGTACTTAATGGCACAATTTATGGTGATTGAACCACGCCCCGATGTCCTTATTCCCGTACCACTGCACCCAAGACGTTTACGCCAACGTGGTTATAATCAATCCTTAGAACTGACTAAATGCATTACCAAAGAAACGGATATTCCGTTAGACAATAAAGCCTGTAAGCGTATTAAATATACAAAACCACAAACCTCCTTAACCAGTTCTCAACAACGTCAAGAAAATTTGATAGACGCATTTCAAGTAATCAGCATTAAACCCCATTGGCAACATATTATTTTAATTGATGACGTGATGACAACCGGTTCTACTGTCAAAGAGTTAACTTTAGAGTTTAAAAAAGCAGGAATGAAACGTGTTGATGTGTGGTGTTGTGCGCGTCGATAAAAGCGGGATTCAAATAAATCTATAGACTTTCAGGTAAATCAAAGCAAACAGACCTGACAGGTTTTCAAAACCTGTCAGGTCTTTAGGCCAAAATATTTATCTGAAAAGCTATATACCGAATTTTTAGGAATTTCATTATGTCATTACTTACCTTCTCCTCTACCGTAACAGACGAAAACAAATATACCACTTGGCTTGACAACTTTATGTGGAATCGTTTGCGATTGGGTATCATCATTGCTATGGTTTCCCTATTGACCTTTCTTGCCCTTAATTTATCACGTTATCCAAATATCGATCTTTCTTGGTTATATATTAATCTAACACAAATAGCCTTTTTATTATTGAGTTTGGCATTGTTATATGCCCCAGTAGGACGTACTCACCCCAGTTTCATTTTACTTCTGTTTTCTTGGTCCATTACATTGATTCCCCAATGTTGGTACTTACAGATAGGTATAGCTCATTTTGATTTTGTGGCATGGACGTTGACGTTTTTAGGGCAAGCAACCCTATTACCTGTGCAATGGCGATTGCATCTTGTTTCACAATTGGGCGTGTTGCTTTGCTTCTTGATACTATTCTTAGGATTTAATTTACAGTTTAGTACACAAATAGCGAACGCCGACTTGACTTTCCTTTCACTTTACTTATTCTGGTTCTGTGTCATATGTAATATTTCTGTCTATCTTTATGAAAAACTACAATATTCAGAATTTCATGCCAAACTCTACTGGAAAATGGAACAAGAAAAATCCGAGCGTCTTTTGCTTAATATTTTACCGGCTTCTATCGCCAAACGATTAAAACAAGAAGTCTCAACAGTGGCAGATGATTTCTCACAAGTATCCGTCTTATTTGCTGATATTGTAGGATTTACAGAAATGTCTGGGCGAATGTCTCCGCCAGCATTGGTTAAATTACTCAATAATATCTTCTCTCTATTCGATAAATTAGTTGAACAACATGGTTTAGAAAAAATTAAAACCATTGGTGATGCTTACATGGTTGTCGCCGGTTTACCCATACCTTGCTCGGTTCATATCACACAAATTGCGGATTTAGCTTTAGAAATGCAACAAGGTATTGCCCAATTCAATGTACAACACCAAAACAATTTAAAAATTCGTATTGGGATACATACAGGACCTGTAATCGCCGGGGTCATTGGCATTAAAAAATTCGCCTATGACTTATGGGGTGATACCGTCAACACGGCAAGTCGTATGGAATCGCATGGTATTCCAGATCATATTCAAGTTTCCAGCGACATTTATGAGGTGTTAAAAGAAAAATATATTTTGGTTAAACGTGGCACTATTCAAATTAAAGGTAAAGGTGAAATGACCACTTATTGGTTAAAAAGCAAGCAAGTTGACAGCACGTTTTAGAAACCAAGTTTTTTGAAAAAATTCTTGCATCACTAACAAATATTATTTGTAACTGCGTTCAGTATATTTTTTGAGCATCTATACTATACACGGGCATAACTTAAACTTTTATGTAGGGTGGGCAAGTGTTTTTTTGCCCACCAACCTCATTGAAAAAAGTTAAGTTCGTTCCCGCGCTGAGTATACCATTTTTTTTATCAGGCAATTACCCGTTTCCCGCTTTGTTGGTTAATGAGTTAAGAATCCTTAAGCTAGACCCTAGATAAAAGGTAAATGTAAGGTAAATGTCGGGTTACTAACCCGACCTACCTGGCTTGAAAACACGCCAATATCTCTATTGAAGGTTGAGAACTCGGTTCCGATGGTAAGCAACTTTCCTCCGCATAGCTAGCGGTTGTTGCGAGAGCCACTAAAATGGCGGCTTGAAGTTTACGTCGTTTTTTCAAAATAAAGTCTCCTTTGTTGAATGAAAATGTCAGAATCAGAATTTTCAGAATTTAAGAATTAACAGAATAAACACTAACATAAAGTTCATTTTGAAAATTCTTCAATTCTGCAAATCCTGATTCAGACCCTTAAAAAAATAATCAATCCCTATCAGACACCACTCTGATTAAACGAAATCCCAAATCTTCCCTTGATTTATCTTGATACCACCAACTCCGTTTAGCCAGACGGATATCATTTCCAAAATCTTGAAAACTACCACCACGAATAAGCGGCGCAAATCCCGCTTCACAAGTATTCGCTTGAGCATAGCTACTATCAAAAGGCATATCACTACACACCCATTCTGCAACATTGCCAATCATATCGTAAAGTCCGAAGGCATTGGACTTAAACGTTGCGACTGGGGCAGTGAGTACCGAATCATCTTGACAAACTTCGCTCTTTGTTTTATTCTTTTTACTACGCCAAGTCACATCAGCGATGTTAGCATAATTACAAGCTGATTCATTTTCATTCCAATAATAGGTGCCGGCGTTTCCAGCCCGTGCGGCATATACCCACTCCGCTTCAGTCGGCAGACGGAAATTTTTTCCCGTTTTTTTTGAAAGCCAATTGGCAAATTGTTCCGCTTGGAGACGGCTGATCTTCACAACCGGTTGATTAGCTTCATTAAAGCCCTCACCACTATTATGATTTTTCATAAACCGATATTGGGCATTGGTCACTTCCGTTTGTCCCATCCAAAAACCGTCAACACATAAATGGGTTTGCGGTTCAATTTTATCACGTCCGACTTCTGTTTCTGGACTGCCCATTTTGAAACAACCAGGCGGAATATAAGTAAATGCCATCCCGGTTAGTTTATCTGTCCAAGTTTCTTCTGGTTTGGCTTGTTCAGGATCATAACTGATACGAACTTGCAATTGAGGATTCACATCATCAGGCAATGCGTTCCATAAATAAAAGCCCCGACTGCCCACACCCGTTGGATGATTATAAGCCAGCCCTTTGGCAATCGTCTGCCATTTTTTGGCGGTATCCAGATAATCTAGATCAAGCAGACTATGATCCGGCAAGCGATTACTGCCCCATTCAATAGTTAAGGGCTGATGCCTATCAAGGTGTTGGTTAATCCTTGGGGAAAGCAATGTAATACTTTGCTCGTTTTCACCTTGGATAGTGGGTAAGGGATATTGGCATTGAATCTCAAACCTTTGAATCGCCAAATCATGCTGGAATCCAACGATTTCAAGTTGATTAGCACCCACTTGCAAAAGCGATTGATCTAAATCACGCTGATTAGTTTCTACCAGATTTGATTGTATTACCTTTAAGGTTTGTAATGGTCCGCTATTAATGCGTAAAAACGTTAAATTGGTTTTACTTAAATCAAGCGACATCCCTTTTTCAGTCACTCTCAGCTGGCAATTTTCAAACTCTACTTCAGGCAAAGTAAAATTGACGGTTAAAAACCGCCCGGCTTTGACTCGCCAAACATAGCCAAAATCCAAGATTTTTTCTTTCTCAAAATCACCTTCCACGGTAATTTTATCAAAATAACGGGCTTCTCCCGTCGAAATATCAGCGGAATATAATAAATTCCCATGAGTGGGATAATAAGCGGCTGCGCTGGTTGCTAAACCGGCTGTCAGCAGCAAGGTTGATATTTGACGCATAAATAGTTGCTCCTAGTGAGTTTCTGGTTCCCACGCGCCGGCGTGGGAACCCAGTCAGGACGCGCTAGCGTCCACCGAAAATTACGACGCTGGCGCATCGCTAAGACATTCCCACGCCGGCGCGTGGGAACCAGACATTCCCACGCCGGCGCGTGGGAACCAGAAAAAATCCTAATCGACTTTAAATACAAGAAGTCTGCCCTTCTTTCCAACCGTCACCACCAAATTTTGCCACAGCCCAATAATAAATATCTGCTAATCCCAAACAGGGAGTTACTCCAATATCAAGACGATGACATTCTTGATCTAAATCATTTTTAAATTGAACATCACAGTATTTTTGAGTTGTGCTACAAGTGTCATAACATTTATCATGCGCTTGACAAGCGGGATAAAAATCAGCATCTCCCGCTGTATCTGGGACCAAATCCTCAGTACCTTCACTACCACAACCTTGCCCTGGTTTAATCGCATCAATAAACTGCACCAAAAAGTCTTTCATCGCTTGGCGCATTTGCTGTTCTGCTATCACTAACCTATCGGTATTGTAAACAATCAAATGGCTCTGAAAGTGAATCGCCTTCGCGATTTGTTTGGGAATCTGTGTCAGGGCGGTAGTCCGTTCCGAAACAAGTTCTGAAGATTTCACAAAATCTCGCTGAATAATTTCAGCCATGATTTGTTGCCAATCTGCTTTGGCTTTTTGATGCTGACTGACATTTTGATTGAGTGCCACCCATTGACGATGGATTTGATTTAAATCACGATGCAATGTCGATAATAGTTGATTCTTTTTATCAAGAATCGTCTGTACCTCAATCAACCCTTGGCGAACTCCAACTAAATTATCGTTGACTTGTGCCAAATCTTGATGCAAAATCGCCATTCCTTGCGTTAAACCCGCCAAAGCTTTTTGATAAGCCAACTTATCTAAATGTAAACGCTCAAAACCCGTTTGCAAAACTTGGCGCGTGTTTTCCCATTCGGTTTGTAATGCCTGAATTAAATCCGTATGGCGATTAATTATCGTTTGACGAATCTGCTTCCATTGAACCAAAACTTCCTGATGACGAGCTTCAACACGACATTCAGCCGCCGCATCGGTTGTTCGATAATCCGGATGCTCATAGAGCATATAACAATAGCGTCTAACGAGCCGTTGATGATGTTGTTTTAAGACGGGATTGAGGGCTTGTTTCGCCTGTTTGACAGCGGCTATCATTTTATCAGCGATTTTTTTAGCCTCTTTGGTGATGGTGTCATGGATTTTTTGTTTATACCCCCCAATTGCCCTGACTTTTTTACTCATTGTTAGCCAACAGGCTGAATCAGATTCGCCACATTCTGTAGAATTAAATAGCTGTTCTGCTTGTTGCAATGACTTTTTTATCGGAGCCAAGATAGTTTCCAAACGGTTGGTTTCAAGTTCAAGTGCCCTTTGTTCCGCCAGCTTTTCCGCCAATAAGGCTTCTTCAGTCATTGGAAACATTGCAATCAATTTATCATATTCGCTTATGCCTTTGAATTGACGAATGATATCAAAGGTAGAAGCCGCTAACTGTAATTTTGCAACCGCAGCAGCCGGGCTATTTGGATAATGATGGATAAACTCTAAATAACCCGCCGGTTGTTTGATTAATTGAAATAACTCATATTGCGCTTGCTCAGCGACTAAGGTTCCTCCATAGTGATCAATAAAGTCATAGTAATTTGGGAGAGCGCGGCTCATTTGTACCCCATAAAAACGTAAGGAAAAAGCGATTTGCCTTTCCTCAGCATACGGATACCTCGTGATAAACTGATCCAAAAAAAGGGCATCCGCTTTATTGGTGATACCCGCCCAGGCTTGTTCAG